>WNGJ01000465.1_pt1 | contig 36730 bp, 25 predicted proteins | sample 5400611 | NCBI WGS metagenome assembly WNGJ01 (sample SAMN13153375, study PRJNA577476) | soil metagenome | isolation source: 40 cm soil or saprolite under Garry oak tree replicate 1 | place: USA:California | collected 2016-06-15
ATGCAGGACGCGTCTGGGTGGAAAGCGTCGAGGGGCAGGGGTCAATTTTCTACGTCCTGTTGCCATTACAGAGGAAAGCATAAGCAGCAGCACGAAAGAGGAGAACGCCGATGTCAGCCACGCTTCCACCGCCGGAACAACGCTACTTTATCGATCCGGAAAATGCGGCAGAAATGGCTCGCCTGACCCATCAGGACCGCCTGGTGACGCAAGCCATGGGCGGACTCTTCCCGGAACGCTCCGATCTCTCTTCTGTCCGCGATGTGCTGGATATCGCCTGCGGCCCTGGTGAGTGGCCCCTGAGCGTCGCTGCCGCCTATCCACACGCTCACGTTGTTGGCATTGATATCAGTTCGCTCATGATCGCCTACGCTGCCATGCAGGCCCAGGTTCGACAAGTGGACAACGTGACCTTCAGCGTGATGGATGCCCTTCATCCCCTGGACTTCCCCGCTCACACCTTTGACCTCATCAATGCGCGTTTCATTTTCGGCTTCATGTCGCCAGCCGCGTGGCCAACATTGATGGAGGAATGCATGCGGATCGCTCGCCCGGGCGGGACGCTGCGTCTCACCGAAAGCGAATGGAATCTCACCACGAGCCTGGCCTACGAGACACTGCATGCCTTCACCACCCAGGCGCTCAAGAAAGCTGGCAGGAGCTTTTCTCCCGATGGACGCAATATCGGGATTACGCCCATGCTTGGCTCTTTTCTCCAGCGAGCAGGCTGCACACACATCCGGCAGGCCGCTTTCGCCCAAGATCTCTCGGCTGGCACGGAGGCCAACCAGACTCTGTATCAGAACCTCATGGCCTTCTTCAAGCTCGTCGAGCCGTTTGTATTAGGCATGGGCATCACGACGCAGATGGAGTTCGATACCCAGTACGCTCGCATGCTCGAAGAGATCTCCTCCCCCTCGTTCCGAGCGATCTCGTTCATCCTGACGGTGTGGGGTCAGACCCCGTCCTGATGGTGTGGATCAAGGCGTGATCGGCGTTTTCACGGCCAGAGGAGATTGTTGCTATCCATATCCATTCCGACTGCCAAGAGGTGGACGGAATGCGGCAAACGTCGTTCCCCGTCAGGGTTCATCGTGGGTCCGTGGATTTGGTAGCCCACGTATCAGGATTCATCCTCGAACCAGTTGCCATTAAACCCATCACTATCAATCAACTCTATGATGCGCTACATCCCCTATTGATTCTCATCTGCCTTGCTGAGTGAGAGAGTGGAGAATTGAAGCGGCCCGAGTCTGTCAGCCAGGCAACCATTTTTTATGAGAAACCAATTTTTGTGCGAACTCGCTCTTCCTACGTTTATACCAAGTAAGGAATACATTTCTTTTCAACACAACGATAATGGCGCTTGAGGAGGAAATGGCATGGCAAATTCCCAGCATGTTGCTATTCTAAATAGAGGGGTAGCTATTTGGAATCAATGGAGAAAAAATAATCCAGATGAGAACCCCGACCTGAGCGGCGTGAACCTTCGGGAGGAAGACTTGCGGGGGATAAATCTTTCTGATGCGAACTTGCGTGGAGTAAACCTCATCGGCGCAGACCTTCATGGAGCTAACCTTATCAGGGCAACTCTCTTCAGAGCAGACCTCCGCGAGGCCAACCTATTTAGAACAAATCTTCTTGAAGCAGATTGCAGAGAGATGAAACTAAACAGGGCGAGTTTAGTCGAGACGAATTTACGAGGAGCCGATCTCACTGGGTGTTCCATCTATGGAATCTCCGTTTGGAATGTGCAACTCCATGGGGCGGCTCAGTCAAACTTGATTATCACCGATGCGAATGAGCCTGTCATCACAGTTGACGATCTGAAAGTTGCTCAGTTTATCTATCTTCTGCTGGACAATAGAGAAATTCGTCATATCATTGAGACGGTTACTTCTAAAGTGGTCTTGATTCTAGGCCGCTTCACTCCGAAACGAAAAGAAGTCTTGGACGCCCTGAGAAACGAACTACGCAAGTACAATTACCTGCCTGTTCTTTTTGATTTTGAGAAACCAGCAAGTCGAGACTTAACAGAGACGATAAGTACGCTTGCGCACCTGGCACGCTTCATCATTGTCGATTTGACCGATCCAAGCAGCGCACCGCATGAAGTCGCGACGATTATCCCACAATGTATTGTCCCTGTTCAGCCGCTCCTGTTACAGGATCATGCAAAAACAAAGCACGAATACGCGATGTTTCACGACCTCGGAACGCGGTATCATTGGGTTTTGCCTACGCATCACTATCAGGATACGAGAAGTTTGCTCACATCGCTGAAAAAATGTGTCATTACTCCTGCTGAACAGAAGGCACGACAATTAGAGAAGCGGTATTCTAAGAATAGCGACCAGAGCCAGCATTTTCCTCTCAATTAACATTTAGATTCTGTCCATTTCGCTATGAACTTCTCAAGCTCGGTTCGCTTTTTAATACGGTGAAGCCAGAATTTGCGCTCATCTTTGCTGAAAGTCGATGCTCCTGCCATCACTGCTCTTTTTAGCCAGGGATCATCGGGTAAATCCCCTTTTCTTAGATGCAGTCAATGATCTGCATGATGCGCTGTTGCAACTCGTAATCTCTATCCTTCCCCAAAAATCAAACTGGACTGACTATTAGTTCAGCTTCTCCTCTTTTTATGCTTTCACATATCTGTAAAGTCGGCAATAATGAAAGACGTGAATAGTTAAGTTTCCCTGCTCAGGGGATAAGAACCAATGATAGCCTGGGGTGGCAATTGTTACTACAGGATTAGTTTTCCCCAATAATTCTTGAAGCATTTCAATAATATGCCCGAATGCAGTTGCAACGCTTGCTTGTTGCGTAGAAGGAGAAATAAAGGTATGATACACCCCAACAAGTAGATCCATCCTTTCACGGCATGACATATAATGATAGCTGACTCCTCATCGTTATTACGTTTCTCGGCAGTGGGGACATGTGCGAAAGGAGCAAGGAGGGAGCATGGCAGAGCCAACCATGAAGAGCACGCTTGACGAGAATAAGAATCAGCTTGTTCCTGTTGATTATCAACCGCTGATCAAGAAGATTCGTCACATTCTTCAAACATCCTCGGTGCCGTTATTTGCGCTCGCACCTCGTCAACTGGTGGTAGATGTTGATGCAATTGCCCGGCAAGTGGCTCAGAACTACGAAGGCCACGCGGTGGTTGATCCGCTCTCGTGGGGCAAGGCCGTTTCCGTGAACTTTGGCACGAAGAAACGGGAGAACCAATTTATTGAACAGGTGCGAGATCTTTCCAAGGAACTCGAGCGCATCTTCACAACAGCACTCACGCAGGCACTTCCTGGAATTTCTCCCCAAGACTATACTGCTGGCTTCCTTCAGCCATTGCTCTCCTACGCCGCTGCAACTGCCCCCCAGGGATTCAAGTACCCCTTTACAACCGCATCAAAGCGTCTCTCCTCACAGCGCCTCGTTCTCGATACGCAGCCCTCCGGGGAACAACCGCCACTCTTTCAAGGGCACACGGTTAGCATCACCATTCGCAACACCTCCCAAGTAGCGACCGATCTTCAAGAAGGACTTGTCCGCCATATTCATCGGCGCGCTCCAGAATACAGCGAAGAAGCAAAATTGCAATTAGGGCAGCGCATGACCGAAATGCTAGCGGAGAACACCTCTGAGCTGTATACGCTCTTACACGTTGTTAGTACCGAGTCCCTCGGAAAGCTCAAGCAAGAGGCAGAACTGCGCTATCTGCGCTTGCTGGCACATCTCGCCCAGCAGCAGGAAGGGGCAAAGTATCTCCATACTCTCTATGAACGATTGAACACTATCAAAGCCTACTTGCTTGCCCATCCTGATGAAGTGTACCAGGTGAGTTATGCCGGGACCAGCGTCGATCTGCGAGATCTCTTCTCGCGCGCCGATGCTTTTGATATCTTGCCAATTATTCCATTGGTGACCGGACTTTTAAGTGAAACCTTGAATGAGGATATGGGAGAACATACCTTTCTGTTCGGTATCAAGCTCAAACTGAACAATCCTGTGACTGCTTCGGGCAGCCCCTCTGTCTTGGATTACTACCTCAGTCTCCTCGATCCAACCAGCGAGGAGCACTCTTCTCATCTCTACGAGTCCGGCCCTGTACCCTTACCAGAGGATGAAGTTTTCAAGCGCCGTGTCCTTCACATCGCCTGTCTCTATATGCTCGTCCTTTATCGATTTGAAGACGAGAAAATTAACCCGCTGGAGACGTTTCGAGAAAAAGTGCTTCCCTTGCTCCAAAAAGGTACTGATGAAGAGAAGGCGAAACTCTTCAAGCAGATCATCGATGTCGTTGGTCACACGAATGTGAGAAAAGCCCTAGACGCGTTGAGAAATCAAATTCAGAGTATTATTCGACAATCGAAGTACCGAGACGGCCTCCAGGGAGAGCCCTACGAGGTTCACATTGGAGTACAGTACGGCCTGGTCTCCTCAAACATTCCTCAGATGTTTAGTCAACATGTCTTTTTCCATGACGGGTTCCTAAATAATCCTCGAAGCGCCCTCAAGTATCTCACAGTCAGCGACGCCGCCATCGCGCGCAACACGCTCTGTAAAATGCAGGCGGCAATTTCGTTTGTCCCTATGTACTACCGCCTACTCCCAGAAAAAGACCACCTCCACGCTATGGCGCTGCGCTATGAGGTCGACTCGGTTGATGTCATTCCGAGTATTTTCTTCCCTCGTTACTCGCAGTCGAATCAGGCGAAACAGGGCCAGGTGAAACGTGTGCGAGATACCCTGTACCCGGCTCCGCGCCTGCTTTTCCCCTACATGCACACGTATCCAACGTTACCCACAAAAGAAAAGACAGCGTTTTATCGCTTTGCCTACGGATGGACTTTTTCACTGTTGACATACCTTATCCAGAAACTCTTTCTCCGCTTGCTTCCCTCTGTCCAACAGGAAGACAGAATCCTGTTTCTCCCGCTCGTGCGGCTCCATGCCAATCGGAAAGAGACCAAACGAGCCGAGGAAAGGCTACTCGATGCCTGTTGTAAGTCCATCGCACACCTCCTCTCCTCAGAAAACTACCTTTCCAATACCCAGGGATTTGTCATTGAGGACATTGATCCACAGCAGCCAAGGAACGCCACGAGACCAAAACTGGAGAACGGATTGAGTTCATTGTACGCAGTTCTCCCCAAGAGCTTCTCCTTTGATATGCCAACGCTTGCCTCAAGTGTTGCGGGAAATGTCCTACCACCTTCTGGGCTCTCCAAGATAGCCTTGTTGATCGTATCAAGCAGGTCCTGCGATAGCAGACCCGGCCACGAGCTTGCCTTGACGCACGTCTATGGAGAAGTGGTCGGTATCAACTGGAAGACAGCCAGCACGCTTCAGGTCGAGTCTCTGCATGCCTTCTCTGAGAATTGCATACTGAAGAAACGTTCAGACGTACCAGGAGTCCTGATCGAAGCTATTCGAACATGTTACCAGCAGGGCTATCGGCACATCTTCTATATTGCCAAGTCTCCTTACACCAGCACGCTCCACCTCACACAGGAGGAGAAAGATGAAGAACTGTTCTTTATGAATGTCCGCGTGCTGCAGGCGATGAAAGAAGGGCGCAGCGACCTCAAGCTCTATCCCGTCTTTTTCGAGAAGTACCACGTGGTGAAGCGAAAAGGGGTAACTCCCAGTTCGTATCTGATACCACATGTGGCTGACCTCACCAAAGTCATCGAAGACCCTAGTAAAAGGTCAGTCGCGTTCTTCAACCTGTTGAACGGGTTTAGCGTTGGCAAGAGGGAATGCTATCACGGCGTTATTTCCTATTCCACGTTGCTCAATCGCTATGAGGGCATTCTCGACGACAAGGATATCTGGTTAGGACTCATTGCAGGCAGTGAAGATGAGCCAAACCCTTTGAAGGACGACCTGTTGCGGAGCCTGGTACTTTTCCACTTTGCGCGCTATGAAAAGGAAACAGTGCAAATGTTCAAATTAGATCCATACGACCATATTATTGGATCAGATTCGATTGGTGCCCTCTCGTTTATTCCTCATACGCTCAAATCGGCTCGCTTTCATACGCTCGCATTCTTGACAGAGGTACGCCATATTCTGAATACACCACCGTCTCAGCTGGTCTCTCCACCGTCAGAGGGAAGCAACAGGGCGAAGAACACCCCTAAAACAAAAGAATAGGCTGCAGAGAAGATGGGAGCGGAGGAGAAACCCCTTTCCATGCCAACGGTGATACCTGCGACATAGTCTGCGACCGTAGCCGCAGGAGACAAATGAAAGGAGCTAGAGGGTGAGTGCTTCATTTCTCTTGGGTGACGGCGATGATATCGAGGGTGTAGAGGACGAGGTGCGAGATGATTTCTTTATTAGCGACCTTGGTCGGCTCTTTGAGGTTGGTTTCAATATTGGCATACTGACCTTTTTCTCCCATCGTACTCAGCAAATCCAAACACGTTATAAAGACTCGTATCTTTCTGATTTGCGTCAATTGCGCTTGTCAGCAATCAGTGCCAGTATTATAGAAAAAGCGCAAATTGACTGCTCTCTTGAACAACAGATTGCCCAGGAATGGATCACGCTCTTTTTACAGAAAGGGTTTCTTTCTGGCTACAATTTTGTGCATGAGTTCCTTGAAGCTGTCGAATGGCTCAAGCGTGCTAAGTATACTCCCATCGAGGTTTGTTACTTCCAATGCTTACTCTGCAATGAAAACAGCGCGGGAACTTCTCTCAAAACAAACACAGCGCTGCTTCAAGATCTGTTTGCTCAGCTTGATCTTGACTCTCTCGCGAGCCAGCCGCACCTGCTCAAGCGGCAGACAGGTCAAGGAAAAGAGAAGATGTATCACGAAAAAGGAGAGTTCCTTCATGCCGATACCCTCATCCTCTTCCGCCAAGCACAAGAATGGCGCATCCTCTCAATAGATCTGTCCATTTTTTCCATCCAGAAACTTGCCGATCTCGTCGATATTCAGACGGTCGAGGGTCTCCGGCACCTGCTGGCTCGTGAACTCACCTATCTACGAACGAAAAGCGCCTTCTCCGATCTGAATCTGGATGTCGGCCCAGTCGATATGGAGTTTGCCCAGGGACTCAAACGGTGCTTTACCGCCTTCAAACGAAAAGACAAAGAAACGATGAAACTGATCCAGGCGGCCAGCTACGCTCATAGTTTCTATCATTTTCTGCGCCAACACAGTGTTGTGCCTGCCGACGAGCAGCTCTGGTTTCATGTGATTGGCTACACAGACCGGGGAATGAGTACGATGACGCTCACCGAGGAGCATCTTGATTGGCTACAAACGTGCGCTGAGATTTACCAGCATGCAGATCCAACGCGTGCTTCACTCTCCGAGTCGCGCCAGCGCGTACTAGGCATTATCAAACAGAATGCCGCCAACAGTTTTGCCAATGGATACCGTTTCATGGATGAACTCTCCTCAGTCTTACAAAAAGGGGAGAGCGGCGAAGTGACGCATGAGGAACACCTCGACATGAGTACCTTCAGGAACTCAAATGATGAGATAGTTGTCGGTGACCTTCCTCAAGCTGTGCAAGCCTATCTTCCAGCAGAACTTCACAGGTCTTCGATGACGCTGCGAGATGCGCACGCACACTTGATCAAACGAGCGCTGAGCGCAGCGGAACCAGCTCTATTCGTGTTTTTAACGGGCAACCCTGGTATTGGAAAGACCTCAGCCGTAGTCGAGTTTCTGAAGGCGCACTTGCACGAGGGCTTTTTATTCCTTTATATCAGTCCTCGAACGCAGGTGAACCAGGATGTGGTTTCAAAGCTACACGACGAGCGGTCCCACAGCCTTGATCCTCGTATTTTCGCACTCACAGCAAACGCGATGCTCCTGCGTGAACACGCTGGGGGCGTCGTACAGTATCTTACCAGCACAGATCAACGGCGTCATATCGAACAGGATATCCTGTTCGTTCCCTGGAACGATGATCCACTCCGGAGTCCGCAGTCGGAGGTGAGGCTCAAACGGATGACGGAACATGAAATCCAGGTGCGCAATCCGACGAGAAGCGGGGTCCTCAAAAGTCTCTGTAGTGCAATAGCTGTGGCCCTTTCCAAACCGGCAGTGAAAGGCATTGTCGCGACAGCTGCAACGCAAGCGCTCAAAAGGACAGAGAAGGGAAGCACGCTCGATCACTTATCCCAGATCTTTAAACAGGCCCATAGCTCGACTACCGGCGAGGTCGATTTCCAGAAAATGCGCGAGATAGCCAGTCGTATCAAGCACGTTTTTCTGATGGTCGATGAAGTAACCGGAGCAGAGAGCGGGGCGGAATTTCTCCATGGTCTCCACACTTTCCTCGAAGAGTGTGGGTTGATCGGATCTGATTTCGGCTTTAACACGAAGGTGATTGTGGCCGATGCTTCCATTGTGGAGCGTGAGGTCATTGAGCGGCACCTAAGCACTACAGATGTGGAACCACAAAAAATCTTCTTCCGTGAAGTTCATCCGCGCCTACCGGTTCCCCCTCCACTCTCTCTAGAGCACTTCAGATTCCGCCAACAGAAAGCCGTGGCGATCAATGCAAACTCCTACCCGGCCAAAGCACTTACCATTCGCTATCATGTTCGACTCGATATTCAACGCTATCAAGAAGGCAAGGCCAAAACACGCGGAGAAACTACCGAGGAGTGGAGCAATAGAAAACTGGTGCAGGCGATCCAACAACGGCTTGCAGAGGGAGAGGGTCAGGTCATCGTTTATGTTCAGGATAAACGGCGTCTCGGCCTGCTGATCAAAGAGTGCGAGAAACATAGCCCGCAGGGCTTTAAGAAATATGAGGACTACCTGGAGATTCATGCCAACATTTCTGACGCTGACAAAACTCAGATTGAGCAGAGAAAAGAAAGCGTTCGCGTTGTTTTCATGACTGCATCTGCGAGCCGGGGGCTTTCTTTTCCGAAAACGCGCCATATCCTCGTTGAGGTTCCACGCTTTGCTATCGAGCAAAATCTGATGGAGATCATCCAGGTCATCTACCGAGGCCGGGGATATTTTTTCGAAGATGGAGAACGCACGAGCCTGGACGAGCAACCAAAGGAACTGGAGTTTTACCTTTCCGAGCAAGCAACCTACTATTCAGAGGGCGAAAGCCGCCTGCTTTCGACTCAGGAGGCATTCCTCCATCTTCTTAATATGCTGATCATTCTCAAGACCTCTATTATGACGCGCATAGCCGGTATCGGTATGATCGGTTGGAAACGATGCGTCATGATTCCTATTGGAGGGAAATCGGTATCTGCCGCAGGAACGATGTTCAGTGAACGGATGCAACAACTGATCGGCGACTTATACCGGGAGGATCGTACCTATCACAACCGACCTGAATTGAAGGCGGTCGCAACCTACCTGGAACAGCTCTTAGGGAATGCGGATTATACTCTTCTGTCAGCATCCCAGCCACCGTCTGCTCATACAAAGCCAATAGGAGCATCGTACCTCTCTCTGAGAACAACCCTTGGAAAAGATTTTCTGGCAGCGGCCCGCAATGGATTTCACCTACTGCTCGATCTCTGCCCACTGGAGCTAGGACACATTGAGGGAAGCTTTCTCGTCGTCCCTTTTGCTGGCAAAGAGTTACAGGAACACTATCTACTCAATATCGCAGAGGCGATTTGGAAGGCAGATCCTGAATTACATCGCTATATGGCTCGCATAGCAATGAATCCGGACTATCCTCCGCGCGTTGTGAGTACGATGAAGGATGCCCTCAAACTGGGCGACCACATCCAGGCGGGAGATGCCTCTAAAATGCAGGCACTCGACCAAATCAGCCGTGGACGTGATTATCACTATGCCTTTCCGCTGTTCATTTATCAATACTACCAACAATTGCAGCGCTATTTTTCCTCCGATACTCGCGAGGTGGCCAGCATCTCCTTCCGTGACTGTCTGGCCGGTGCCATGCACACATTCTTTCCTGTTGATTCCGTCCTCCCATTGGGCACATCCTACGGCGAAATACCTTTCGTCATCTTTCGGTCATTTGGCTTGAGTGAGGTACGAAAGAAGCTCTTCAAAGCAAGCTATATCTTTACATCACGTGAACTGAGCATACTCAATATTATCCTTGCCGAGACACCGGGAGACCTATCTGCAGAAGATATGGGGAACGCTCGATTTTGACAGAGGAGGAATGAGAAAGAAGACTCAGAACGCGGGATGGCAGCACACTACTCTACAACCGCCGCCATACATACATCATATACAAGCTATCCCAAAACGACACGACATCTATCAACTCTGCCTAACGTTTTAAGACACGGATGAGGCTACTTCAGAAAGTGAAAGGCTGACGAATCTAAATGAAACGACGAAACAAAAGCGGGAAATAATCTGGTAGTAGTGCGATACTGTCAAGCCGCTGGACCCTCCGCCAAATTTGGCGAAGGATCAGCCTGTTCTGTCCAAGTGTCATCTATTTTTACTACAGCATTACTGTTCTCTGTGTAAATTGCCCAACTTGTGACGCTACTATAGCCTGCCGGGAAGGTAAAGAGAAATATATCAGTCGAGGCACGTATGCGCAGAGATTCGTAAGTGTATTCGATGCTTCTCCATGATATAATTCGGGTAGAAAGCACTGCATGGTGCATAATGAATAGTTAGGACGAAAACTGAGATGAGTACTTCGCCGAATCAAGATCGTTCCCTCAAGGACCTTTTCTGGGAAACCTGGCTGGCAAAGAATGTGCATGTTCTCACACCACACCATGCCATTGGAGACTACACCGCTGACTTCGCGCATCTTCCAACAAAGACCATTCTCGAAATTGACTGTATTGCCCAGGATATTGTTCGATCTCAGATCAAACGCGCTGGTTGGCTGATTGTACGCATAAACGAGCACGAGATAGAACGAAATGTCGATGCCTGCGTGCAAAAAATTACTCTTTTCCTCACGAATAAAGTCAGTCAAGCGAAACCTGTAGAGCATAGAGAAATCAGAATCGTAAAACCAACTATACCTACGTGCAGTCAGTGCGGGCGCGAAATTCCTCCCTACCAGCAGTTTTGTTACTCCTGCCAGGCACAAGAACGTGCCAAGCAAGAACAAAGGCAAATTATTCACTGGGCAAAAGAGATGATGCTGCGAGATGATTGGATCGTCTTCGATACCGAGACCACAGGAGTCACAAAATCGGCGGAAGTTATTGAGATCGCTATCGTTGATAGTCGGGGCATCCTCTTACTGGATACCCTGGTAAAGCCGAAGAAGGGCATCCCACGTGATTCATCCGAGGTTCATGGAATCTATCCTAAAGATGTCTTACATGCGCCGTCCTTTGCCGATATCTGGCCACAAATCTCAGACTATATTCAGAAGTATATGTTTCTCGCGTACAACGTTGCATTTGACCTGAGAATCCTCACCCAAACAGCACAGCAGTATAGCATCCCTTTCCCCCAGAACATCCAACAAGCCTGTCTCATGCAGAAATACGCTGCCTACCAACGAGCTGATGAGAATGGGAAGTCGCAATCTCCTTCCTTAAAGAATGCATGCGAACAACTCGGTATTCAACCAGGGCAACATCGCGCCCTCGGCGATACACAAGCTGCGTGGGAAGTCTTAAAAAAACTGAGCGAGAAAGAGTGACTCCGCATCGAGTGATGAGCTAGGACGCAAGCCTCGCCACCAGCACCACCTGAGTAGAGCCTTTCAATGAAAGGCGGCCGAGCGGAAGCTTCGGAGCTTTATGGGAACGAGGGTGTCTATTTGTCTTCTCGTCAATGCATAGCACCGTTTCCTACCGTGTCAGCAGCAGTAAAACTTGACTAATTCCTCACAAGCGGGTGCCCTGATCGCCGGTTGGAAAAACTACGAGAACACATTGACCTGTTGATGGCTGATCATGAAGTCCTCTCCTTTCTGACAAGAGACGAGAGAGAACAGGTAGGGAAAGGCCATTCGTAGAGTACGCCTCACGTAGCAGGCCACATGAGGCGCACTTCTGTTAATCTTTATCCTTTTCGTCTCCGCCTTCATCGGGATCATCAGGCATTGTCTCTCTCCTTTACAAGGGGTCAACATTCTTCAAGCTTTTTCTACTGATCTAAGTGCAAGGCCTAAAACATCTCTCGCTTCCTGTTTGCCCTCCTTCCTTAATTATGAGGTTGATGTACCATTGTTTTCCGACTCAAACGAGAGGATATACTGATCCAGATCACGGTCATGCGCTAGCCATCGTGGTTGGCTGATTGGTTCAGTGATCCCCAGCTCTGCCAGGTCGTCCAGTTGTTGGAGGCCAACTTTGCCAACCATCAATCGTGTCAGAACCTGAGTGTTCTGTTGGATGGCGTGCTCAACCCGTTGGAGACCCCGTTGGTACAGCGCATCGTGGGTATAAGCCACCCCGGCTACGGTGAGGTCTGGGACGCCCCGGAATGTTCTCAAGCAGCGAATGCGGGCTAACCTGGGCGCGCTTGCCTGTGCTTTCTCCACATTTTTACTCATGCCCGTAATGACTCGCTGCAAGACGAGGAACGATTCGAGGAACTGGTAGAGTTGCGAGAAGGTGAGCGGCGCACAGAGAACGCCGCTAGCCAACCCTGTTGCCAGCGTGCCGATATAGCCACCGGTGAGAAACTCATCCTCAATGTTTCCTTGCACTTCCTCTGTTTGGCGGTCGTAGTACTTCGCCAGACCCTCTTCAGTCAGACGATAGAATGCCGTTCCTGTTCCTAGCAAAGCCAGCTGTGATCTGGCTCCCATCGCGGCTCGAAATACGTGGCACTCGATTTCATGCGAAAGCAAATAGCGGACCTGTTCCAGCGATATCTGCCGATCTTGAAGCGTGAGGCATTGGGTGAAGGACTCCACATAGGGGCTAGTGGCCGCTGCATCGATCACCGTGTGCCAGCCATCAAAGCCGTACTCACGCATCACCGCATCAAAGAAGCGTTGTGCCGTCTGCGGTGCAACCATCCGGCGGGGCGCCGCAGGCTCTGAGAGCTCTTCCTGGGCTTCCCTTACTTGCGCTGGTGCAGAAAGGATGGGGACAGGCGCGTGGATGTGCTGGAGGAACTGCCAAGCCACTTCACTCACTTCAACCAAGTCAGCGCGCACCCTGCCTAATGCGATCAAGCGCCCGACTTGCGATAACACGCGTTCCATTTCTTCGGGGGTCGGTTCAACGTGCAGCCCTCGATTGTGTTGCCAGTACGCCTGCGTATTCCCCTCGTGGGTAGCCTGAATGAGTTGGAGGAGAGAGAGGTTTTCCTCGATCACGTCCAGGTAGAGGTGCTGGACCACCGCATTGGGTTCGTCGCGGGCGATCTCCTCCGCCAGGGTTCGCAATCCCTCGATTCGCTGTCTTACCTCTGCAATCGGAAGGCGAGGATAGTGAAAACGAGGTTCGCGCCCCTCACTGAGTGCGGCCTGGATTTCGCGGTCACGCGACTGCGTCATTAAGGCTTCCAGGTGTGACTGGCTCTCTTTGTTTGATGGTCTCTCCTGCAACTGTTCCCAGCGTTCCATTTCAGCAGGAGAGAAGGCTGCCGGGGTGAGCCAGTGGTAAGCGTCATACTGCACCAATTCTCGGTAGCGCGCCGACCACCGCCAGTCAAGCTGCTCGCTTGGGGATGCCTCTCGCCACTGCCGGATTTCCGAAAGAGCCGCTTCGGATTGGACACGATAGGAACGACGACTGTCACCTATATGGTGAGATGCTTCTTCAAACAAGTTTTCCGCCTCCTTGAGTCTGCCCAAACGCAGGTAGAGTTGCCCGCGCTCAGCAAGCAACGTCCAGACCTCACTCTGCACGGTACTGTTGCCCGATACTGCCGCCTCTTGCTGCATCTGCTCGACAGCGATTTCATCAAAATGTAGTGCCTCGCGAAAACGGCCCTGTGCCGCGAGAATTTGCGCTTTCTCGCTATAAGCTGTGGCAAGCGACCCAGGTTTGGTATAGCCCACCTTTTTCAAAGCAATAGATTGCTCAATGGCGGCAAAGGCTTCATCAAACAAACCCTGTTGGCGCAAACGGTACGCAACATTGTTAAGATACCTGGCTTGGTTATATCGATAGCCACTCCGTTTTCCTGGCAGACTTTGCTCCTCGACCCGCTTCCACAGATCAATACACTGACGGTACAGAGCAATGGCCTGCTTCCGCAGCGGGCGCGCCTGTTCATCTTCCTTTTGTTCTTGAGCATAATCACTCCACGCACCTAGCAGGTCGGCCCTCCTTGCCAGCAGGGAGGCAAAGTCACGAAGATCCCTCTGCTCCAGGTCAGGATGGCGAGCAAACGCTCGATCCAGGATTTCCTGGGCTTCAGTAAAGCGGAGCGCATGGCGTTCTGCTAACATAAGCTGCTGTACAATATGGAGTTCCGTTGCCATCTGGAGGTGTACCTGTCCGCCGATGAGAGCAGTGTAAATGGGTTGATAGGCCTGGGCGCGCATGGAAGCAGTACTCTTCTGGCCGAGGACAGGAGCAAGGCAAGCACGTAACAGGATACCGCCGTACTCCTGTTCAAGCGAAGTATGCCACTGTGCCTGCTCCAGCAGATGAATGGCCAGACGGGCGATGCGTGCGGTGTGTCCGAAGCGATCAAGCAGGCCATTCATCTGCAGGAATAATTCTACTGCGTCGAGCAAACGCAGGCGATTGAGATCAAAAATGATCAGTTCTGCGACCACAGCAGCTTTTTCCTGGTCATCTTCGACGCCCTGTTCACGCCATTCGGTATACGCGCGTATGACCAGGTCTTCTGCTTCCTGTCGCTGTTGGGGCGTCAACTGCTGGCGCACGGTTTCGGCCACCATCGGCAACACCTGCACGCGGTTAGTGTAGGCCGCCAGCAAGGAGGCATCGCGGAGTTCTTTGAGCAGAGCAGGACGCGGGCAGAGGACTTGCAGTGCCGCTTTGCCCAGAGGAACGGTCGCAACCGCGAGCCGTTCCAGCACGCGGCGCGCTTCGGGTGAGAGTCGTGTTCCCATAATGTAGTGGAGCAGCGGGGTCAGTCTGCTCGCCAGATGCGCCCCTAACAGTGATGGATCGTCCAGCAGCCGCTGGAGACGCCTGGCTCTCCTTTCTGGAGTCGGATAGGCGTGAAGAATTCCGTCGCTCTCGTCGAACCCGCTCCACTCGTTCAGTAGCAGCGGGTCGGCTACCAGTCTGGCCGTCCATTCCAGCAGCAGAGGGATCCCGGCCATGCGCACCCCCACAGCTTGCAACTGCTCTACCGCCATCTCATCCAGGCCCAGGCGCTGCAGCAGGCACACACTTTCCTCGAGCGAGAGTGGCGGCACGAAGGTCTCGGCGACAAAGATGCTGTCGCGCCCGGACCAGCCACGCCACTCCTTGGTGGCCAGGAACAGGGTCGCCTGGTGCAAGCTGCGAACAAACTGCGCCAGGAACGCTTCCCAACAGGGAGCCAGCGCGCCATTTGCCTCCAGCAGACACTCGGCGTTATCGAGGAGCGCCACGCTCGGACGGTGTTGTTGCTTCAAGTGAGCCAGCAGCGCGGCGATGAGCCGCTCGCGCGGGGTTTCCACAGGAAGCGACGCCACGCCACAGACACCGAGCCACGTGCCGAGCAGCAGGTCCAGGGCGGCTTCGGGGCCGCTGTTCCATTCCGTGGGGAACGACAGCCAGATCACTCCAGAGGAGGCGCGCTGGAAGGAGTCGGCCAGGCGCGTCAGTTCGCTGGATTTGCCAACACCGATAGGACCTTGCAGGATTACCAGCTTTTTGGCCGGGAACGCCTGCACCATCTGACATACTCCCCTCAGCCACACCTCCCGTCCGATCAGGTGACGGGTCTCAGCGACGAGGCGTTCCGCCGACGCTTCTTTCTCGTCCGTGCCCGAAGCTGTTTGCTGGCCGCTTTCCCCATTTCCGAGAGCCGCCGTCTCATCGGTCACTGGTGAGCCAAAGGAAGACGAGGCAAGCGCTGGCTGAGGCCTGCGGCTCTCCCGCCGCAATCGTGTTGCGCGCAGCGCATCCATCGCTTCCCGGGTGCGTGGATGCGGCAGGCGTCCCTCTCGGTCGAGGGTTGCGCAGAGTTGACGATAGCATTCCTCGGCCAGTTGAAAGCGTTCCTGCTTCCCCAGCAGGTCAACGAGCTCGCGAAAAGCGTCTTCATTGGTAACCTGCGCCTGCCAGAATTCGAGCAGCAGGCGCACCGCCGCCTCGATGCCACTCGCGCCTGTCTCCCAACGCTCCGCACGGTGGTATTGCGCACTCACACTTTGCCAGAGGAGGTCTCTCACTCTGCCGCGGCGCCAGTCGGCCCACTCGCTATAGGGTTCGTGGCCGAGAAACGGCCCGCGCATCCCGATCTGATAGGCAGCTTGCCATTCCTCCAGCCCATCCTCACCCCGTGCTTCCAACTGGCGGGCACGCGTGACATAGGTTTCCATGGCTTCGACATCCAGCCACAATAGCGGAAACTCGGCAAGCTGATAGCCCGGCCCGCTTTCCGGCGTGGCGCGCACGAAGCGCACCAGGCGCTTGCGCAGGGCGCTTGCCCCCGGGATGGCGAGGAGCTTCGGAGGACAGAGGAGTTTGCGCAGCAGGCTGACCACATTATCCAGGCGAGCGAGCGAGCCGTCCCCTTCCAGCTCGTCCTCTTCCGCCCCCGTGCTGTCGCGACGGAGGTGCGGGAGGGCCTGTGTGAGAAAATCTTTGGAGGCGAAGCCGCCCGGCTGGCTGGCCAGCAGCGCCAGCAGGAGGAATGCGGTCGTCATGCCTTTGATGGTGAGCAGTTCTGCCGCCGGTGGTCCATACACGGCCTCAACATGCCCATCAGGGCCCTGCTCCAGGTCCAGCGGCACTTCGACCGCGAGGACTCCGCAGGTGCGCACGCGTGCCAACGGGAAGTCGAGCAACCAGTCGGGTGGGAGCAATGCGGCCAGGCCAGCAGAGGGACGCCCGGCTTCTGACCTCGCATGGCTGGCGGGCATCGCGTAGATGGCACCTGTCGGTCTCACCAGTTCCCTCCCTTTCATGTATTCCGCACACTCCTGAGTTCGTGCATAGGACTGGACCTGTTCAGCTTCTGCTACCTGCTCACCGGGAGCAGATCCCGAATGCTCGTCAATTCACTTCCTTATTTAATCATACCAGACAACACTCCGACCAGACTCCTACCGGAGGATCAAGAGCGCCATCCTCTCCTTGCTGCCCGTTATTCTGCACTGTGCCAGTTTCCTTCAATAGATCTCTGCCTCTCACAACCGTTGGCCTTGCCGTTCCTCCTTCTGTCAGAGAGAAAGGGACATTCATATGCTGCATGTGGTAGGAGTATACCGTCGCACTCTGCATCTAGCAGGAACCTGGCAGGAGAGTGGCTTGCTATAGTTGCAAACAGAACCTTAAGGTGAAAGTCGGCCTGACAACTTCTCCTGCCAGATTCAGCGTGAAGGCGAACAAGAACTAACTAGACAGAGGCGGAAACATGGCTGTATTTGTGATGGTGATCGATGACTCCCTGGTGATCCGCAAAATCCTGGAAACCTGCCTGCGTCGCGCAGGCTATGATATCAGGAGCTTCCCCGATGGAGTAGTAGCCTTATGCTGGCTCAACACGACGGAGGCGCGCATCCCTGACCTGGTGATAGTCGACCTGGGATTGCCCAGGCTTGACGGCTACCAGGTCATTCAGCAGATCAAGTCCAGACCGGCGTTGGCACGCACAAGGCTGGTGATTCTTTCCCGGCGCGATGGCATCCTTGACCAGCTCAAGGGGCGACTGGTCGGCGCACATGCTTATGTCACCAAACCTTTTAAGACCGATCAGCTGCTTGCGGTGATCCGGACCTCACTGGGGCATGCTGTTCCCAGCACCGAAAGAGCAAGTGCGGCAGGAAGACACGAGCTAGTTTCCTTGGAAGCAACGGCTCGCGCTTCTGTCTCAGCGGGAGTCTATCCGCCTCCCTGGTATGGCGCATCATCGAGTGTCGAGAACCGTGGGCAAGAGAGCAGAAGGAGAGGGCCTATGTATGGACGCACCAGAGAACCATAGTGAAGGTGTTCGCTTGCGGCAGTACATAGCCGAGGAATATGAGGCTACCATGTGTGGTCTGAGTGGTCAGGCCTATAGCAGCACCAAGCACGAGTTCATCACCAGGCGCATTGAACAGATTGGTATTTGTCACGGGTCGCTGCGACACCTGGCGGCGAGCAGAAAGCCTTGTCATCGAGGCCGAGAAGGAGAGGAATGATGAGCGTCTTTAGCCGGTTTCGACGTCGCGCAAGGCACCTGCCAGTGGGGAGATCATCCTGGGAGCGTACAAGCACACCGTCGGACACCTCTCTTCCAGAAAATGGCGGGCGGCGGCATCTTCCTCAGGTGCCCTATCTGCTGCCCAAAGATGTGCTGGAAACCCAGCGTCTGGATTTCCAGTTCTACCTTATCCGTAGTATCCTGCATGGCAACCATGCCTCGCCCCTACGCAGCGATATCGCTTCAGTCCTGGATGTAGGCTGTGGTACGGGGCGTTGGATCGTTGAGATGACGCGTACCTTTCCCGGAGCACAGGTGGTGGGACTGGATATCGAGCCTCCTCCTCAGTCCGGACAGGTGCTTCCATCCAATGCGCGCTTTGTCCAGGCGAACGTACTCGACGGCTTGCCCTTCGCCGATCGCAGCTTTGACTTTACCCATCAACGGCTCCTGGTACTGGCCATCCCGGCAGCTCACTGGCCTCTGGTGGTCGGCGATCTGGTGCGCGTGACGCGCCCTGGCGGCTGGGTGGAACTCCTGGAGGGTGGGGATGTCTTTCTCAACGCCGGGCCAGCCACCCAACGCTTCCTCGCCTGGTGGCGCGAAGCCAGCCACGCCAGGGGCTTCGACACCTCGCTCATGGAGCGTCTGGGTCGTCTGCTGCTTGACGCGCACCTGCGCGACGTCCAGATGCGCACCTTACAGGTGCCGGTGGGCAAGTGGGGTGGACACGCCGGGGCATTGTTGGAAAAGAACATGCTGGCAGGCTTCCCGGCACTCAAGCCCCTGCTGTGTAGCCAGTTGTCTCTGTCTCCCCAGGAGTTCGATGCAACGCTCGCTGAACTGGCGACCGAAGGGGACCGCTATCAGATCAGCTATCAATACTACCTGGCGTATGGGCAACGCTAGGCTGTAGCCGGGTGAACAGTGCGTCCAACGTGGAGAGGTGAGGCGTTTGCGACAGCCAGAAAAGAGGGACAGAACCAGCGTCTCGTTTGGACTGATGGACTGGGAGACAGGCCTTTTTAAACTGTGAGACACGATGCGCCGAGCAGGAACACTCAGAAGTACAACCCTACCAGTAAAGGAGCCACGATGCAGACCAGTGTGCCGGAACAGCAGCAGCTTTCCCTCACCGATGCGCAGTATCTCCTGGAGCGCCAGGGCTATGAGATGCTGTATCGCTTTGGACATGTTCATGCGAGCAGAGACGCGCAGGAATGGCATGTCTGCCTGGTCTCCGACCTCACCTCGATGCCACCAGCGCGCTTGCTTGCCCACCTTAACGAGGCGCTCAAGCTGCGCATCGAGCAGAGCATCGCTCTCTCTCCACTCACGCATAAGGCGGGCGCGAACGTGAGGAGAGGCGAATCGGAACCATTCATCAAGAGGGAGGCACCATGACGAGCGAGAAGCGCTCCGGCACCGAAGAGGTGGTGGACATGGAACTCCATTGTGTGAGGTGCCAGGCTCGGCTGTATGTACCCGTCTCGCAAGTCAACGCGGTGATCGCCTCACTGGAGCGGACTGGTGCGGCGATCCTGATCTGTGTCTGTGGACAGGTACAGCTCATCCGGTCGAGGCGCCAGCAGAGGCACGACTAGACGTGGGCAATGACTCCTGCGCGGGCGAGCATTCCTCAGAAGAGGAAGGCATGTTGCGCGAAGCCGGGTCTCCCTCGTTTTCTGGAGAAAAGAGCCAACACGATGACGGTTTGGAAGACTGATGCTGACAACGCAGGCGTATACACGGTGCTGCCACAAGCGGATACGGTGCCCGTTGCGCCTCACATCCTGATCGCCGAGGACCAACCGGTGATCCAGGAGCTGCTCCGCTGGACGCTGCAACTGGCAGGGTATCGTGCGACGGTGTGTGGCGGCAGGCACGCTGTCCTCACCTGGAGAGACAAAGCCTTGCCATCTGGAGACTGCCCTCTGGTGCTGCTTCTTGATCTGAGTCTCCTGCGCGTGGCCGAGGCGGCAGACTTCTTGCGTCACCTGCGCGCCGATTGGCGAGATGTCGGTGGTATACTGCCGCAGATCATCGTGCTGACCACGAGCACGCAGGTGCAAGCAAAGCTTGGGCTGAGGGAATGCGTGCTTCAGAAGCCCTTTCATATTCGGGAACTTCTCATGCTCATACAGCAGGTGATCCCGGTGGCTTCTCGATCCGAAGAGGGCTCATTGCGAGAGGTTTACACACCAGACTCGTGAGGAGGAAGGCTCCCTTGCGAAAAATGGTGTGGTGAGGAGGCACAAGGAGCGCATCATCTGAAGCAGCTCTCTGGTGTTTCCTGTGCAACCAGATACGATGCTATGATAGACTCTGGAACAGCAAGCAGCGCATTTGCTGCCATCGCAGGCGCAAAGGTCGTTCTCTTCCCGGAGTGGGTGTCCCTTTCCGCTGCCTCTCCACGCACGGGAGCAGTGTCGAGCAAGGAAGGAGAGCAGGCGGAGCAATGTCCCTCTTCCAACGGATCACGCGAGCTTTTCACACCCTGTCCACGATCGAACTGGATGAGCAATCCCGTTTCGGTGTGCTGGGAGAGTTGTACGCGGAGCAAATCCTGGACGACGGGCAGGCCATCTGCCTCACTAACCCCATCATTCCTCATCCCACCAAACCGGGACTGTTTCTGGAAAGTGATTTCCTGATCTACACGCAGGGCAACCTGTTTTGTGTGGAGATCAAACATTACAAAGGCCGCCTGTATTACCCACCAAGGGAGCGTGTCGGGCAGGGATCGCCCTTGAAAGGGCCTCTCGCGCGCCCGCCGCTTCAGGGCTTCGACGATTCCATCATCATTCAGGAGAAGGTCGGCAACTACGGCGAGGGCATCTTCCTCAAAGAACATCGCAATCCCCTGAAAAAGACCAGTTACTTCATTCACCATCTCAAGGACTATCTGGCTACCATCGATGCGCGTTGCAAGAAGGTCTACATTCTCCCCGTCGTAGGTTTTTCAGAACTGGCAGACATCAGCGCCATCTATGATTTTGAAGCCGGTATGATCTCCACGTCTCAGCTCCCCGCCTTTTTTGAACGGCACAGCGGTCCGGCTCCTACATCGCCCCCTCCTTCCTGGCTGCGCAGTGCTCTGTACCGTGTCCTGACGTGGGATCTCATTCTCACCACCAGACATGAGTGGATCAACGGCGTCATCACGGACCACGAACTGCTCTTTCAGGGAGCCGATCGGCACAGCTACCGCCTGCCCTATCGCACGCTCCATGCCGTCACCTTGCAACGAGGCTGGTTGTTCTCTGCCGCGGATCAGCTCACGATCACAGACGTGCGTGGACACATCTCTTCATATAGAAGCGTCGGCGGTGAGGTTCATTTGAGACGCTTTGGCGGGGAAGTCCAGACCCACCAGCTGAGAAATGTGAGCCAGATCGTGGTCGGCATCGCTAATAAGCTGAGGTAAGACGCAAGCGGGGAGGAGTGTATCGAGTGGATTCCTTGGGACGCTTTCACCGTAGAGCGTCTGGGGTGTCGTCTCTCGGCCCCTCTCGCGCAGCCAGGGCGTGCGCAGCTGCCCGGAAGTCTCCCCCATGTTCCAGGATGGCGTAGGCGGCGAATTTGGAATAGGCTCTCCCCGCTTCAAAGACGGTTGAGGTGGAAAACACGTAGAGCAGGTCGGACCCTTGATAGTTCGTGGTAGCGCTGACCCCTGAGCCCTGCTTGTCTGGTCGCTGCCAGTAGCTTTCCCCGCCGCGGGTAGAGAGCCTCTTCCATCCATGCGGCTCCAACACCTCCTCCCAGGATGCGCGTCGATTGTAGCGATCGCCTGGGCGCTCTCCCTGCACCAGTGCCGTCCTGGTGTGCCGCTGCTCGACATTGAGCACAAGACTCGGCGTCGTTTGATCAAACGAGCGGGCCACGGCGAACAGGAGCTGGCGCTCCCAGGCGACCAGCGTGGGGAGAGAGGAGATGCCTCCCGCCAGCAGCACATACGGCTTGCCGCTCGGATGGACCCCTCCGCCAGAAGGAGCGACGACCACCAGCCCTCCCTCTCCACGCGTCTCGATCAACGTACGAACGCGCTGCGGGCCATCAACCGGCACGCTGGCAAGTTTCTGATTCTTTTCGGCCGGGCAACAGCGATACAGGAGATGGATGCCGTGAGGAGTTGCCTCCAGGTAGCCGCGGATGAGCCGATCAGCGAGCGCCTCGTATCCCCATTGCCGCATGCGTTCGTTCCATGCCTGGTATATGGCGCGGCTATCAAAGTCGAGCGCTTCCAATCCTCCACTGATTGCTCCGGTAATCAAGGCCAGACCGCGCTCCTCGTTGCCAAACCAGCGCGCAATTTCCCTGGGGGTTGCCAGGCGGCGCTGGTAGACGCGCCACCGTACAGCGGGACGTTTCCTGCCATCCGGCAGCACGGGGACGACGCTGATCTCAGCTTGCCGAGCCTCCAGTGCCGTCCTCATGATAGCCTGCCTGTGCGTCAGCAAAGAGGGATTCGTGGACACCGGCGATGTGGGAAAACGCCCTTGCGAGCCAAGCTGGCTCGTTGGATTTTTGTTATACCGTGAGAACATCGTGAACCTCCTTTACACGAGGGAGAAACAACACGAAGCCCTCGCTGGCGGAGCCAAATTCGCCAGCGAGGGCTTCAAAGAGGAAGAAAAACCTCATGCCGCCGGGTAGCGACAGAGGAGAGCTTGTTTGCAGCAGGCCCGTCAGGAACCTGAATGGGCGGCTACAGGCGTGTCATGGCGAGAAACCGCACACAGCACAAGTACTGATCCCATCAGAAGAAGGGGACGCGAGCGGTGAGAGACCACCTGCCTCTCTTGCTTTTTCTGCGCGTCTCCATTAGAGTGTTGATCATATCGGAAAGGATCAGCAGTATGGTCAATCTCGTCGGTCAACACCTTGGGCAGTATCATCTCACGCGCCTGCTGGGACGAGGAGGGTTTGCGGATGTGTATCTGGGCGAGCAGGTCTACCTGGGAAGTCAGGCGGCTATCAAGATCCTCTCTGCGCCACTGGCACCGGAAGCACACGCCGGCTTTCTCGCCGAAGCGCGCACCTTGGTCAGACTCACGCACCCGCGCATCATTCGTCTGCTAGACTACGGCGTACAGGAGCAGACTCCTTTTCTGGTGATGGAGTACGCGCCCGGCGGCACACTGCGAAAGCGCCATCCCAAAGGGGAGCGCCTCCCGCTTCCCACCTTCGTGGCGTATGTGCAGCAGGTGGCCGAGGCTTTACAATATGCGCACGACCAACGGCTGATCCACCGCGACGTAAAGCCGGATAACCTGTTGCTGGGGCGACAGGGCGAGATCCTGTTAAGCGACTTCGGGATCGCCCTGCTGGCGCACAGCTCGCGTTCCCAGCGGACCGAGGACATCGTGGGTACCATCTCCTACATGGCACCGGAGCAGATCCAGGGGCATCCCTGCCAGGCCTCCGATCAGTACGCGCTCGGTGTGATCGCCTACGAGTGGCTCAGCGGAACCCGTCCGTTTTCCGGCTCGTTTGTCGAGATCGCGGCCGGACACTGCCTGGCCAAGCCTCCACCGCTGGAAGCAGCACGTCTCGGCATCCCCAAGGCGGTCGCCCTGATCGTCTCACGAGCGCTCGCCAAACGCCCAGAACAGCGCTTTGCCAGCGTGCTCGAATTTGCGAGAGCGCTGGAGCGAGCCGCGAGGCTGACCAGGGCGAAGAGCGCGGTGCCTGTTCTCGCAGGCGGTGCGCCTGCTTCTGGCAGGCAGTGGACGTTGGAAGACGATTTCGAGGGGATATCCACCGGGTGAGCATCTTTGGAAGGATGAGAGCAGGACATGTCCCCCTGCCTGGTGCATGGTTCACCGGGCGTTTTCAACTTCCAGGCATCTCTGCTGATGAGTTCGAATCACCAGGAGGGCAGAAAAGCCACATCCGGGGTTGAATCCGCACCAGGGAAAACGAGCGGGTCAGCCTCATCTGAGATAGTGGGTCAGGACGACGTCGAGCCGCCGGTGGCCTAAGGCCTCTGAGACGTTCCTGGCGGCCTGGGCGTCGTAGTCACCGGGTGTGAGTCGCCCCATCGAGGGTGGCAGTTCCCGGTCGGGGGCATACTGCCGATATAAGGCCTGCGCGTATTGGCGTCGCAGCGCATGCACGTCAAGCCGGACAGGCAGACGATCCAGTACTCGTTCCTCTGGCTCATGCCCTGCGACAACGCTCAGCACATCCTGTTCCCGACCTGACAACGTCGGCACGCTGCGAGCCCGACCGCCCTTGCCTCGCCTCACCTGGATGGCGACCTGCCCGTCCGCTGCTTGCTTGACATCCCCCACCAGCAGGGCGAGGGCCTCTGCGCGCCGCAGACCGCAGGCCCCAAGAAAGGCGATCTCGCGCTGCCAGTTACGCGGCTGGAATTCCTGATCTTGCGCCACGGGGCCGCGCGACCGGTGGATCTGTTCGCGCGTGCGAGCCGGCAAGGTGAGCGTGGAGGCCAGGTCGCGCTGGCTAAAGAACATGCGCAAGGCGGCTCGCTCGGCCTGGATCGTGTACGGGCTGCGGCCAGCGGCAATGTGCTGGGAGAGATACTCCGTCGCCCACTCGTTGGCATGGGCATCGAGGAGCGCGAGGTGATGGACGTCATACGTGTCGCGCGCCCAGTTAATAAAGGCCAGGATATGCTGCTGGTAGACGGTACGTGTCGTCGTCGAATGGATCTTCCCCGTGGTAAAGGCCCACCGATAGGTGCCATCGGCGCGTGCCGCCTCCTTGGCCTCAAAGCGGCTGGCATGGTACTCGGTCAAGGCTCGGAGCCGCTCAAGTGCGGCGAAAATGATGCCTTTCTGCTTGGACATGGCTCTTTCCTGCACTCCTGGGACGACGGTGGCGTTCAATCGTTGCAGAGTTTGCCTACTGACTCAGGGACACGGGCCGCTTACTCAGAACCCGACCACTGTTCCCTCTCATCTGTTTATACTTCGCTTGATGCTGAAGCGCAACCAGAGAGCATCTGCTGCGTTGGTTCGATGCAACGCACCTGACCAAGCGAGCGATGGAGGTACATCACCTACCAGGACATCCTACCAGGCAACCTACGTGGGACAGCTCACAGAAAAGCGCTCAGAGAACATCCTACACAGTACGGTTACAGTGACACGCAACAAGCATACCTTCCAACCTGGCCCGGGGACTCTCACCGCGAGCCAGGACGCACAACAGAAACACACGACACGAAGCACGACAGGATCGATCGTTCTACTCCCCTTTGATCCACTGAGTGCCAGCCTTGCGGCCGGACTCCGCGAAACACAGACAAGTTCAGTCAGCTGGGTCAAGATGCATCAGGCGGGAGCCACCTTCTCGTTTTGATTGTCGCGCAATCAAGGGGAGAAGCCTCGTCGTTTCAAGCCCGGCGATAACTCAGCACATATAGCTTGAGGTGACCAACCTGGTCCGTTGCAGGGGTTACCCCACTGCGGTAGTGGACCAGCTACAGCCTCGTCAGGGTGAGGCTACTTCCACAAATCAATGCTTATAGTATAAGATACTCTCTATCATTTGTCTAGAGCTATAGACATGGTGGACAGCCATGGACACCATGCCCGAATACTCGTTCTTGCTGGTTTTGCCTCTTTCTCTTCTGCAGAGATGAACCCTTGGACTTGAGGAGCAGAAGCGCCTGGACCATGGAGCGTAGAATCATCGTTGCTCGCCTGTGACACAGATGAGGAAAGCACTGGTTTCGGTGAGAGAGGTTCTCATGCGTCTGTTCGCCCTCCTGCTGGCTGGTGGTCATCTTCTCCAGCCTGATCAGAGCGATTGCTCTCCCCGGAGGACGCGAAGTCCAGAGACGACCTCCTTCGAGCACAGCTGGCATCGCTTGCGGCAAAGGACGGGAGAGGCATTGCTGCTTCCTGCCCACCTCACTGGCCATCGTGGAGAAATGCCCCCCGATTGCAGGCAAGCCACGCCCCTGCTTCACTCGTGCCAGTACATTCGTCGCCTGGCTCCGAGCAGGCCAAGCACCCCTCCTAGTATCCCCCACAGCAGCAAGAGGAGTGGGAAACTGGCAGGAAGCACCACGCCAGGGACAACATGACTCAGGACTCCAGCAGTGATTTGCTGTATCAGACCAGCCAGGCTTCCTGCAGCCGATCCAGCCACTCTCTTCCCGGTACGCTGGTGTGCCAGCCAACCGGCGAGGAACACGCAGAAGAGACTCAGCAGCAAGACACCGCCGCTGAGGGGCCATGCAATAGCAGCGGCTACTTTGTGGGAACCCTCTATGGCATAGAAAAGGAGAAGGGTTCCAGAACTAAAATAGCCATTTACCAGGCCATGCACGAGCGTCCAGGCCACAAGGTGCGAGGTCACTGGTCTCCTGGGAGCGAACCAACTGAAGAAAGACCAGGATGAGGGGGTATCCATCTGCCCGTTGTCGAGAACGGTCGAGCCAAACGGACCTCGGGCATCGTGTTCGTCGCTCTTCCTGGCAGGTGACGTCGGAGCTGCTTCCCGCGCGGGGTGCATCCAGGAGGTCACTCGTTGGCCTGGGAGAGGCGAGGCCGAAGATGACCCGCCTCCAGATGCGGAAGCGCTCCCTTTTGCCGAAACAGCGCCAGAGGAAGAAGCACATGCCTCCGAGAGCGCATCGGCAAAGGCGGCCACGCTCGGAAAGCGCGCGGCCGGGTTCTTGGCCAGCACCCGCAGAATAACCTGTTCCACTCGGGGTGAAAGGGAGACAATCCGGTCTCTGAGCGGAGGGGGTGAGGCAAAGCAATGCTGGGCGGCAATTTCCGTCGGCGAGCCGACAAACGGAGGGCGACCGCAGAGCCACTCGTAGGCGAGGATGCCCAGCGCGTACTGGTCAGAGGCCTGGCAGGCATGGCCTTGCAGTTGCTCGGGAGCCATATAGGTGGGCGTCCCGACGATCTGTTGCGTGTGGGCGCTCCGCATACTCTGCGTGAGCACGGCGATGCCGAAGTCGGACAGCAGCACCTGCCCGTCCCGGTCCAGCAGGATGTTCTCGGGTTTGACATCGCGGTGAATGAGGTGCTGGTTGTGAGCAGACTGCAAGGCCGAAGCAATGTGGCTGACGTACTCGATGACGGTGGCGAGCGGCAGCTGCTCCCCTCTGGGATGAAGCTTTCGCAGCGAGCCGCCAGGCGCATAGTCCAGCACCAGGAACGGAAGCCCGTCCTGGATGCCGAAATCGAGGACGCGCACGATATGCGGATGGATCAAGCCAGCCAGCAGGCGCGCTTCACGCTGGAAAGCCCCTGCCTCGTGCTCGTCGAGTGGGCCAGTGAGAACTTTGAGCGCAGCATGTGTACCCAGGTACACATGCTCCCCCAGGTAGACCTCGGCGAAGCCTCCTCGTCCAAGGACCTGGCGGATCTGATAGTTACCCAGGCGCTGTCCAGGACAGACACGCATCTTTTCGGATGGGATCATCTCTTCCTCTCTCACTAGCGGGCACGCTCGGATTGCACGTCAGGGATAGGCGAGGCATGCCGTCTCACACGCGGCCGGCAAGCGTTACTGGCAATGCCAGGCCACATGTTGTGGAACACGGGACAACGAGAACGTGTTCCATGTCGTTCCGACCAGTTGACCGGCTTTGCGGTGCTGCGCAGTTACCCAACAGGCGGTCTGGTATCTGGTGGGCGTCGCTTGCCGTGGCCACGGTTAGCCAGCCGTCGATTCGATCCAGCGGTATCCCATGGAGAAGTCCCCTGCCCCTGGCGAGTGGGGAAGAGGCAGTTCGTTGGCGGGATGCGCTGTTCGTTTCTGCGGTCTCTTACCGGTCTCGCTGCTTCGTGGGTGCGATTCGTGCGCGAAGGGAGCCAGAGCAAGCAGCCCTTTGCTCCACTGGTCGAAGCATGCCAGTGCTGGTGCTTCAGCGGCCAGTTTGGTAGAACATATTCTCTAATGCTACACTATACCGATCCCTCGTTTGCTTGTCAAGAGAACATCGTGAGGGTAGAGTGTCCTGCCAAAACAGGTGGCCTACCGCTTTTTGCCACTGAGAAGATGCTGGCACCCCCTGTCGCCACTCCTGCGATGTTCACCCGTCTCCTCTGCGAGAGACGCTGAGAATCGCTTCCTATCGAACCTTGTATTACAGGTAATTCAGAGGAAAACGGGTAGAAACTTGTCCTCCACTTCCCCAAGATTGCTCTCTTTTTCTTCCGTATTCCCTCTATATTCGCATGATATTCTTTCATATCCCGAAGAATTCCTCTTTCTCCTCAGGATTTTTCCTTTCATCATCGGGATTCCTGCTAGTTCCCGCTTCTTTTCTTCTCATTGCCGAGAATTCTTGCGGAATGGTACGATGAGAGTAGAGAAGAGCAGCAGTCACTGCGTGTTCAAAGAGAGGCATGACGCATCACCTTGCTAGAAAGAATTCGGCAGCATGCAGACATACACGTTCGGCCAGTGTGCAACCTTACTCAATATCGACCCGAAGGTGTTCAGGGAATTGGTCAAGCAGGAACTCGGTTTCCAACAAGGCGATCAAAGGAGCCGCGCCGATCGACGGGCGCGCTACCTGACGCGCGAGCAGTTGGAGTTGCTGGCAGCCCGCTGTAAGATCACCCTGCTTGACGATACAGTGTTGGAGCAACCGAAACAGGTCTCCACCGCGACCTATAAGCTCCTGCTCGATCGTCTGGAAGCAGCCGAGCAAGCGCTGCACGCCAGCGAGCAAACGGTCTCGGAGTTTCTGGAACGACTCACCCAGGTCGAACAACAGGTGGCCAGCATGACCGCGTGGACCTCACTGCTGGAAAGTCTTCCCACCTGGAAGATACAGGTCGACGAGCGTCTGGAACGACTGACGCACCCACAGGAGCAGCCGGACCACCGTCTGGCTGAACTGGAGGCCCAGCACCGTCAGCAGCTCGCGGAGGTGGAGGCACGCTACCAGCGTCAGATTGCCGAACTGCAAACCCAGCTTGCACGGTATCGCGCAGGCAAATCCTCATCGTCAACTTCTCCCACCACAACACAGAAAAAAGCCACCTCCAAAGCCAAACCACTTCCCAAAACGCTGGCATCGCGTCGCGGCTTTGCTGCCTTGCACCATATTCCCGACTCGGTAGTAGCCAGGGCTTGCGACTCCGGCAAGATCGCCGCGGTGAATGGGAAATGGCTGTATCAGAGCCGGATCATTTTTCAAGCGTTGGGCGCACGTGGTCGGCACGACTTCTACCAGCTCTTCCACGCGCGACCTGATTTCACGCGGTGCAAGCAGTGCCCCCACGCGATCACACAGGGATAATGTGCGCCTGAAGATTCAGCGGCCTTCACGTTCGTCGCCGGCGAACTCTGGCAAGCAAGATGAAGGGAGCCATCACCCGTGCTGATGGCGCTTGTTCACGCCCTTTCAGCGGCATCTCTCTTGCTCGCCTGGCAACACCGAGGCCGATAGGGAGGCTCCACCAGGGGAATTCTCGGTGATCTTCCTTCATGAGGAGGTCTTCCCTGGCCGGAGAGGGTGTACGTAGAAGCGCTCGACCTCCTCCAAGCGTATCACCAACAGAGCCGGAGGCAGGGCGCGCAGGATGATTTTCCCGTAGCCTTTGCTGAGCAGGCGGGGGTCCAGGATGGCGATGACACCGCGATCGTCGTCGGAGCGCAACAGGCGCCCAACGCCTTGCTTGAGAAGAAGAACGGCCTGCGGGACGACATACCCAGTAAACCAGTCTTCTTCGTCTTTGTTTTTGGCTCTCCGGGCTTTCATGCGCGCGATGCGGGCCTCGTGGACGGGATCATCCGGTGCGTGAAAGGGCAGTCGGTCGATGACCACCAGGGAGAGTACCGAACCGGGGACGTCGATGCCCTCCCAGAAGGACCTGGTTCCACAAAGCACGGCGTTACCTATGCCCTTGAATCGGCGGATGAGTTCCGCGCGGGGTAGGTCTCCCTGGCGTAGCAGAGGGTAGGGAAGGTCCGGTGCAAGGATCTGGTAGACCTGGTTCAGCATGCTTGTGCTTGTAAAGAGCAAGAACGCGCGTCCCCTCGACGCCATGACCAGCTGGCGCATGCGCTCTGCCACGGCCTGGATATACTCATGGGTTGCTTTATGGTCGTCGTAGACGGGTTTGGGCAGGTCGCGCGGAACATAGAGCAAGGCGCGGTGCCGGTAGTCGTACGACAATGGCATGATACGCTCGATGACTTCGTGCTGCTCGAGTCCCACGCGCCTTTTATAATAGGCCAGGCTGGGTGCAGTGTCCGCCGACCTGCCACGTGTGGGACTCGCCGTCGCCAGGGTAGCGGAAACGCCGATCACGAGCCACTTGTCAAAGAGCCGCTCCCGAAGCCAGGGGGCGACGTCGAGCGGCGTTGCTGATCCCTCAAGGGCGGGGAGGTGACGCCCTGTGGTCCCCTCACGCTTCAACATGTAGACAAAATCTGGCTGCTCTACGCGAAAGACCAGGCGCACGCGGTCAGCCAGACGTTGGGTGCGCTGCACCAATTTCTGGTAGACGACCTCCTCCTGTGCGTCCTGGTGCGACGGTGGATGTTCGCCCAGTTCTGCTGAGAGCATGCTCAACGATTTCGCCAGGTGCAGAGCTTGCGGCACTGGGTGCCGCAGGGTCATGGTGTTCGCCCCCGTCGCGGGCATCTGCTGCTCAAGCTGCTGCCAGGTACTCGCGGCACCGCGTATCACCTCTTCCTGCAATTTGCGCGGAGCGTGCGCTCGCAGGAGCTTGTCCGCCAGCAAGCTGGTGACCTGCGTGTACCTGACGGTCGTGGCGCAGGCGCGAGTGGCCTCCTCCTCCAGTCGGTGTGCCTCGTCCATGATGATAACCTCGTGGCTGGGCAGGATGGCGCCCCCAGCCACTATGTCTATGAGCAGCAGCGTGTGGTTGACGACGATAATCTGCGCGCGCTGTGCCTGCTCGTACCGCTGGCGGATATAGCATTCGCGGTAATAGCGGCACTTGCTCCACGCGCACAGGTCGCTGTCCCCGTTGATCTTGCTGCGCAGGTCAGGCGAGATCTGGCGAGGCAGTTGATCAAAGTCGCCCGTGTATGGGACGGCAAGCTGCTCGATCACCGCCCTGATCTGCTGCAGCTCCTGGTACTGCGCGTCGGACAGTCCCTCCGTGAGCGCAGTCTCCAGGCGGTCCAAGCACAGGTAGTTGTTGACACCTTTGTAGAGAGAGGCATCACAGTGCTGCACATGCTCCTGCACAAAGGGGATATCTTTGTAATACAGTTGCTCTTGCAGGGCTTTGTTGGCGGTGCTGATGACAGCCACTTTGCCCGAACGCACCAGCGGCACGAGGTAGGCCAGACTTTTCCCGACCCCAGTGGGTGCTTCTATGAGAGCGTGCCTGCCTGTAGCCAGGGCCTCGGCGACCGCCATCGCCATCTCGATTTGCGCGGATCGCTCTTTGTAGCCTGGCAGTCGCTGAGATAAGATACCTCCTTGCCTCAAGTCGTCCACGCCTGGATATCTGCCGCGAGGCGATGAGTTTGATGCAGCCAAGAGCCTCCTCCTTATCTTCCCACTCATGGGAATAATATGTACGGCAGGGCCACTAACGCATGGAGGATGCCGAGCAAGCCTCTCTTCGTTTCCCCGACGTGCATGCATGTACCAGCGCATCGCGGTTCTCCGAACAGACCTGGTAAGAGCAAGACTATCTCCCATTGCATAGCCTGATCCTCATTGCTTGCTCACAGCTATGCAGATCACCGCCGAAGCTGGGGAGGCCCATGGCGGGGTTTCGCGCCTTGCTCGCGTTGCTTCGTTTTCCGCCGTGTATACCGTCTTTGCCCCGCCTGCTCAGCAGCCTCATGCTCCTGAATAAATCGGCGAATTTCGGAGGGCCGCACTCGGATGGCTGTTCCGATGTGGATGGCCCGTATTTCGCCACGTTGTATGAGCAGATAGACCATCGACCGACTGAGTCCTAGTGCCTTCTGGACCTGTTTTATGGTCAGAAGCGGCTGAAGGGGTGGTACCTCGCGTTCATGTTGCATAATCTTGCTCTTTCGTCGATATCGCTCCATCAGTATGCGTGGATGTGCATACCTTCCTGGTCTAAGCTTATCTGCCCCGACGCTGCAAGAAAAGCGCATTGACCATGCATCGACCGCGCATTCTGCTGATGCGCGGTCGATGCAACGAGATTGGCTCATCTAGCACCGTGGCTGAAAGCGCTGCGATGGGAGTTAACGAGGTCCTCTCGGCTCTTCTGAAGAGCTTGCAGAAAGAGACGTCTTGTCAGCCTGAGATATTTTCGATAAAATGTTCCTGAGGTCGGACATTAGATTCGGGGCCGACACGTTTGCAGAGTGGACGATAGCACTGCTGATACGCTGCTTCCTCTCTAGCAGAAGGTGAGAGAGAAGAAATCAAACGATGACAGACAAGAGCTTGGCTGAAGCCATTCGATCCGCGCGTGATCAAAAGAGGATGACCCAGGCAGAACTCGCAGAACGGGTCGACGTATACCTAACCACCGTCCGGCGATGGGAGAGTGGAACATCGATTCCGGAACGCAAACACCAGCGGAAGCTCATTGAAATCCTCGGACTAGATCCGAGCCTCTTTGAGGAAGCGGAGAAAGCGGCTGAAAAGAAGAGTGAGCAGCCTCCTGATCATCTTTGGCATGTTCCCCACCGAAATCCGTTCTTCACCGGGCGTGACGACATTTTGTCTCTCCTGCACGCAGCGCTGACATCAGGAACAACGGCGGCGCTCACGCAAGCTCAGGCTATGTGCGGGCTCGGCGGGATCGGCAAGACACAGGCCGCCCTCGAATATGTGTATCACTATGCCGACGACTATGAAACCATCTTTTGGATCAGGGCTGATCCTCCAGGCTTGCTCCTGGCAGACTACACAGTCTTGGCCGAATTCTTAGGCGTGTCAATTCCGGATGAAGCCGATCAAGATAACCTTGTTCGTGCCGTGAAACGGGGGCTCTCTGCACGTCGCAACTGGCTACTGGTGCTGGATAACGTTGAGGATTTCGGGAGAGTTCGCGACGTTTTACCAGTGGCGGGGCAGGGTCATGTGCTGTTGACCACACGCGCACAAGATACCGGAGGCCTCGCACACCCCATCGCGGTCGATACAATGTCCCTAGAGGTTGGAGCGCTCCTACTGCTTCGCCGGGCCGAGCAGCTTGATCGTGCCTCTGGCGGCGACATGGAGCTGGCCCAGCGCATTTCAGGCGTTATGGGTGGCCTTCCGCTCGCACTGGTGCAAGCGGGGGCGTACATCAGCGCTACTGGCTGCGGTTTGGCCGGCTATCTCGACCGCTACGAAAAGCAGCGGGCCAAACTCTTAGGGCAGCGTGACGAGTTCAATCTCGACTATCCTGAGTCTGTCGCCACAACCTGGTCGCTCTCTTTTGAAAAAGTCGAGCAGGCCAGTCCCGCCGCCGCGGATGTTTTGAGACTGTGCGCGTTCCTTGATGGGGAAGCCATTCCAGAAGAAATGATCATCGACAGCGCCCGCCAGCTTGGCCCGTTTTTGCAGGAAGTGACCAATACGGTACACTTAGACGACTGTATGCGAACACTGCTCCGCTATTCTTTCGTCCAGCGAGATGTTCGCGAGAAAACCTTCGGTATCCATCGCCTGGTGCAGGCCGTACAAATGGACAGTATGGAGGAAGAGACCCAGCGCCTCTGGGCAGAACGTGCCATGCACGCTGTGAACCGGGCCTTACCCTATGTCGAGGCTGGGACGGAGACACAGCAGCAGGGACAGCGCTGCATTGCTCACGCGCAAGTCGTGTGCCAGTCGATCAAGCAGCACCGCATTACCACCTTAGAGGCAGCGCGGCTACTCAACAAAACCGGCAGATACCTGAGAGAGCATGCACAGTACGTAGAGGCGGAAGCATTGTGCCGGGAGTCGCTCCGGCTCTATGAAACTCACTCAAGCGCTCCCCAGGAAGAGCTCGCTTACTGTTGTACAGACCTGGCACTCATCGCTGAGCGGCTGGGCAACCGGACCGAAGCAGAGAACTTCTACGGAAAAGCCTGGACTTGGTGCGAGCGACGCTATGGGGCAGAACACCCTAGAACTGCCACGGCCCACAACAACATAGCCGCCTTCTACCTAAACCAGGGCCGCTATAGCGAGGCGGAAGCTCACTTCAAACAGGCCTCCGACATCTATATCAAAACGGAGGGGGTTGACAGCCTCAACGCCGCGAGTAGCCGTCTCTCTCTTGCGGAACTATACAGTCAGGCAGGGCTGAGTATGGAAGCTGAGCAGCTTTATAAAGAGGTCCTGGCACTACGTGAACGTTTCTTCGACCCCGACCACCTGAGGGTGGGGAACGTGCTGAACCGGCTGGCAGGATGCTACGAACGGCAAGGTCGTCTCGACGAAGCAGAGCCGCTCTGCCAACGAGCCGTAGCCATTTATGAACAACACCTCGGCCCCGAACACCACGCCGTGACATACCCTCTCATGACCCTGGCAACCATCTACGAACGGCAAGGCAAAAGCTCAGAAGCCGAGGCGTTCTTCAACAAAGCATTGCGCATCCGAGAGCAGGTCTTAGGCACAGACCATCCTGAAGTAGCCGCGGCCCTCAAAGGACTGGCGCTGGTCTATCGCTCTACGGGAAAACTACACGATGCTCAAGTCCTCTGCGAACGAGCGCTGATCATCCTCGAAAAGATCTCGGGGCCCGAGCACCCACACCTGATCGATGCCCTCTTTACTCTGGCACTCCTCTGTCTCGAACAGGAGCACGATTCAGAAGCCGATCAGTTCGTTGAACGATTACTCGTGCTGGCAGCACAATTGCAGGGTCTTGAACATGCTAGAGTGATCAGCGATCTTATCATCATTGGGACACACTATCTCGATCGTCGTCAATACGACAAAGCACGCTCGCTGTACCAACGAATGCTCACGCTCGCAATACAGGTCGTAGGGTCTGACCACTCGATCATCATCACGCTCCAGATCTATCTGGCACGTGCCTGTGAGTACCAGGGCGACGATGACACAGCCAACTCGTCGTATTTCATTGCATTGCATCGGATCAACCAGCAACAGCAACGGGGGAACGAATATCATCCCGACACACTCAAATTGCTCCAATGGTATAGCTCGTTCTTGAGAAGCAGGAATCGTGATGAGGAGGCGGCACTCGTAGAAGCGATGATGGAACGTGTCAGGTAAAGCTCCACGTATGGGGAGAGTGAGCAATAACGACAAACAGACAGGAAAATCTCTGTTAAGGGGGGATCAATGCCTTTTTTTCACGATTGCTTTTCGCTAATCAGTCAAAGTTATGCTATTTGCAGAAGGTACCAACGGATACAGAGCAAATCATCTCGGCGTCATCTCTGACGCCATTTGGAAAGGGTGGAAGTGGTCATGTTATAGGTTCCTCCCCCACGAGCAGAACACCCCGAAGTTTACAAGTCTGGCGTCATTCTTGCGACATGACCTTGCTGGTAGAATAGGCGCGCTTTCTTATGCTCGTCAGCCCCTCCACGGCTCGCACCATAACTTTGCGCGTGGCCAATCGCGCCACGCCTTGCGCCAGACAGGAGCGAGGTCTGTGAGAGACACTGCCGGCAGCAGCGAGGGAGAGACATAGCGTTTGGAGCGTCGCGTCCCGGCATACCAGCCCGAGGCCAGCCGATACTCCCGAAACTTGACCGGCCGGAGCGTGAGGCCCTCCAACCAGTAGTACACTTTCCCAAAGTAAAGTGCGTGCAGGTAGCGCTCCCAGTCCTTGGCTGCGTAGAGTGCCTTGAGTACCCCATCTGGCATCGGTGGCGTCCAGAGGACTGCGATCTGCCTTGCAGCATAAGCTCGTGTGCGCGATTCGATGGCGCCAATGGATAGCCTGCTCAGTTGCACCTCAATGGCGACCATCTCGCCATTAATCTGGCAACTCACATCCGGCCGCACGCCCTGCAGCGAACGTTCCAGCCTCACGTCGCGCACCCCAGGCACTTGCAGGAGTGCCTGGAAGATCTCCTGCTTGGCCCGGAGATGCTCCTCGCTCTCTCCCTCACTGGTAGACGCATACGTACAATCGACGCCCGGGTAATGGGCGAAATGGGCGACTTTGACTCTGCCCTGCTTCAAGATGACCGGCTCTGCGCACTCTGGGCAGTGGAATGGACCGTCCTGTGGCTCCACCTCAGCTGCCAGCACCTCTCCCTGGCGATTGCAAGCGATGAGCATAGACTCTCTCTTTCTCACCACGGGTCGAGCGGAAGGACATCCACGTCGCTCCCCAGGCAAACGATAGAGCAGGTGGTACAGACGCACGTCCCGTCAGGGAGTTCGATTTTGTTGGCGCCTTCGTGTTGACGTTTAGACTAAACGAAGGTAGCTGAGCCAAGCAGTTGATGGCTCAGAGCCAAGAAAGACGAGTCAGATGCAAAGCACAAACCGAGCAAACTCAAGTCATCGTCGCCGTTTTGCGCTTTTTGTGCTTTTTGCTCGTTTTGCGAATGACCGGCTGACGCACCACAGGTGTCGGATGAAAGCCCTTGGGGCGCCCCGGCGCTTTTCCACGTGGTTGTGGTGGTCGCGCCGGGGTACCCAACTGCATCAAAAAGGTAGGC
>WNGJ01000809.1_pt1 | contig 36730 bp, 31 predicted proteins | sample 5400611 | NCBI WGS metagenome assembly WNGJ01 (sample SAMN13153375, study PRJNA577476) | soil metagenome | isolation source: 40 cm soil or saprolite under Garry oak tree replicate 1 | place: USA:California | collected 2016-06-15
AGAACGAAACGCCCGCATGCAGCGGCTGCGCAAGGTGGTCAAGGAGCAAAACATTTATCGCTGGGCGGGAAACCTGATCGGAGATCTCTGTGAGGTTCGCCTCGACTCCGCGACCGATTCCAGAGCGGCAACCAGGATTGCGGCCGCCACATCCTGAAGCGTTACCCGGGGGCCCAAGAACGGCTCCTTTGTGCGGTTATTGTCGCCGTCGGACTTCGCCGTGTAGCTTTCTCCTGTTGAAATTCCCCATGCGGGGGCCGTCGGCGAGGATTCTTAACCTGAATATCGGCCTTTCGGTCGAGGCTTGTCCGCGCCACGAACAATGACGTGACCAACCATGTGGAAATGTTACACGTGACAGCATCGGTTGCACGATGTTCTCGGCTACTTCATTTGGAATGCAGGTTGTCAATCCAAGTGCATGATCCGCTACGTCCACTGAATACTTGCGTCAAACAGAAAAGTTATTCACATCGACCACCCGCATTGAGGCCGCCGCATCCAACAACGGCTGGATTATCGTCCCCCAGCGGTGGCCGCACCACGACGGTGTCAGATGCGGTCTCGGGAGTGCACCACGATGTCCCGATGGATCGAGGATTTGTGAGACCTGCAGGCATAAGACTCGCGCTGGTCCGCACTTATGCTGATCTCGAGCGGAACCATACAATGCAGATGGCCGCTGCACTGTCCTACTACTTTGTTCTATCTCTGTTTCCAGCTCTGATATTTCTGTCTGCGGTCGTCGCGTATTTGCCTGTCCCTGACCTGTTCAATCAGGCCCTGGCTTTGATGGCACGTTTCTTGCCGCCTGACAGTATGGGCCTAGTAAGAAGAGTATTAGCTGATGTGATCTCGCCCAACAAAGGAGGGTTTCTGTCTTTCGGGATTCTCGGAACCCTTTGGGCGGCCTCTGGTGGTTTTGCAGCTGCTATGGACGCGTTGAACGTCGCGTATGAGGTTAAGGATGACCGTCCGTTCTGGAAAACGCGCCCTTTGGCTGTTGGCTTGGCTTTCATGACCGGTGCGTTCTCGCTGGTTGCGTTATCTGTCATGATCGTCGGGCCAAGATTCGGAGAATGGCTCGCGGGCCGAGTCCACTTGTCGAATCTGTTCATTCTGCTCTGGCCCTACATCCATTGGACCATCGCGGTGGGGTTCGCGATCCTTGCCGTAGAAGCGCTTTATTTTCTCGCGCCGAACGTGAAGCAGCGTTTTCTCGCTACTCTGCCGGGAGCGGTCCTTGCGGTGGGCTGCTGGATCGGATTGTCTTATCTGCTCGGGATCTATTTTCGGCATTTCGCGAATTTCAATAAAACCTATGGCACGCTTGGCGCAGCAATTGCACTGATGGTCTGGTTGTATTGGACAGGCTTTGCCATGTTGGTGGGAGCGGAGCTTAATGCCGAACTGGCGAAGATCAGCCGTCACGGCAGAGTGCAAGAAAAGCACGAGCCTCCCGCCATTACAAGAATTGATCTTGCAGCCTAAAATCTTCGTTCTAAACAGTCGTCGTTCCTACGCAGCGCGTCTTTGTTGTCCCCCGATTCTTGAATCGTCGAGATGGCAACCAGAAAATGCTCATCGAGCAAGTATTCGACGATCTGTAACAAATTTGCGGGCGACTCGCTCTTAGATATAAACGCCTCCACCGATCTTAGCGTGCTCTCTGGCAGTTCATCGTCGGCCGACAGGAGTGCGATCGGAATATCGGATTGGCTAGCTTTCATGTGTTGGGCGACGACATCCCCATTCATGCCGGGCATGTGATAGTCGATCAGCACCAAATCCACCGGATGGGATGCGAATAGTTGTAAGGCTTCCGCTCCGCCTGTGGCGACCAAGACCTGGTACCCACGCTCCTCCAATAGCATCTTGCGACCCTCCAGCCCGTTCCAATCGTCATCAACGCAGAGGATCAGAGATCTTTTTGTCATGGCACACCTCCATTCTCTTCGCCAGAGAAGCACACGAAGAACCTGCCTTTTGCACCGTTCCCGAAGCAACGCGGTGTCATAAAAAGAGCGGCACGATTCGTGCCAAACTCCGAGCGAGAGTCGCGTAAGGAGTTAGGTCCAGCGGCACCTTAGGAGCTAGGCAGTACCTGGGTGAGTGCGCGCATTCCTGAGCGTAAGAACAGCGTGTAGTAGGTAAAACAGGCGAACGTCTACATCTCGGGGCTTTGGTAAGTGTGAATCCACGTCGAACATCCACAATAGCAAGTCATGGGATTGCTGAAACTAGAAAGGGGGCTTTCTTACGTTCATTCCCCTGTTTGGGAAAAGAAAAGGAAATATTCCAAAAACTCCCTGCGGGTATTTTCGTCATAATCCAATGCGAGATTATAACGAGTTCCCTCCCAAATGTATCTTGGGCCGAAAAGGAACGTTTTCGCGACTAGAATCTCGAAGTGTGATTTCATCAACTAACCTACCAGCTGAGTAGTGAGTCCGGAAGGAGGGAGCATCATGAAGAAGAGATCTCTGGCCCTAGTTGTGTCGCTGGCGATGAGTGCATGTACGAGTTCACGCCAACCGCCGGCTTCGCCGGTGGAGTTGAAGCACTTTTCTCTGGATAGGCTGGAAGGTGTGCGTGCGACTACCGGAGTTAGCTTCGACCCGCAGACATCGAGTGACGGAAGGGGTTCTTTGCGGATCGACGCCAGCCAGCCGTTAACGGTGCCATTGTTTGAAGTGAGCGACCTCAGCATCGAGAATGCGGCTCTGATTTACCAGGCGAGTTTGCAGTCACAAAACCTCGACGGAAAGGCCTATCTGGAAATGTGGCTTCGCTTTCCTGGCAAAGGAGAGTTTTTCTCGCGCGGGCTGGATCGCCCAATAACAGGAACGATGAGCTGGATGACTTCCACAATTCCTTTTTTTCTACAGGCAGGACAAAAGCCGGACTTGATCCGACTCAACCTAGTAGTAGCGGGGAAGGGACGAGTGTGGATAGATGATGTGCGCCTGCTACGGCAGCCCCTGCCCACCCGCTGATACTACCATTCAAAGTGCCATTGGTATGGCTGCCCGCCTGATTGCGCCGAAAAGCAATCGCTCCCAGATTCTGACTCTTCGGGCAGGCAGCCAGCATCTTTTGACCCCGTTCCACACATCGTCGAAAAATTTGTGAACCCTGCTCTCAGTTCTAGGCTGCCGTCGAGTTCGTGCCTGCCCCGAGCTCGAAGTCGGTGACAATATCCGATCGCGTGCTGTTGACGATCGCTTTCAGTTCAGCCTGTTCTTGGGCGGGAACCGCGAAGTGATCCAATGTCTGCTGAAGATCATCTAGGAAAGCTTCCCATTCCTTGCTGGTAATCTTCAAATGTGCATGCGAGTCTGTCATCGACTTCCCCGTATACTTTTGCGGGCCGCCCGCAGCCCAGCAGACCATCTCGGTCACCAGATACTTGAATCCCCCGCAGGGGGCACACGATGGTGTGCTTCGTCGACCAGAGGATTTGAATTCAGTCTCGGGTCACTCATGACCCGGTTGATGAGGTCGTCCACCACAGTAGCGATGCTATAGACACCACCGAGTCTGTCGTAAAGAGAGGAGATCTGTGCTGGTTGCATACCGACCCTCCTTTGGCCCTCGCACTATAGCAAACAACCCTTACCAGTGAATTAGAATTAAGCCGCTTCTGGTGCTGAAAATCAATGTTTTCGATACAGAGAATGCCGCTCGGATGTCGCTGAATGTGATCAGAAATGATTCTCACTACCCAATCCGTATTCACTAAGTGTCGCGTTGCTCGATTGCACTGATTCTCGGAATTGCAGCTGCGCTTCCAGGGAATCCAGCCAAGCCCCGAAGAATGAACGACAGCCAGGCTCTATACGCAGGAAGCGTAAGCCCATAGCGAAAGCGTCATTCCAGACTACCTCTGCCTTTGCCTGGAACGTTTGTGGATCTGTGCTGGGAAGCCCGAACTGCACTGTCACGACACCTTCGACCGGAGCAGACCCGAAAAGAGTAAGGGCAAGTCCACCTTCACTCACATTCTTGATCTTACCCGTGAAGGTCGCCCCCGTGTAGCAGAAAAGCTGGATAGGCAGATCAATCGCGTGGCGGAAATATCTGCGATGCTCGCGTTTCATCCTAACAAGTGCTATGTCGAGAACGCCACGCAGCGGCTTATCCTGAACCGGCTTGCCCAGCACGAAATTGGCTCCCGCTTCAACCGCCATGCTCACCGTGGTCTTGGCGTTTACAACGGCGAAGACCACCGATGTCTTGTTGGAGCGACTGCTGCGTATCGTAGCGAGCACATCCATAGCTCCAGAGACGCCGTCGCAATCAATGACGAAGCTGTCGAGGTGGCGGCGAGCTGAGAGTTCGATGGCGCTTGAAGCATCTGTGCGTAGTTCAAGTCCGATTCGCGCTGCGCTGAAGGTGGTTCGGATGACGTCCAGCAGCGCCGCGTCCCCGGTTAGCAGTAGGCAGCCCAAACCCATCTTCTCAATCTATGCAAACGACTTGGCTTCTCAAAGTGACGGAGGTACACAGGACGGACGTTTGATCTCATCGAATCGCAAGAAAAAAGTGGCCAAGTCCTGGCATCAGTGTGCCACGACGACTCAAACGCGAGGCCTCCTCATGTTTGATATGCTGGCAGGCTGCAAGACATCTCCTGGCCAAGCAGTTAGACCGCATGAGCGGGCGTTCGTGAAATGAACCGTCTTGTGAAGGAAGGGCCGCGATGATCGCTTCTTCCGCCTTCCATCAGCTGAAATCGCGTTTTCGTGGCGAGCTGATCGTTCCGGGCGATCAACAGTACGACGCTGCACGCAAGGTATTCAACGTGACGATCGACCGAAAGCCCGCCCTGATCGCTCGGTGCGCCATCGCGGACGATGTGATCTAGGCGCTGAATTTTGCGCGCCAGGAGAAGCTGCTCGTTTCTGTCCGCGGAACTGGCCACGGTCGGATCGGCGCGCGTGAGCTATGGGGCTTGCCAGTCGAGAGCATAGATTTCCTGTGTGCCCGTGTCGCGAAGCAGAAGTGGTGAATCGTCGGGAGCCATGCCGAGCCAGATAGTGTAAAAGCCGGTTTGCCGGAATTTTTTCAGGTCTGCCACCCGCTCTACCTTCCGGTCGCGGATGCGTATCCGCATCACCGAGGGCTGGTCCTCCTCATGCAAGCAGTAAACATAGTCTCCGCCTTTCGACCAGTTGGGAAAACCACAGGTTATTTTCGCGATCTCCTCCCACTTTTGGGTAGCAAAATCGAAAAGCATAAGGCTGCGGGATGCGAGAGGCAGGGCGGCGAGATGGCGTCCGTCAGGCGACCAGCGCGGCGAGTAAAAGCCCTTTGAGCCAGGCAGCGTCGAGATCTGATTAGTCCTGACGTCTAGCACTTGGACGATAGTGTTGGGATCATCCGCAGAGCCGCCGAAGGCAATTCTGGTTCCGTCGGACGACCAGGTAGGGTCCCACTCTTCTGGGGAGTTCTCGGGTATCATTTCGCGCGGCGTTCCACCTTCAGCCGAAATCGTGTACAGCTTCGGCTTCTGGCGGCTGGACGAAAAGCCATAGAAAACGATCTGCTGGCCGTCGGGTGACCAGCTAGGCAGCACGGGAGTGAGCGGCGGGTAAGTGAGTTGAATTCGCTGGCTGCCGTCCGCCTTGCTCCTCCAAAGTGTGCCCTCCGGGAAGCTGACATAGGCCACCCACTGTCCATCTTTCGAAAAGCTGACGCTATCCGCCGAAATTCCGGAGAGAAATGGCACGAACTCTGCGGACTTCGTGTCGTAGCGAGCCAGTTCCCCCCTCGCTAGCGTCCCCACCACGAACAGCTTTTTGCCATCCTTGCTGGGAAGCGGCGAGGAGAAAGTCATCGGCCCGGTGGTCAACTGGACTGGTTGGCTGTCAGCTTTTCCGAACCAACTCCCCTTTTCCGCACGGGCCCAAATATTGCCTGCTGAGTAAAAAACAAAATATTTTCCATCTGGAGTCCATTTGCCGCAACATTCGTTAGGAGGAGTGTGCCAGGCGGGGAGCAGGGGATGCGAATCCGTCCCGCTGACCGAAATCTCCCAAAGCGAGGCGGGAGTATAGAATGCACCCCCGGCTTTGAATCGAATCACAGTACCATCCGGCGACCAAGCCGGTTCGAACGCTAGATCGGGCGCGGAGAAAAGTTTGCGGGCGCCGGATCCATCGCTCTTTGCCAGGAATAAGTCGTGTCCGTCGGCGTAAACAATCATTTGGCCGTCAGGAGACCAGGCGGCGCCCTGGCCAGCGGCGTCTCCCAGTCTGCGAGGTGACCCGCCCAGCACAGGGACTTCCCAAAGCGATCCACTGAATGCCGTCTGGCCTACCTCGTCTGCCACGAGCAAGGTTGCCCCGTCGGGAGAAACAGCAAGCAAGAACAGGGTCGGAGCGGGAACTGGGACGTGCGCCACTTCTCCACCGGAGCCGGACACCTGCGCGATGACCAAACCCGCGGAAGGGAATTCATTAAAGTAAAGCCGTGCCCCGTCCGTCCCCACCAGATACTTTAGATTGCCGTCGTGAGTGACTGGGACGTAGCCCGATACTTTGGGCGGAGGGAGAGCGCGAGATTGAAGATAGACGAGCGCCGCAATGACGAGAAGACCCAAGCTACCGCCCGCGACTGCCCAACTCTTCCATTTAGGCCGCCCGGGTTTGGGGACGGCCGCCGAGTGCGCCATGCCATCTGTTCCCGCCACGGATGAAAATTCAGCACTCGCCGCGGATGCGGATATTGGGGCGGCAGACCGTCGCGATTCAGTGTCCCGCTTCAGCCGTTGCAGATCGGCGCGCATCTCTGCCGCGCTCTGATAACGCAGGTTGCGGTCTTTCTCCAAAGCCTTGTTGATGATGCGTTCCATCTCAGCAGGCACATCGGGATTGAGTCGAACGGCCGGGGCTGGCGCTGCATCCAGGATGGCTTTGAAGATCTCCGCGGAACTGCCGCCACGAAACGGGAGCGCACCTGTCGCCATCTCGTAGAGCACGGCGCCGAAAGAGAACAGATCACTGCGGGGGTCCAGGTCTTTACCTCGGGCCTGCTCCGGTGACATGTAGGCGATGGTACCGAGTGTAGAGCAAGGACTGGTCAGGTGCTGGTCGTCGATCACCGCGGTCATCGTGTTTGCTGATGCAAGCTGGCTGGCAAAACTGGCGGAAGCAACCTTGGCCAAGCCGAAATCGAGAATTTTGGCGTGCCAGCGCTTAGTGACAAAGGTGTTGGCCGACTTAATGTCGCGGTGGACGATCCCCTGGGAATGCGCAGCGTCCAAACCGTCGGCAATCTCAATGGCAAGTGAGAGAACAGTTTCGTTGTCTAACGGCTTTCCTGCGATGAGATGCTTCAACGTTATCCCATCCAGAAATTCCATGGCGATGAATGCCTGTCCATCCTGTTCGCCGATGTCGTAGATCGTGCAGATGTTGGGGTGATTCAGCGCAGACGCAGCCTGGGCTTCGCGTTGAAAACGGGCGAGCGTCTGCGGGTCGCGGGCAACTTCCTCGGGCAGGAACTTGAGGGCCACGAAGCGATGTAGCCGCGTGTCCTCGGCCTTGTACACCACGCCCATGCCGCCACCGCCCAACTTCTCGATGATGCGGTAGTGCGAAATGATCTGATCGATCATTGGATCGAAATGTTAGGGGTACAGGTAGAACAAGTCAATGAAGAGCGGAGCAATTGTTGGTCAGGAATTGCTCGGCAAACTTGTGAAAGAGCTGGAGCTCGAGGCCCACTTTGTCTCATCCAAGGCTCTTGAAGCGCGGCGATAGTCTGCCATTGCTTCAACCGGAACCCTGCCGTCCTCTGCTGAGATCAAAAGCTTGCTTCTAGGCAGCCCGTGAGCCGAACTCTCGGCCGGGCCGAAGAACACGAGAAGGGCGAGCCGCTCGATGATGTCGTAGAACGTCGTCCTTTGAGACGATCACCGCAAGAAGATTGCGGCCCTGACCTGTCCTCGGAATGCGGTTTCTGGGGGTCGGTCGCTCCGCCATCAAGCACATAAATCCCGACGCGGCCTTTGCGATGCGCGAAAGGCACGCCATCGTCTCGGCTTCTTCGCGGTGAGTTAACGTCGGCTCCCAGGCCCGAGTAGACTTTGGAGGCGCAAACCAACCAAAGCTCAAACCAGCGTGCGTGTCCACTTGCTAACCCTGAAGCGCCTGAGCAATCTTCTCGGCGTCTAGAGTCAAAAGGGAATCCTGCAAATGGAATGCGGGTGCAAGCCGACGGGACACCGCTTCTCTCAAAGACTCGGACTCACTAAGACTGCTGGTCGCAACGCGGGCGGGTATCGCTTGTTCGATGGAGGGCGGATTCGCGATCTCGAATTTGTGCGGCATACCCAGGAGTTGGGGTTTTCGCTCAACGAAGTTAAAGAACTGCTCGCGTTGCGACAAAGGATCACGCCTGTTCCGAAGTGCAATCCATGCTCGAGGGCAAGCTTGTGGATGTGCAGGAGAAGATGAGAAGTGTTGGCGAGTTGGAAGCGGAGCTTGCAGGGGGCATTCCGCAATTGCAATCGCGAGCTGCGGCTGAAATGGGAAGTCAAGCATGAGAACTGGGGAAACATGCCAAACGCCTTGGGAACCTAAACTTCCGCGTGCGAAAACTCCTGTTTGGACAGAATTCGACCTAGGTCTCCAGAACGCTTGCACCCAGTTGGTAGAGCAGCGTTGCTTCCGCTATCGTTGCCCTTAGGCGTTCAAAAAGGTCGGTGATAGGGACCAAATTCTGAGTCAAATAAGGGTCACGATGTTTGCTACCTCCAATACCGTAGTGTTCCCGTGGGTCGTCATCTGCGCCGCAAAGTTGTTGGATTTGCTGCATCCCGCGAGGCTGTTAACCGGAGGGTTGTAGGTTCGAGTCCTACCTGAGGAGCCATCTTTTTCATGAGCTTAATTTAATTTCGCACGTTTTACACTCTTCTGAACTCTTCTGACTTTTGGGGGTTCTGGTCTGAGGCCCGACGTGGATGCACCAGGCTTACTCGACCGCATTTCGTGAAATTACTTCGCGGTACCACTCCGCACTGAGTTTCGGTGTTCGCTTCTGCGTTTTGAAGTCAACGTAGTGGACACCGAATCGTTTGCTGTAGCCGTCCGCCCATTCATAATTGTCGAGCAGGCTCCACAAGAAATAACCTTTGATGGGGTAGCCTTCCGAAGCAGCGCGGTGCAGGTGTGTGAGGTGATTGCGCAAATACATTACGCGGTCCGTGTCCTCGATACGTCCGTCCGCGGTTACCACATCGTCAGCCGAGCAACCGTTCTCGGTGATATAAAGCGCCGGCGCCTTCCAAATATCGCTGACGTTGCGAATCGCCCAGTAGATCACTTCAGGGCCGATGTAAAGCCAGTCCGAAGCCATGCGCGGGTAGGAAGCCTGGCGCCGTTCCACCGAGTAGCCGGCCGGTGACGCGCTGGCGCGGACGTACTCCGGTGTGTACACGTTGAGGCCGACGAAATCTAGCCTACTGCCGATGGCCTTCATGTCACCGGCCTCCACCTTGGGAGCGTTCGCGCCCGCGCGCTCCAGATAGCCGTCAGTGTACTTGCCTTCCAGGACCGCGGTGAGGAACGGGGCGTTCCCCTCGCGAGTCGCGCGCCGCGCAGCCTCGATGTGTTCGTGGGTTTCGATGACAGGCACATACACCGTGGCGTTCTCCGCAAGACCAATCTGCGTTCCGCTCCTGGCGGTTGCCCTAATTGCCTGGACCGCCAGGCCATGCCCGAGAATCGCATGGTGGCGAATCTGATTCACATGTGCATCGGGCAGCTTCAGGCCCGGGGCGAACTTGCCTGTCTTGTAGCCCAAATCGGTGAAGCATACAAATTCGTTGGTGGTGAAGAAGTGCCGGACACGATCAGAGAACCGCCTCGAAACATAGGCTGCGTAATCGGCGAACGCATGCGAGGTGGAGCGGGACTGCCACCCGTCAGGCAAAGCCTCTGGCAGGTCCCAGTGAAAGAGCGTGATATACGGCGCGATATTGCTTTTGAGCAGTTCGTCGACGACCCGATCGTAATAGGAGAGGCCTTTTTCGTTCGGCTTGCCCGTCCCCTTGGGGAAAATACGCGACCACGAGACCGAGAATCTGTAGCCAGTGACTCCCAGGTTTTTAAGAAGCCTCACGTCCTCTTTGTAGAGATGGTATGAATCGTCAGCGACATCGCCCGTGTCTCCCTGAAAAGTTCTGCCCGGCGTGTGCGAAAAGGTGTCCCAAATCGATGGTTCCCGTCCATCTTCATTCGTCGCTCCCTCTATCTGATAGGCAGCGGTCGCGCAGCCCCAGAGAAAACCAGTCGGAAATCGCAGCGAATTCGCACTGGGTACTTGAGCCAGTGCAACTCGCGGGAAGGATCCGGTGGCTAAAGCAGCAGCCGTGCCAGCTAAAGTCTTACCGAATTGGCGCCGTGTCAGATTTGTCATGAAAGTCTATGTTGACCTGGATGCCCACAATTAAGACCGACCGCAACTGCCAACTGTGAGACTTAAACCGTTCATTTTAGAACTTGGAAACTGTATTGTCACCGTAGTTAGCTGACCCAGACGCTGGTGCCAAGCTAATCGGACCTCCGGACTTTGGGCCTGTTCGACCTGCGTATCTCATTATCTTGGGTCAATGACCGCGAGCGCCGGTTCTCCATACGACTCCACATATAACTGACCGCTGTTCGGGTCGAGCGCAAGGGCGTAAGGATTTTTCCCCGCGTGGAGCGTTTTTAGGACGCTGTTCCGAGCACTGTCGATCACCGTGATGTCGCTACTATGCGTGTTGGCGACATACACCCGATTTCTTTTCGCGTCCACTGCGACCGCCTGGGGATGCATTCCCACCTTCACCGTCGCGATCACCGCGCGTCTTACGCCGTCAATCACAGTTACGGTGTCGTCTCCGTGATTCACGATGTATGCCGTGTTGGTGACAGGATTGACGGCAATTGCACAAGGAATCGCGCCCGTTGCAACGGTTGTAGCAAGGCCAGACACCTCATCCACCACGAGCACTTCCGAGTTTCCGGATCGCGTCACGTAAAGTGTTCCGGTTGCGTCATCCAATGCTATGCCCCAAGCATGTATGCCCACGGGAACCTTACCGACAACGGAAGGTAGTCGGTTAAGCACAATCAGATTCGTGTTCTCGTACCCTAACAGGTATACCTTGTCCAACCGCGAATCTACGGCGATCGCATCCGCGGAGGCAGCCTTCACTGTGGTTGTGGAGTTTGTCGTGCCCTCGATCACCGTAATCAGGTTGCTGAAAGTATTCGATACATAGATCCGGTTTGTGGCGGGATTGACCGCTACAACGTAAGGGTGCGGTCCTACACTGAGGGATGCCAGCACCGAATCATTTTTCCCGTCGATCACACTTACCGAGCCACCTTCGGAATTGGCAACATAGACTCTGTCCGTTACCGCATTCACGGCGATTGCAATCGGCCCCGCCCCTACCCGTACGTTCGACATGGATTTTGTTTTTGGATCAAAGACCGACACAAACCCACGGCTTGTTTCGACGCCATAGACTTTCCCGGTTTCCGGGTTCAGTGCGACACCTCTGCTGCTGATCAGCGCGGTCGAGGGCTGTTTTGTCTGCGCATGCGCCTGGATCGAGAAGGCGACGCAAGCGAGAAGCGCGACGACTACGGCCATGGATACTTCAACTGCGCTTTTCGGACATCCCGAGCGCCGCGGCGAAAGAAAAGACCCGCCCAAGCAGAGCTTGGACGGGGCACCCCCGGGAGTCAAGGCGCGAGCGCAGGTTCGGATTGTCTTATCCACGACTTGTGGGAACCTCAGAAGCACTATACGACGATCTTTTGTGTAGCACCGCAGCTCTGGAGTTGCCAGCAGGTTCTCGTTCGAATACATTCACAGTCAGATTTTTACAACCCTCTTTCGTCATTCGATTTTTTGATCCGTCAATCGATAATTCGTTCCTTTCTCACTCTTCTCATCAGTGCGGCGGCCATTCTCTCGCCTGCAGTGACTCTTGCACAACAGGCTTCCTTCCGTGTCCTGGCGTTCTATACCGCAAAAGGCGAACTGGACCATATCGCATTCGCGGAGCAAGCCCTCCCGTTCTTCGCGGAACTCGCCAAGAAAAACAATTTTTACTTCGAGTCGACCACCCAATGGGAATCCTTGAACGCCGAAAAATTAAAGCGCTTCCAGTTGATTATGTGGATCAACGATTTCCCGACAAAAGCGGAGCAGCGCGCGGCGTTCCAGGACTACATGACACAGGGCGGCGCCTGGCTTGGCTTTCATGTGTCTGCTTACAACGATGAGAGTACGCGCTGGCCCTGGTTCGTTGATTTTATCGGTGGCGGCGTCTTCTATGGCAACAATTGGCCTCCGCTTCCCGCGAAGCTCATCGTCGACGACCGCGCACACCCGGTTACGCATCACCTGCCAGACACATTCACTTCACCGGCAAATGAGTGGTACATCTGGAAGCCCAGCCCTCGGCTGAATACGCACGTAAAAGTGCTGCTCACGCTCAATCCGCAGAATTATCCGATAGGACTCAAGGACACCATCATCGGTGGGGATCTTCCCGTAGTGTGGACAAATACGCGCTATCGGATGATCTACATGAACATGGGCCACGGCGACAAGATTTTCACTAGCAGGGAGCAGAATAAACTATTCGAAAACGCTGTTCTCTGGCTCGGCGCTCGCAAGTAGCCGTCGCGTGCGTTTGCTTTGTGTTCCTGGAGAGACCAGAAAATGACATTTGTCCTGAAACCCGATGCCTTCGCTTATGGGAAATGAGATCCGCTCTACCATCAGGCCCAGAGTAGTGTGGTCACTGAATCGCTCTTCAAATTCACATCCGCTGACATTCCACCCATTTGCAGGGTGACCTTTCGCTCGCCGGCAGAATTGCTCAGCACTAGTACGCGCTGGCCGTCGGGATTCTCCACGCCCACGTGATCCAAACCAGTCACCGCGGTTTGGGAATCGAATCGACGCGCTCCGCGGCGCATAAACCGGGCGAAATGGGCGAATGCCCAATATTGGCCGCTGCGCGTGATCTCTTTCGTTTGGGAATGAATGGTGACAACACCGCCGCAGGGGAACGGCCCGATATTCGGCCGGCCCTTCTCATCGAGCGCGAGATTCCAACCAGTGATTGAATCGCACCAATTGCGCAGTGCAGCGGTAAAGGTTCGTCCCCATTTCGTCCAATCCGTGAGATAGTCCGGATTCGTATAGTCCGGCCCGCCTTCGGCCCAGTGCATCCCGACATCAGGAAAAGCATCGTGAACTCGGCTCATCATTTCGGGCGTCCCGGCGTATCCGTGCCAGGCAACCCCGTTACAGGATGCGCGCAGGATAGGGTCCTCGAGTTCATCAGTTGCGCGGCCCCAGAGGTTATAGTTGTGATCGAGGATCCAGATCTTCGTCACTAGGCCATTTTGCTTTAGCAATGGGCCGAGTAGCTTTACGAATTCAATCTCATATTCCTGGGGCCAAATGCAGGCTGGCATTCTGCCGTCCTGGTCGGTATCGACCTCGTTTTGCGGAGTGACTGCTTGCACTGGCACCCCTTCGGTGGCGTAGGCCTGAAGGAACTTAAGAAAATATTGCGAATAGGTCCCTATGGATCTCCGCCGCATTGATCCGCCCAACATCGTTCCGCTAGATTTCATCCAGCCGGGAGGGCTCCAGGGCGAGGAGAAAAGAAACAGATCAGGATTCATTTGTCGGGCCTGGCGCAACATGGGCAGGATGTATTCACGATCGTGAGCGATGGAGAAGCGCTTCAACTCGGGGTCGGGGTCGCCCTCGTCGTAGCTGTAGGCCTGAGTCGAATAGTCGCTTGCCCCCATGCAGGTGCGGCACACATTCAGGCCCATCTCTGAGGGATGGAACATTTCATGAAACAAACGCTCCCGCGCGGGACCAGCCAGTTGGTTGAACATGTAACAGGCCGCATCGGTAAAAGCCGCGCCGAACCCCAGAATGGCTTGAAACTTCTTGCTAGGATTCAGAACAATCGCCGGCTCCGAAGGCTTACCGGAGGCCTGTTGCCAGGAAATGGGTTGAGACTGAGCACAACGCAACTGCTGAGCGCTGACCCAGGATCTGATGTTGCCAGCTGGCATTGCACTAGAAGTTTCATCGTTGAGACCTGCGACCATTTTTGAGGTTGCGGTGGTGGCAAGTCCAAGAGCAGAGAGTGTGAGAAAAGTTCGTCGTGTCGATTCTGGCATCGTGTCTCTCGTAAGGAAAACGATTACCGGGAGAATATATCATCGACCGATCGAGGCTGAGCCGCCAGCGAAAGAAGCGAGCGTTGCGGAATTGCCGCCGTTCTCGCCGGACCATGGGCAGAGGTGAGAAGCTAACCGTCCATCGAGGGGATCTCGCTTAGGAGGCCCTAGGTCGCAACAACACGACGTCAGGTTCTAGATCATCTCATGGCCCCTCAGTCTCGGAGGCATCGTCTTGCCGATCGCGCGCATCGTCAACCTTGCCCCGTTGTTCGGGAGTTAGCAAACTGTCGATTTCGGCCTGGAATCGCGATGTGGCCACAATCAACTCTGCCATCAGACGCGACTGTTGAGTGGCAAGTTTTCGGATATGTTTTTCGTCGAACCTCCCGTTCTTTGTCGCGGTGACGAGGAGCTGCCGGTTTGCACTGAGTCTCGTCAACACGGGTTCAATCCGCTGCCCTTCGGCTCCCACCAGGACTTGGATCATTACTATCTGCGATTGTGTGAGCTCCAAGTAGCTGACCAATGAAGCTGAAAGCTGCAGCGATGAAAATGGTAGATCCGCCACCACGACTTCGCCTTCTTGCGGTCGAGAAGTTGGCATTGGCACAGGCTCCGGAATACCTGCGCTCAACACTTCAATCGCCGGTCCCTCTGATGCTGGATGCGGCTGCCCCCGAGTGGACGCCCAGGAGAACTGTCCGGCCATAGCCAACAGTACAACGATACCGCAGCAACACTCGCTCTTCCGGATCTGCCGTTCTTCTCCTCACGTTGCCGATTTCCGGGCTGCGATCCTCAGGGCTTGATCATCAGCGCGGAAAGGCTGCGTGGCGTGATCAGCTGAGAGCCCGATCAACATTACTTCGGGTCCAACTCCTGTCACTATCAGTGTCGGACTTGTATCTGTTGGCGCCGGCATTTTGAAACCCGTCGAACACATTGCTCTAGTGCAGGCGGCAGATTCCGCGCTGTATCGCGCCAAAGCCAAAGGCCGAAACCCGCGTAGAGATCGCTGAACTCAAGGTTGCGCCCCAATAGTGGAAGAAACAAACCTTGCGATAGCACCTTAGTGGACTGCGCTGGCACCGAAGTGCTATTCACATCCGGGGAGAGACGATTTACTTTATTGGGCGAGCAGTTCTGGGGGAGGGCTGCCCGGGCGTCCGCTGACTCGAAAGAGTCGGGACGCCTGTTAATTTTTTGGAGATAATTGCACCGCTGATTTCCTTCCGGAGTTTTGGCTTTAGTGCAAGAAAAATCACGTCACGCGATTATCGGCTATATTTGCCCATTATTTCAGCCTTACCCAAGATGTGATTCTGCATTGCCTGCTCAACTTCCCGCTTGCTTGTGCCTGCTTTGAGATTGAGCTTGTTGTCGAGCGCATACAACTTAAAAAAGTAACGATGAGGTTTGCCGGGAGGCGGGCAGGGGCCTCCGTAGCCGATTTTGGGAAAATCATTGACGCCTTGGAATCCACCGCCCGGTAATTCGCCAACCTTCGGCATGGCTTCTGGAAGATTAGAAGTCGTCGACGGCAGGTCGAATAATACCCAGTGGGTCCACGTGCCCCTTGGCGCATCGGGATCGTCAGCAATCAGCGCGAAACTTTTGCTGCCCTGCGGAGGATCCATCCAGGATAATGCGGGGGAAACGTCGTCGCCGTCGCAAGTAAATTTTTTAGGAATATCTTTTCCATTTTGAAAACTTGGGCTGGAAATACTGAATGCCATCGGTGCTCCTCCCTTCACTGAGAAGTAACCTTGCTCTTTGATGCGGGGAAGAGTGATAGAGCTTAACTCTGCCATCATCAGCGCGAGAATTGACCGTAGCAGGGATAGTGCCAAGGCTCGCCTACTGGGCTTTACAATCTCTCTCCACTGCGCGCTCTGTCAGTAAGTGGAAATAGTGAAATTAACCGTAATGCGTGCTTCGGTTTCGACCGGCTGGCCCGCCTGAAGGTAAGGTTTAAAGCGCCACTGTTTCACCGCTTCCCGGGCTGCTGCGGAGAGAATGGCCGGCCCGCTGAGCACCTGCAGATCCTGGATGTTCCCGTCTTTTCCGATCAGAGCCTGTAGCACCACCGAGCCTTGCACTTTCATTTGCTTTGCCAGCATCGGATAGTTGGGATCGACTGGATGCGAGACTACTTCGGCGGTACCTGGCGAAAGGCGAACCTGTGCCGTGGCATTAGTCACCCCACCGCTAGGGCTTTGGGATATGGCAGAAGGAGCTGTTTCACTGCTAGCAGGCGATTTTGGTCCGAGATCGAGCTTGATAGAAGGGTTACCGGGTGTCACAGTCTGATGCTGGTCTCCGGCGACCACCTCGACCTGTAGAGGCGGGAGCACTTTTCGATTGGTAATCACCGGTGAGGGATTTGTGTCTGCAGTGGGCGTCGCCGTAACTTCAGTCACCGGCTTTTTCGACTTTGATCGTGCTGCGGGAGTTGTTTGCCCTTTGCTCGCTAATCGTTGAGATTCCCCGGTAGTTTGGGACGCACTCGGTTCCGAAGGCTCTGATTCGACAGTGGCGGTGGATGGGTACCAGAACTGCCAGTCCTTGTAGAGGACCACAATCAAAGCGGCGAGCAGCAATGCCAGCGCGATTAACATCTGGCGTCGCTGTTTCAGTTCGGAACCGCTATCAAACGGAACCTCATTCATCTCCGGTTGGCGGTTCTCCTCGAGCATTGGCATGAATCAATCCCCTCCGCACCCTTCGGACCCTCAGGTATCGTCGCCTAGTATGCCTCGAAAGGCTGTGAGGAAGCTAGTAAAAGCAGGGGTTCCTACACCAGTTAGTCACAACCGTCGGTGTTCGGACACTATTCCCTTTACGCAACCATGACGTGCACAAGTCACGCAGATAGGTGACTGGAGTCACCGCTTTTCCGCCGTGGTTGAGATATTACAGAGCAATGAGATCCATTCAGGAGGCCTGCTTCGAATGCGTCTTGCGTCCGGAGCGCCTCTTTTGCGATTTGCCAGCTGAGGCCCTGAAGGATTTCGATACCCTCAAGTCGCTCTCGCTTTATTCGAGTGGCAGGACTCTGTTTCGCGAGGGTGCCCGCCCGAGGCATTTTTGTATTGTGCGAGGGCAAGGTAAGACTGTCGGTATGTTCGCAGTCAGGCAAGCGTTTGATGCTTCGCATTGCCGGCCCCGGAGAAGTGTTGGGACTAAGCGCCTCGCTGTGCAGTGGCCCTTTATGAACTGACTGCGGAGATAGTGGACGACGCTCGCGTGGCCATGATCAATCGCAAGGATCTGCTGCAGTTTCTGAACGACCACCGTGAGACCTGCTTGCAGCTAGCTCAACTGCTGAGCCACGACTTGCATGTTGCCTATAAACCGCATGCGTGTGATCGGATTAGGGCGTGGCCGCCGCCGCCGACAATTGCTGCCGGTCGAAGTTAGGCTTCCTGCTTTGCCGGTCACTGCTAAAAAAGGAAACGCCCGGCCATGATCAGCCGGGCGCCTGTAGTTGCCGGAATGTTCGGTTCACTTGTTCATGCTGATTTTCTTATCTCAACAGGAAAGTCAATCACTTTCCCTCGCTGCTCCGGGGGAATCCATTTTACTTTCTTGTGAAACCTTGCCGGAATATAGAACTCAATCACCTGTGCCATATCACCCCTCCGATCCGAGACAGCAGCACGCCTACCGTTTCACAGTGTCACCCGGGGATGTACGTGTGCTCAATTACTTAGTTAGATGCGGGCAGCAGAGCACAATGATGCCAGGGGAAGGCAGGGCGGCAGGCGGGGTGCAGGTTCAATGTCTTTGAGTTCAGGTTGGAAGAAGTAAGTCTGTCAGCAGGCCAGTTGCTCGCGGGTAAGCTTCAGGCCATTCAGGTTTCCCAGCACAGTGACCGCAATCGAATCGGTGTGAAAAAACTGCTCTGCCAATTCTTTTAATTCCTCGGCTGTGACGCCTTCGATTTTTTCGATAAGTTCGTCCAAGGTATAGAAGCGATCGAAGTACATCTCTTGCCGCGCCAGATTAGACATGCGCGCTGTTGAGGATTCCAGAGAAAGCATCAGGCTGCCCTTCAACTGGTCTTTTGCCCGGCGGAGTTCCTCAGGGGGAACGGTCTCAGTTTTTAGCTTCCGGAATTCCGAGACAATCGATTGCACCACCTTGCCAGCCGATTCGCGCGACGTTCCTGCGTAAACAGAAAGACAGCCGGTGTCGCGGTAAGGATTCAAATCGCTGTAAATAGCGTAGGCCAGCCCCTGCCGTTCGCGGATATTTTGGAACAACCGCGAACTCATGCCTCCACCCAAAAGAGTGTTCAAAATATACGAGGCATACCGCTTCCCATGTGCAATGGGATGAGACGGAACACCCACGCAGATCTGAACCTGCTCCAGTGCTTTCTTGTTACGCATAATGATGCGCGGGACGATCTTTGGCTGTGGGCTGTGAAAGCCATTCTTTTTGGGTGGCATCTGCGCGAAGTGTTTGTTCACCAACTCCACGAATTGGGCATGTTTTAAATTCCCGGCTGCACAAATGATCAAATTCCCGGGAGCAAAGCGCTGGCCGTAAAAATCAAGCACTACCGGTTGCTCGAACTTCTTCACTGTCTCCTTGGTTCCCAGAATTGGCTTACCCAGCGGATGATCCTTCCAGAAATTCTGGGTAAAGATCTCATGGACCAGGTAGTCAGGACTATCCTCATCCATCTTGATTTCTTCCAGGATGACACCGCGCTCACGAGTAATGTCCGCCCCATCAAACACCGGATTGAGGACCAGATCGCTAAGCACATCCATAGCAATCGGAAGATGATCGTCGAGCACCTTCACGTTGAAACAAACGCACTCTTTGGCGGTGAAGGCATCCATGTTGCCACCAATCGAATCCACCTGCCGGGCAATCTCCTCGGCCGAGCGATGCTTGGTTCCTTTGAAAACCATGTGCTCAATGAAATGCGAAATGCCGTTCCATTGCAGGTCTTCATCGCGCGACCCGGTCTTGATCCAGATACCAATGGAGACCGACCGGATATGCTGCATCTCCTCGGTCAGAACAATCAGACCGTTGGGGAGAACTTCGCGATGGATATTGCGCTTCTCTTCAACCATATTTCTTGCCAACCGATTGCGGGGAGGAGTTCCTTCCCTAAGTATTGTTACACACCCGCCGACATGCGCGAATGGGCAATTAATGGCTTATAATCAATAACTTACAGGTAAGTTAGCAGCCAAGTGACGTTTTCCCTGGCTGAATCTCACAATACTCTACAATTATAGAAAATGAATGCTAGTAGTTAGATGATGACAAACACAAAACAACAGAACATACTTTTGGGCCTTGGCCTTCATGAACTTACATTATTGGTGGAAGAATCCGGCCAGCCCCAATATCGGGCTCAGCAGCTTTTTGAAGCTATCTACCGGCAAAGGGTGGGGTCTGCGGAGCAGATTTCTACCTTGTCGCAGGAATGTCGGGCCGCCCTGGTCCAAAAAGGATTCTCCGTAGGCCTCCCCACAACGGATAAGAAATTCGTTTCGGTGGACGGCACAGTCCGCTATCTCGTCACTTTTGCCGACGGAGAAAGTGTGGAAACCGTCTGGATGCCCGAAGGCGACGCGGGTGAAGCCGGGGACGGCAGCGAGGCGGGAAACGAATTGGAAAAACAGACAAGCCGGACGTGGGATCGCGCCACCATTTGCGTTTCCAGTCAGGTCGGCTGCGCTGTGGATTGCAAGTTTTGCCTGACCGGGCTTTTAGGAGTAAAGCGCAATCTTACTGCCGGAGAAATTGTAGGGCAGATTGCCGCCGTTCTTAATGAGCAGCATGTTGCCCCACCTCGCGATCGAGTGAACCTCGTGTTCATGGGAATGGGAGAGCCTTTTCTGAATTATGACAATTTCATCAAGGCGGTTCGTCTGCTCGTAGAAGGCGTGGGCATTCCCGAGTCTCGTATGACCGTGTCAACAGCTGGGATTGTGCCGCGCATCCATGATCTCGGTGCCGAATCCATCCGGCCCAAGCTGGCTATCTCGCTAAATGCGCCCAATGATGACTTACGCACGCGGCTGATGCCCATCAACCGCAAGTGGAACCTGGAAAAGCTGATGGCCGCTGCGCGTGATTTTCCTCTCAGAAACCGGGAGAGACTGACTTTTGAATACGTTCTGCTGGACGAAGTGAATGATTTTGAACAGAATGCCCGTGAATTAGTGGAGCTCATTCGTGGGGTACGCGCCAAGGTCAATCTGATTGCACTCAATCCGGGGCCGGGAATTCCATTTCTCACGCCGGCCAAAGATCGTGTCGCCCGGTTTCAAAATATATTGATCGATTCTGGTGTGCCTACATTCATCCGCCGTCCGCGCGGCCGCGACATCTATGCTGCTTGCGGGCAACTCAAGCGAACCCTGGAAATGAGCGCTTAACTTTTGAGGCTCGAGCGCTGGAAATGACTTTCTCAGTCTGAAGTTATCGTCCTCTCTCTAATTCCTGCGCGGCCTCGTCGATCAGCGCCGCTTCGTCCAGCAGCACGGCAGCGGCGCGCTGCATCTGGTCATCCGCTTCTTTCCACTTCTTCTGTTCAATGGCCTCGCGAACTCCAGGGATTGTCTTCACTCCGTATCCGGTGTATTGCCCTGGCGCATAAATCATGTGCTTGAACCATGGTCTCCCTGGGAGCCCATCTTGACTGGCTAGTTTGCGTTCGCTCTGCAGCAGTTTTGCATTCACAATTTGGAGCGAAGCGGAATTCACAGCCAAGTCTCCATTCTTCGCCACCTTCTCATACGCTTTTTGATAACGCTCCGCACTGCGAGTGAGCGCTTCCGAAGCATTCTCGAGCGGGGCGAAGTTGAGATGTGGTGGAACCTCTTCACGCTGAGGAGGGACAAAGGTTTTTTTCGGATCGGCGGTTGCGGAAAAAACGCCTTCATCCATTTCTTTATTCCGCTCGCTGACCTGGTCCTGCTTGTCTTTCAATAGTTTCTGTAATTCACCCAGATAGCGATGAACCGTGTCGGCAAAATCTGTGAACTCGTAGGGAAGCAGATCGGCATCGGCCATTCGCATGACGGCGGTGCCAACCGTCTGTGCCAAGGCACGCCCGTAGCTGAAGTCGGTGTCGGAAAAATGCGTGTACCAATAAAAATCATCATAGATGGAATGGTAAATTCCTCCGCCGTCTTCATCACCGAAACTCACATCAAGCGAAGCTATGCCGAGATGATCGAGGAAGACGGTGTAGTCAGAACCTGAACCAAGGCCATGGATTCGCAGATCAGTCCGTTGACGTACCTCCTGACGTTCTTCGGTTGAAGTGGCATCGGCAATTTGCTTGAATTGGCTTCTTTTCCAGATCGAGATTTTTTTCTCAGGATCCTCAACGTCGCGCGCCACTCCATTCATGAACTTTTCCAGCGTATGCGATCCTCCGGCAGACAAATAACCACGGCCATTTGCATCAGTATTAATGTAGACCGCGGCGTGTTGGCGGAGTTCATCAGCATGGGTTTCCGCCCACTCGGTCGACCCCAGCAGGCCTGGCTCTTCGCCGTCCCACACGCAATAAATAATGGTTCGGCTCGGCTTCCAGCCTTGCTTCAGCAATGTTCCAAGCGCCCGAGCTTCTTCCATCAGGGAAACCGTGCCTGAAACCGGATCCTCGGCGCCGTTTACCCAGGCGTCATGATGATTGCCGCGCACTACCCACTCATCGGGATATTTCGAGCCAGGAATTTTGACCACGACATCGTAGAGAGTTTTGATGTCCCAGTTTGATTGCACTTTCAGATGGACTTTCGCGGGTCCAGGTCCTACGTGATACGTGAAGGGCAGGGAACCGCGCCAACTCTCCGGCCCTATCGGACCCTTCAGAGCTTTGAGCAGATTCTGTGCGTCGCCATAGGAAATAGGGAGAACCGGGATGCGGGTAAAGGTCTTCACGTCTTTCAAAGCCAGGCGCTTTGCGTCTTTCGTGGCTCCTACGTCCGGAGTCAGTGGGTCGCCGGGATGGATGGGCATATCCATGACACTGCCGCGTTGCACGCCGTCCGGTGGACGCCACGCTCCCTGCGGAAATACGTCTCCTTCAAAATAGCCGTCGTCCCTGGGATCAGAGTAGATCAGGCACCCCACGGCGCCGTGCTCGGCCGCAACTTTGGGCTTAATGCCGCGCCAGGAATGCCCGTACCGCGCAATCGCGATGGCCCCCTTCACTGAGATTCCCATTTGTTCCAGCTTTTCATAATCCTCAGGAATGCCGTAGTTCACATACACGAGCGGTGCGGTGACGTCGCCGTCAATCGAGTAGGCATTGTAGGTAGGCAGTTGTTCGGATTGTTGGTTAGAAGTTGGATCAACGCTTAGCGCTGTTTCCTGTAATTTGGCCTGAAACCGGGAAGGCTCCACTAGTTCCACAATGCGCTCCTTCGGCGTGGGGAAAAGGACATCGAAGGTTTCAATATGCGCATCCAGCCCCCATTCCTTGAACTTGGATAGCATCCATTCGGCATTGTCCTTGTCATAGGCAGAACCGACATGATGAGGCTGGGCAGAAAGACGCTGCATGTAGTCGCGCAGATTTGCCGGCGTGGGAATCATGCGGAACTTACCTTCCCAATCACGCTGGGTGCGCGAGGAAGCCGCTGAATACCCCAGTAGCGGTACCACTTCATCGGAAGTGGCAGCGAGAAGGAAAAGACAAGTGACCATCAGGAAAATCAGCTTTGCGCGAAGGCGCATTCAATCCTCCAGAACAATATGACTGAGCCAATTAAGGCTGGGGCATTATAGAGGCTGTCGCGCCTGCATGACCAAACATTGGCGGAGCGATCTATCGCTGCGTACTTGGCAACTACGAATGGCTAGAGTAGGCTTTGCCTCTTATGAAAATGGCCTTTAGCCGAGCTGCTTCGTCACTCTTATTCCTGCTTTTTCTTTCCTTCACCAGCCGGGGAGCGGCCGCAACTTTCACAGTGGAACAAGTATTGAGTTCGCCATTTCCTTCCAACCTGGTGGCGGCTTCGCGTGCCGGCAGGATGGCATGGGTATTCAACGCCAAGGGATCTCGCAACCTGTGGATCGCCGACGTTCCCAGCTTCGCCGCGCGTCCAGTAACACACTACAGCGGTGATGACGGACAGCCAATTGCCAGCCTGCGAATCACACCAGATGGACGCACGCTGGTGTACGTCCGCGGCAGCGAAACCAATGAAGCCGGACGTGTCGCCGATCCAACCAGCGGCGTGTCATCGCGTAAACAACAGGTTTGGGCTATGGAGGTGGATGGCGACAGTCCACGACTACTAGGAGAGATGGGTTGCGGCGAGGAAGAATGTGAAGATGTCGAACTCTCACCCGACGGACAATTTGCAGTCTGGGCAACACGAAAACAATTGTGGATTGCGCCGGTTTCAGGCGCCACCTCCTCTCATCAATTGACCGATCTGCGCGGCGAAAATTCAGCTCCCAAATGGTCTCCGGACGGACGTCAGATCGCCTTCGTAAGTGATCGCGGCGGGCACAGCTTCATCGCAATTTATGATTTCGGCCGCGACAGCGTTCACTATCTTTCCCCCAGCGCCGATCGCGATCTTTCACCTCGTTGGTCCCCTGATGGACGCCGTATCGCTTTCATTCGAACTCCCGGCGTCCAGGACAAACTTCCACTGATCCCGGTCCGAGTAACGCCTTGGGCAATTTGGATGGCTGATGCGGCAACGGGAAACGGCAAAGAGATCTGGCACAGCGGAAATCAGCCCAATGATTCTTTCCCCCGGCTGACGGCGAACTCTTCGTTCTACTTCGTCACGGATGACAAACTTATTTTTGCCTCTGAGCAGGATGGATGGAATCACTTGTACTCGATCTCCCCGACAGGCGGATCAGCCACTTTGCTCACACCAGGGGTGTTTGAAGTGGAAGATGTCGCTCCCAGCTTTGACGGACGCTCTGTGCTCATTTCTTCGAATCAGGGTGATGTGGATCGCCGTCACATTTGGCGCGTCGGCTTGGAGACGGGAAAAGCACAGGCTTTGACGACAGGTGAAAGCATTGAATGGAACCCGGTAGAAACAAGCCAGGGTAATTTCGTAGTTTGCTTCGCTTCGAATGCAACCGTTCCCGCGATGCTTTATCGGGTGACCGCGCAGGGCAAAGAGATGATCGCCGCCGCTGCTCTACCCGCAGACTTCACGTCGAAACAGTTGGTCGTACCGAAAGCGGTGGTTTTCAAAAGCGAAGATGGCTTAGACATCCATGGTCAACTGTTCACTCCTCCAGGCAGAAGTCAGCCCGGTCCAGCGCTGATCTTTATGCACGGTGGTCCGATGCGGCAAATGCTGCTCGGCTTTCACTACATGTACTACTACCACAATGCGTACGCCATGAATCAGTACTTGGCGAGCCAGGGCTATGTCGTACTGTCAGTGAATTACCGGCTTGGGATTATGTATGGACGCGCTTTCCGCGAAGCTGCTAACGCCAGTTGGCGCGGCGCATCAGAGTACAAAGATGTGCTTGCTGGCGCGAAATTCCTACAAGGTTTATCCACCGTGGATCCGAAGAAAATAGGACTGTGGGGCGGATCATATGGTGGATATCTGACCGCGTTGGGACTGGCCCGCAACTCGAATCTTTTCGCGTCAGGAGTGGATCTTCACGGCGTGCACGATTGGTCCGTATTCCTTCCACGCTGGGAAAATCGCCCCGGCGCGCCAGACAACAAAGAAGCGGAGAAGTTGGCGTTTGAATCTTCACCCAACGCCTCCGTGGCAACGTGGAGGTCTCCCGTGTTGCTGATTCATGGCGATGATGATCGTAATGTCCCCTTCGATCAAACCGTGGACCTGGCGCAACGTCTGCGTGAGAACCATGTTCGGTTTGAGGAACTCATCTTCCCCGATGACATTGATGATTTCCTGATGTGGAAGAACTGGGTGCGCGCATACACTGCGACGGCTGATTTCTTCGCGCGAACGCTCAAGCAAGAAGGACACTGATAAACGGCCCGGCATTCGCTTAGGTTTGCCAGCTTAGAAGCAGAAGGGGAAACACGCGAATGAAAAGACAAGGGACGCCAGCATCCAAAGGATGCCGACGCAGACACACAACAGGTTCAATTTCCGTGCTCGACTCTGTACAATGTTGAGTGCCGCCCAAACCATTCCAGCTAGGAACACATAAAAATACCCGGTCTGGATGGGTTCACGCCAGCGTACAAGCCACCATGTTCCTCCCTTTTGGGTGACGTTCATCTTTACCGGAGGCATGTAGTTAACCCACACCGAGTGGCCAAGCGCACGCTCGAACACCCCCGGCAGCGCCAACGGCAAGTTTCCGACTCCAACGGAGAAGAACAGCAGAAAGCAGACCATAAACAAAGGCCCGCGAGAGACTACGGCGTCGCGGGGTTTTTTACGGAACAGAAAGTACGCAGCGATGACAGCGATGATTATGTTGATAAAGGAAAACAAGCTCTCTCGAGTGTCCATTCGCGCACTGCTCCGCCCCTTTTTCACGATTTTAGCGGGTCGTCATAACTGTCGTAATATCGCCATCTCTAACAATGTCGGCGGTGTCAAGCGGGTTTCGGGCACACTGCGACGTGCACTCGAAAACGAGCGCCATTTCGCTCTCGTGGATTGTTTGCCACGTCCAACCAAAGGCTCGCTCGCATCTCTTCGATCACAACTGCGATCATGATTACTATTTCGAACTCCCCGAAGGGGAGCGGGATGCCCAATCTGGATGTGGCGCAAGGGATGGGACTACGAACAGTTGAGAAAACTCGGTGCGCACGCGGGAGAGCCCGGAAATCGCCAGGGTGTGCAGTAGATCACCGCTGAAATGGTTGGGTCGGACTGAGTTCCTGACCGCAACGTGAGATAGGTGGTAGACAATTATTGACCTTCAAGGCGTCGGAGGCAAAGTCAGGGTTGCGCTGGCCTGTACTTCAGCGTCGCCAGCTTCCGACGGCGCTTCGGCCCAAGTCGCTTCCTTCACTACTGCCGGCAGTTCGATGCGGAAGATGGCCCCGCCTTGGGGTCCGTTCTGACACAGGATTTTCCCCTTGTGTTCCTGAATGATTCCGTAACACGCACTCAATCCCAATCCGGTCCCCTGACCGATGGGCTTTGTAGTGTAGAAGGGATCGAACACACGGTTAGGTTCTTGCGCGCCAGGACCATCATCGGAAAACTCGAGCTGCACAAACTGATCATGACGGCGTGTGTTCACGCTGAGCACACCTCCAGTTTGCGCCATGGCTTGTAGCGCATTATTCGTGATGTGGAGGCACACCTGCAAAAGTTGATTGGAGTCGCCCAGTATCTGCGGCAGGTCAAGAGCCAGCTCCGTGTGAACTTGAACGTTCCGGGCGCGCAGTTGAGGTTGAGATAGCTTGACCGCGGTCTGGGCCAGGGCATTCATATCCAGCAGGACTTTTTCCGCCGGTACCTGTTGCGCGAAGCTGAGCAGGCTGGAAACCAAACCCTTGGTGCGGCGTACCTGCTGAGCGATCTTTTCTGCCAATACTCGCTGTTCATTTTGCAGCGGTGTCTCCACCAGCAGATCCGCATAACCCAGCATTGCGGTGAGCGGATTGTTGAGTTCGTGAGCCGCTCCGCCTACCAGTTGTCCGAGGGAAGCAAGCTTCTCCGATTGCAGAAGCTGTGCCTGGACTCGTCGAAGATTCTCAAATGACTCCTGGGATGTCCGCAGTAATCGCAGGAGTTCACGATCGAGCAGGTGTTGCTTAATAAAAACCATGGCTCCCATTACCAGCATAGTTGCCAGTGTGACCACGAGCCTGAAGGTGCTCACGTCGGGAGGTGTGCTCGGATCGAATACTGACCATGCTGCGAAAAGGGGCAGAGAGAAGATCGCAACCATTCCCAGCCGGGCCACCCACACTCCGTGGCCGGGGGAGAGCGGAGCGGGCATCTGTTTGGGTGACAGATCAAGCGCCAGAAGTCCCACTCCAATAACCCACGCCATCGAAGCCACCAGGGGCACGTCGTAAAAACTACCGGTGTAGTAGGTGTGTCTTTCGATTCCCCAATTCGCCACGTAGGAACTCAAGGCGTAAACCAGGCTGGCGCCGAACCAATGCGCGTAAACTGTCCTCCACGCACCTTTGCTTCGGGTCCAAACCAGTGCCAGACCGGCGAGGAATACCATCTTCTCCGTCAAATAGAGAACGTTGAGCGCATGCTCGTAAGTGGTCTCATTGGTGTGGGCGTACTGCCAGGGGATGACGGCAAATAGATACAGGTACAGCCACCAGATCAGGAGCAACGCGAAGTCAAGTGATCCAAGACGGGCGGTGCGGTCATCCTGCTCCACGTGTGGTTGTAGCGCGAGGGCCGCCATCATGGGCACGATGTGCAGGAAGAGCACTACGTCCCCGACAAATGGGTTCGGAACATCTCGACGCAGGATGACTTCAAAATATGTCCAGAGAAGTTGGTACGCCAGCCAGAATGCCACTCCCAACGTCATGAGGGCCCAGAACAGACGAGTTCGGCCGCGCGTAACTGCCACGTTAGGCAGAAGCGAAAGGGTGCCGCAAAGAAGGAGCGCGCATTGAGTGAGGTCGCTGAACACAGTCAGCGCAAACATCTTCCGCAACACCAATGACGCGATGGATTGGGCAACTACCAAGCCAGACGCAATCAGAATGCATATATGCGAACGCTTCGTCATGGACACCCGTGCGGCAATTCTAGACACCAAACTAGACAAAGAAACGTTACTTCCGTAATACCCGGTGACAGCAGCAGTTAAGGGATCGTCCCGGTGTGTCGGGCCATGAGCAAGTTTCGGCTTGCTCTTCGGTTAGGATGACAATAATATCCGTGGCGACACCCCTGTTCTGCGGTCGCACTCGATTGCCATTCCGTCCGCTTCGACACCGATTCCTGTGGCGACTCCGAGCCCCCGTTGGCCCCGGTGAAATACGCCGCATCGAACGTTGGCTAGCCACCGCTCGCGTCTTCCTAGCCATTTCATTCCTGGTGGCGGTCTGGATGGATCCAGGCGAAATCCGCTATTCCCCGTGGGCTTATTGGTTATTAGGCATTTACATCGTCCACGGTGTCGTAATCATGTTGTTGTTGCGCATACGGCACCAATCCACTGCTTCATTTCGCCTGCTGGTTCACGCCGCGGATGTAGTCTGGCCGGCGCTGATTTCCACCTTCACCACCGGCCAAGGCAATCCATTCTTCCTTTTCTTTGTGTTTGTTCTGGCAGCTGCCGCATATCGCTGGGGATTGTGGGAAACGGTGGGAACCGCTGCGGCCGCGGTCTGCCTGTTATGGGGCGAGAGCCTCATCTTTCATACCGGCTTCCTTGAGTGGGCGGATCGAGTACTTCTACGGCGTAATCTGCCCCTGCTCCAGATAGATGTTGGCGACTTCGAGCCTAAGCGGCTTTTCATGCGCTCGGCTTACCTATTGGTGATGGGACTTCTCCTGGGATACTTAGCCGAGCAACAAAAGCAGCTGCGCGCAGAAAAAGCAGTGATCGCACGCATTCTCGGCAAAGCTCGAGTCGAGTCGGGCCTGACTGGGACGCTTCAGGAAATCGTAGGAGAATTGTTGACTATGTACGGTGCAAGCTATGCCTTGGTGGCATCGCAGGACACCAGCAGCCAACATGTGTATGTAGGCAAAGTTGTGTCCCAGGCCGAAGCCTCACCTGTTCTGCATTGGCTGGAATCATCCCCCTCCGATCACGAGACATACTTGTACGATTGTCCTGCGGAAACTGTTTACGTTTGTCCGGCCAAGGGTTCCTCAGCGTCAACAGTTGTGGCATTGGATAAAACTGGCGCCAGGCTACGTAGTATTTCTCCAACATTACTGGACAGCCTGGCCAAACAACATCAGTTCCAGTGTGTAATGGCAGTTTCCTTTATCTTTGGACGGGAGTGGTGGGGGCGCATTTTTTTCCTGGATCCTTCGTTGACCGCGGATCTCGAAGAGGAATTGCGGTTCTTGCAAGAATTGGTGCGGCAAGTGGGACCAGCCGTCTACAACGTTTACCTGTTACGCCGTTTGCGATTGCGGGCAGGAGCGGTGGAACGTGCGCGTTTTGCTCGCGAGCTGCATGATGGCGCGGTGCAGTCACTCATCGCTGTGGAGATGCAAGTGGATGTGCTGCGTCGTCAATCGGTCAGCCAGTCTGGAGGGGTAACTGACGAATTGGGAAGGATCCAGGGATTGAACTCAACATGCCTCAACCGGTATGCCGGGAGATTGCCCGCATCGTCCAAGAGGCATTGGTGAACGTGCGCAAGCACAGCGGAGCCCGCCAGGTGCTGGTCCGATTCAGTTCCGCTGATGCCAGATGGAATCTGGTCATCGAAGACGATGGGCGCGGTTTCCCCTTCTCCGGCCGTCTTTCGCAGGCTGAACTTGAAGCGATGGGTAAAGGTCCATTAGTGATCAAAGAGCGCATTCGTTTAATTGAAGGCGAACTCACGATAGAATCAAATCCGGGCCGGGGATCCCGACTGGAAATCCGGGTTCCGCACAAGCGGGAAGCAGCGTATGGATAACAGAAGATCGCAGCCCATTCGCATCGTGATTGCCGACGACCACCCAATTTTTCGGGATGGTTTGCGCCGCCTGTTGGAAGCAGAAGCCGATCTTAAAGTAATCGGCGAAGCGAGCGATGGCGCCGAAGCGGTTAAGCTGGCACGCCAACTTAAACCCGATATCCTACTGTTGGATTTGGCGATGCCTCGCAATCCTGGATTGGAGGCGTTGCGAGAATTGAGCTCTGGTTCCACGAATTCTGTCCGCGTCATTTTACTCACGGCCGCTGCCGAGAAAAATCAGATCGTCGAGGCGTTGCAGTTGGGAGCCCGCGGCGTGGTATTGAAAGATTCTGCTACCCAACTCTTACTGAAAAGTATTCATACCGTCATGGCGGGAGAATACTGGGTGGGGCGCGAAAGTGTCTCGAATCTGGTGCAATACCTCAGAACACTGGTGCAATCTTCTGGCGAAGAAGCGCGGCAAAAGAAATTCGGTCTCACGCCGCGAGAGATAGAAATCGTATCCGCCGTGGTTGCCGGTTATTCCAATAAAGAGATTGCGGAATACTTTAAGATCAGCGAAGACACCGTTAAACACCATCTCAGTAACATCTTTGATAAGCTGGGCGTCTCCACAAGGCTGGAATTGGCGTTGTTTGCGGTCAATCAGTCGCTACCGCTCAAGACGATAGCCTGAGCCGTATGGCACTTTCGTGCCATAGGTTTTCCACAGGGGGCTATTGGCAGAAGGCGATCATCCATCTACCATAGTAGCCTCAGTACAATTTGAGGACGTTCCACGGCAAGTTGGCCGCAGGATGAATGTGTTCTCAGATGCAGCGGGAGGCGCTAATGCGCAAGGAGGGAAGCCCGTGAGAAGTGTTCTACGTCAACTGTGGTCAGATGAACGCGGTCAGGACATTGCTGAATATGCAGTGATGCTGGCTGTCATTTTAGTGATCGTTGTGGGCACGATCCGTCTAATTGGGTCCAATGCCAACACCGTCTTTTCGTCGGTTGGAAGCGCTATCCAGTAAACCCGAGGCTGGGTGGTGTGACAACGTTTGACGACGAACGGGTCCAGCCCCCGCAACCGAATTCCTTTCTGTCCTGATTTCCCAGCGTGCTACCCTCTTACCCGATGCGTGAGCCCAAAGCTCACGCATTTGTTCTTCTGGGAGACTACTTCAGAGGTGCGGTGAGCGCTACCTTGTCTGGTGTCACTCCGGGAAGCCGAATCAAAAAGGGGAAGAAGGGCGTGACCTCGAATGGCATTTTTTCCCGCGGGGAAAGAATGGCGACAGGTTTCGTCTTCACCAACTCAATGCGATTGCTCCACGGGTCCAGTTTGACGCGGCCGCCAAGCGGCAAGGCGGCGATCTGATCAGTTCGTCGCACTTCCAGTTGGGGCGCGGAAGTCAGCAGCGCGGACATGCGTAACGACTTGCCATTTGCCAGGCCGTTGCCTAGATGTGGACGAATAAGGTTTTTGAGCTCTGGGGCACGCTCTTGCAATGCTTTCAGGAAAAGTCCGGCATTGGCAAGTTTGTCTTTGTAAGGCGAGTTGGTGAGCAGTTCCAGCGCCTTCTTGTCGGCCGCGTCCTCATCATTGGCGTTTCGGCCGAAGTCAAGACGCTCAAACGTATCCTGATCAGGAAAAAACATGCGATCGTTGAAAGCGAGCTTGGTATCCAACCGGTGACCCAAAACAATGTGGCCGAGTTCATGAGCCATCACCATTGCCAGTGACGCCTCATCGGGCAGTACGTCAAGCAGACCACGGCTCATAACGATCGTATGTCCTATGGTGAAGGACTCCAGCGGCGATGTCAGCAGCACGCGGGTATGGATCTCAGGCTGGATCTCGAGGTTGTTGGTAACTACGAGGTTGTTCACCACCGTTTGCAGGACTTTGTCGACTTCACCTTCGGGCGCAATCAATCCAACCTTCTGAAGTCGTTCGACGGTGTTGTTCTCAGCTTGACGTTCCCATAGCCGCTCACTCTCAAGGGGTGCCGCATCTTGTGCGGCGTTGCTTTGATCATGCACCGTTTGCGGGGCGTCCACCAAAATCTGAGTAAATTCCTCGTTGCGTCCAATGCGCTGCAGGTCATACCCCCAGAGCCGGGTTTGAGCTTTAAAGCGCAAGCTTCGAGTCATTCGATAATGCAGATCGGATTCTTCGCTATAAACGTAGGCCGGCAACCACAGACCAGGACGCAGGTTCAGCCGCCAACTGTCAAAATGTAGATAGTAACTGTTGCGCGAAGCGGCGGTGTACGTTCCATTGAAGCGGACAATATTGTAGTCCTGATCCTCCACCCAGATTCTTCCGGTAAATCGTCCACCGCTGGCATGCTTCTTGGGCTCTACGTCGACCACGAGGCAACGGACTTCTCCCAGGAATTCTCTCCTGATAAACCTGAAGTCGTAATACTTGCGCTGCATGTCTTCGTCAAGCATCACCATTTGCGCAAAGCCCAAGGGCAAGAATTTCATGGAGTACAGGCTAGTCAGCTTGGAAAAGACGCGAGTGCGAAACCCAGCCTGACCCAGGAAGGAACGATCTTCGGTTCCTTCGCTCAAATCGATTCGACCCAGAAAATACTGATCACTTGCAGGTACCATGCCCAGTTCTTTATCTGACTTCAGGTTTTGGATATAAGTCTCGACCAGAGGATGCAGACGGCGCATTTGCGCGGTGAAGAAATGCTCGCGTTCCACGACCTTGTCGATGACCTGGTCAAACGATGCAGGACTAGGCGCCGGCACACTCAACTGGGGAGCTGCGGAACCTTGGCTGGGCAAGGGAACGCTCTTGGAGTCGCTATCCTGGCCCACAGCACACACAGAAAAAAGAAGTAGAAAAGCGAAACACGGAAGAAAGGCGGTCCTCGGACTCCCCATAAATACCCCTTTTCGAAATTGCTTACGTCAGGCTAACTGAAACACGATATGCAGCACTGCGGTGGAATCAGCGGGCTGACCGTCCCGCAATGCCGGCTTAAAGCGAATCTGCTCCGCGGCCCGGGTGGCTGCTTCGTCCAACCCGTAACCCAGTCCGCGAACCAGCCGCACGATGCGCAGTCGCCCAGAAGATTCGAAAACGACTTCCAGCAGTACTTCTCCTTCGATACGCAGCTTTCTAGCTTCCTCTGTGTAGACGGGGGTTGGCTTTGAGACAATTTCCGCAGGCACTAATTTGGCAGGAGTAGGCTGAACAGCCTTGCCTTTGAGCTGGGTCGTGGAAGCCGCCTCGGTATCCCCGAAGCCGCTTTGCCTCACCGTTCCCCGAGTGGCATTCACCGTCCCGCTTCCATCCCCGACAGCGACACCGTTGCCAAATCCGGCGCTTGCGACGACCCCACGAGCGCCTCGCGAACCTCCCGTGCCATTGCCATACCCAGGCCCCGTGGGCAAATCAAAAGATCCCTGTTGCGCGATGGTCACCGGTCGGCCATTGTTTTCGCGTGCGGGTACGCCATTCGGATCGCCAAACCCTCCGGTCTGCACGTGTTCCGGCGCCCGCGCCATGGTTGGGGTCGCCGAACTTCCCCTGGAGAAAACATTGGTTTTCACCAATTGTCGGGGGATCACCGGTGCAGCCGGTTGCAGAGCTACAGGCTTGTTTGCGGCGACCTCGATTTTGGGCGGAGCTGGTGGATCATCGGGTTGGACCTTCGCCCTTATCTCAGGGGGAAGGCGTAGAACAGCTTGCGATGGAATCTGTACGACCGCAGGAGGCTTGAACAACCGCACCGCTTGGGGCTGATGATTTACCGGAGGCGGCGTATCTACTAATCGGACAAAGTGGTAATCGTGTACCGGCGGAGTCAGAACATGCGGATGGATGACCCCAACCCAGGCGAACAGTAGAAGGAGAAGACCCTGGGCCCCCATGCTGCCCACGAATTCTATCCATGGTGGGCGCCGCTCAGGAAGGGGGCAGAACAGGACGTTGAGAGGAGCTTGAGGCATAATACGGGTCCAATGTTCAACAACCGGGGAAAGCTGCTTTCTTCCTCAAAACCCGAAGAAAGTGCCCAGAACTCATGGCCTTATGGGAGACGCCAGGAGCTGGTCAAGAGGTGGTTCGGCCGTGAAAGTCCGCTGACAGACCTTTCAGAGGGAAAACCGAAGCCAGGGCTTGTCAAGCAGCTACATACCCTTATTAGCAAACATATTATCAAAAGCGGCGACGAGAAAGACAAGAATTTGTATCTTCCTGTTAACAATAGCCCATCCCGCAAGGATCAACAGGCTGCATCTGGAAGGATCAACGGGGTGGGCTGTCGCTGCTCAGCAGCGCACGACATTCGGGCTGCGAATACCCTTGGTGGCATTTCGGGTATCTACGACGAGTTGTGACTCACGCACGATGCGGCCATAGTCATAGTCGGAGTGATCGGTGACGATAAGTACGCAATCGTATTGGCCAAGATTCTCCAGCGGGGTGCACTTCATTTGCAAATCGTATTTGCGTCCCTTGCCAACCATGGGGAAGTAGGGGTCGTTGTAGCTGACTTGCGCGCCTTCCTTCTGCAGCAATTCGATAATGGTCAGAGCCGGAGACTCGCGCAGGTCGTCGATGTCCTTTTTATAGGCGACTCCGAGCACCAGCACTTTCGCCCCGTTGAGCGCCTTCTTGCGCTGGTTCAACGCGCTGACCACCGAGGCCAACACGTGATAGGGCATGTTGATATTGATTTCGCCGGCCAACTCAATAAAACGGGTACGGAAATCCCACTCCTTGGCCTTCCAGGAAAGATAAAAAGGGTCAACCGGAATGCAGTGTCCACCCAAGCCTGGTCCCGGATAGAAGGCTTGGAATCCAAACGGCTTAGTGGCAGCCGCGTCGATTACCTCCCAGATATCCAACCCCATACGTAACGACAAGAGTTTCAATTCATTAACCAAGGCGATGTTGACGCAGCGATAGATATTCTCCAGAAGCTTCGTCATTTCGGCTGCTGCCGGAGAAGACACCCGCACGACTCGATTGAAGATTGCGCCATATAGGGCGGCAGCCAAATCCGAGGCTTGCGTGTCCAGGCCTCCAACCACCTTTGGAATATCCCGCCGCGCCACGGTCTGGTTGCCTGGATCCTCGCGCTCGGGAGAAAACGCAACGTAGAATTCCTGGCCATTCGATGTTCCGCTACGAGCTGCCTTTAAGCCCGTCTTGTTGCCCTTTTCCAGAATGGGGATCAGCACTTCCTCGGTTGTGCCCGGATAAGTCGTGCTTTCCAATATCACCAATTGACCAGCGCGTAGATATGGGGCGAAGGCTTGTGCAGTGTCGGTGATGTAGCTGAGATCGGGCTCGTGATACTCATTGAGCGGGGTGGGAACGCAGATGATAATGGCATCCATCGCCGACACTCGCGTGTAGTCTGCGGTGGCTTCAAAACCATGCGCCCGCGCTTCCTGAATCTCGGTCGCCGGGATGCGGTAAATATACGATCCACCCTGCGCCAGGGTGGCCACTTTGCGTTGGTCAATGTCAAAACCGGTGACCGGGAATTTCTGCTCAGTGTAGAGCAACGCCAAGGGTAAGCCGACGTAGCCTAACCCGATCACGGCAACCCGCGCCTGCCGGGCTTCAATCTTGGTCTTCAGTTCAGAGAATAGCGTGGTGGAGGCTGATTGGGTGGTCATGATTGGAGTCTGTGAGATTTTAGCACGCCCCATCCGGCTCACTGGTGGGCAGCGCGCACCTATCAGGTTCCCAGATTGCCGCTTGTTTTGGGACTTATTTCGCGTAATCCTCGATTACTTCCGTCATCTGCCAAGGAGTCGCGGATCCTGGGCAAAAGTGGTAGCCAACGATAATGACAGGTCGGAAAACCGACTTGTTCACTACTGGAGGAGCAAACTCCAATGATGCGTAAGGCCAGGATCAGCTTGGTGCTCGCTCTTTTGGCATTGGCGTTGCTTGCAACTTCGGGGCGGTTTCTGGTGGTGAATCAACCGCGGCAATCGGACGTGATCGTGGTTCTGGCCGGAGAAACGGAACATCGGCCAGCGCGCGGAGTGGAATTGCTCACCCAAGGTTATGCGCCTCGGCTGATTCTCAATGTCCAAGAATCCAAAATCTATCAATGGAACGAGGCGGAACTGGCGCAGAAATATGTCGAAGCGTTGGGACGGGCGCAGTCCATAACAATCTGTCGCATCGACGGACTTTCTACCAAAGAAGAAGCCATCGACAGCAGACGCTGTTTGCAGCAGGTTGGCGGAAAAAACGTTCTCCTGGTCACTTCCGACTATCACACCAGGCGGGCACTCAGCATTTTTAAGCACGAAGTCCCCGAACGCAATTTCAGCATTGCGGCAGCGTTTGATGCACGAGAGTTTGGAGTGCGGTGGTGGCAACACCGGGAATGGGCGAAAGTAAACTTTTATGAGTGGTTGCGCCTGTTGTGGTGGGAACTGGTTGATCGCTGGCGTTAGTATCGTTGATAACTAAATTGCAAATCCTGTCTCCGGGAAAGCAATTGACCGGTATTGTGGTACCAGTTAGGATGACCTCAATACTTTGAAAGACTGGAGTTGGAATGCATCCGTCATGGCTACGCAATATTTTTTGCTGGATGCTGCTGGCGATAATGCCGGCATCATTGCTGGGCGCCAATTCCGGGGCGGCCATGCTTTATGCCCAGGGCGCAGCCTGGCTTAACGGGGACAGCGTGCCGCGCACTTCCGCGGTTTTTCCTGGCGACCTGGTGCAGAGCAAAGCGGATGCAGTGGTTCATATCAACGCCACGGGTTCGAGTGTGACGATCTTGTCTGATTCGCTGGTGAAATATGAAGGCAACACGGTGTCGCTGGAGCATGGAGCGGTAAAAGTGGCGACCATCCAAGGCATGAGCATTCGGGCGGGAGAAGTGGCGGTGCAGCCCGCGAACGCAAATGGTGCGACGGATTTTGATGTGAGTGATGTGGATGGCACCGTCCATATCGCCGCCCGCAAGGGCGA
>WNGJ01000466.1_pt1 | contig 36723 bp, 32 predicted proteins | sample 5400611 | NCBI WGS metagenome assembly WNGJ01 (sample SAMN13153375, study PRJNA577476) | soil metagenome | isolation source: 40 cm soil or saprolite under Garry oak tree replicate 1 | place: USA:California | collected 2016-06-15
GCGTGTCCTGCAGCGGCCGTGGTTCCCCGCCGTGCTTCAGGTCCAGCGCGCTGACGCACTGGTACGCGCGCCGGCCGCATTCCGCAAGCACGGGGTCTACTTGTCCGCTGCGGACCTGGAAGCAGCGTGACCGAGCCTGGGGGCGTCCTCCTCGACCGGGTACAGCTCGAGCGGGCGTTCACCGCCCTCGGCGAGCGCATGGTCCGGCGGGGCGTGGTCGCCGACGTGTTCGTGGTAGGCGGTGCGGCAATGGCGCTGGCCTACGATGCACATCTTCGCCATGAAGGCACTCGCCGCCAGGACCCGCGACGTCGATGACCTTCGTCTCCTCGCCGGCATCATCGAGGTGGATTCCGCCGAGACGGCCCTCCGGATATGCGCGGAGTTCTTCCCCGACGAACAGGTCCCTCCCAGGGCTGCCGCCGTCCTCCAGGAACTCTTCGGCTGACCCGGGTATGCCGGCTGGTGTCCGCGCAGGGTCCTGCCGGGCCTCGTGCTCCGTCACCTCCCGTGTTCCGGTCGGTCCCGCCACGTGGAATGCCCAGGGTGCGGTCTCCCGGCGTGCGGCCGCCTGGCGCACCTGTCGGAAGATGTGCGCATCGGCCTCGCTGATCTCCGGTGACCCCGGCCTGCGCAGCACGATCATCGCCTTCTCATCGTCGTGACACCGGGGCGGCCTGAGGAGGCTGCCGATCAGGTCGCACAGGCCAGTGAGGTTCTCATCGTCCGGCATGCCGAGGCTGTCATCGACGGGCAGCACCGCATGGGTCCAGGCTCCCCATACGCCGATGAAGATCACCCAGAGGCTGCGGCTGATCGGCGCACCAGGCGTGAATGGCATGGCCCCGAGATCACGCAGCAAGGCTGGCCGCAGGGCGGCCTGATCAGCCTCGCTGAGTGGAAGCTCGTAGCTGGTGTCCGGTATGTCGCTGAGAGTGTCCATGGCTCGCAGTGTCGCACCGGGTGCCGACAAAATGGCCAGAGCCGGCCACCCGGGCAGCGCCGCGGACAGCAGTAAGCCCGCCTTGGCAGTGGCAGCAGAGACCGTCACTCAGATGTCAGACCCCGCAGAAAGTGCGACATCGCCGCCTTCTAGCGGGCAAAGATGCGAGGAAGACAGTATCCGCAACCAATTTCCCAGCTCAACAGCTATATATGCGAATGCAAACTCACTCCCAAGTGCAAGCGATAACCACACATGTTGCTCACATGGCTCCGAACCGGAGGAACTGGCTTCATGTCGCACGCACCGGTCACAGGTCGTCCGGAAGCTCATCGCCGGCTAGCTCCGTGGCGAGACGGCTGGCGAGGTCGTCATACCATCCCGTGACCCAGCCGCGCAGGTCGGCGATCCTCGGCTCATCAAGCCCGTATTCAGCAAAGTCTTCGTCGGCGAAGACGCTGACGCCAGCGAGATGATCCAGGATTACCTCCAGGTCGAGGTCTGGGTCATGGCGGCGGGCAAGATTCTCAAGATCGGTATATGAGAAGGTACCTGCGACGGCATGCAGATCGATGATGTCGCGGATCACGAACCGGTCATGCCAAGCACGTGCCTTCAGCCCCACGGTGTCTTCGAGCGACACCGCCCGCACGCTTACCGCAGCCGTTATCTGAACCGTTACCCACCTGGGCTCTAGCGCCTCCTTGAGAAGGTCCACTTCAAGCTCGTCACCAGAACCGGGTAGCCGCAGGACCAGGCGCGCATACCTGGGGCCAGCCGCTTCGACGAGTTGCACGCTGTAGCCCGCGCGCTGGAAGGCGAGCTGGACGTGCTCAGCGATCTCCGGCAGCGGGGTGTCGTTCCTGGTGGCAAAGTCCAGGTCCTGAGATGGGCGGTGCAGGATCTCATGTGCTCGAAATGCGTATCCTCCGGCCAGCAGCAAGCCGTACCGCTCAAAGACAGGCAAACCATCTAGCAGTACTTGCAAGTGAGCGGCCGGCAGCCCGTCCAGGCTCACGGGCAAACCGACGAAATCAGCCGCCGCTCCCACTCCCGGCGTGCATGCGGACCCAGCAGCCGCCGCAACCGGGGCCACATGCTGACCAGCGACTCGCGGTGCACGAACCGCTCAAGATCCTCTCGCCGCGCCTCCGCAAGGAGCAGTGCGTATAGGACAAGGCGCTGATCATCCTGCCCCACGTCGTACACGCGCCGACCCGACCAGGCCACATGCAGCGGCAGCTCCACCCTGCCCGTGGCCGGCCCTTTCAGGTCCTCCAGCGAGGATGGCATGCGACGCGCATACTCGCCCCAGCGCGGCGGCAGGGCACTATCCTCCATGCGGACAATTATCCCCGCTCCGCACGTCACGGGCACCAGGCACGCCGCGCCGTCACTCGCCGCATCTCATGATCGATCGCCGGAGCCGAGCCGGGCGCTGCGCTTCGGCCTGCCCCTCCAAGGCCGTCAAATGGCCGGCCATCCCGCGCCCGTCACCCAGCTCGTCCTCGCCTACCAGGTGCAAATCGGCAGGTCATCGTCATATGTGCCACTGCAGCCACATTCCGGCGAGCCGACATGTTCACCGCGGACGGCAAGCCGTCTGACGACGACCCGCGTGAGAGCGGGCCAGCGTTGGGCGGCGAGCGCACCACGCTGGCCGGATCCCTGCGCTGCCAGCGCCTCACATTGGAGATGAAATGCTCAGGTCTTGATGCGGAGGCGATGGCGCGGCGTTCCGTCGAGCCGTCGACGATGTCGCTCCTGGGGCTGGTGCGGCACCTGGCCGAGGTGGAGCGTGCGACGTTCCGGGTGATGATGGCGGGACAGGACGTGCCCCGGCTGTTCTGCTCCGGCACCGACCGTGACGGTGATTTCGATGGTGCTGTTCCCGACCCCCGGCCTTCGGGCGGCGGGCGTGGAAAGAGTTCGCGGCGAAGATGAAAGGCGGACGCGCGTAGCGTCTGACTTCCCCTCGTTCTAACCGACGCCCCATAGGGCCGGGGCCGGTTGCGGGTGGCCGACGGGTGCCTGGGCGGGCCGGCGACATGAGCGGCCTTCGATCATTCGTGTCACGATCAACGCTGGCCGCCACACCGGTCAGGACGCCTACGGGTCAGCCCGGATCCGGGCGGATCGTCACCCTGGGCAGGTTGACCGAGACCGGCCTGGCCGTGGCGTCGGGCGCCCAGGCAATCAGGGACATCTCATGGTCACCCGCCGGGACCAGGGCCAGGTCGAACTCGGCCTGGCCCGGACCCGGCAGGAGCACCGGATCCTGAGGGTTCCAGCCCGGTCTGTCCGGGCGCTCGATACGGGCGACCGCCTGCAGCGGCACTCCCGGCGGCGCACCGCTGACGGCGAAGACCACGCGGACCGGTGCGACAAGCTCGGTGCGCGGGTTCGTGACCGGCACGCCGGCCACCACCACGTCCGTTCGGCCCGCCGCGTCGATGATCGCGGCGCTGTCGATACGCAGCTGATGCCGCCCGACGGCCGGCCGGGGCGGCACGGCTGGCACCGGAGCAGGCTCCTCGGCTGGAACCGGCGCAGGCGGCACGGCTGGAACCGGCGCAGGCGGCACGGCTGGAACCGGAGCGGGCTCTTCGGCGCCAGTCGGCGCGGGCTCCTCGGCCGCCTCCCCGGCTGGCCGGACCCCGGGGACGTCAGCCTGGCTCAGCTGGCCGAGCATCCAATCGCAGACCGGCTTGCCGTCCCAGCCGGACCAGACCTGCGGGTTCCGTTCGGGCTCGACCTCGGTTTGCTCCGCCTCCACGCGGCGCTCCCAGGTGTTGTCCACCTGGCGTTGGCTGAAGACGACCACGAACGAGGCCGCCGTCTGCCATTCCGAAGCATCCGGCACGATCTCGCCCAGCTTGCTCCTGGCATCGTCTTGCCAGCGCGATATCTGCTCGAGGGTGGGACGCGGCCGCAGGCTCGCCATCGCCCGGTAGACGACGCGCCGGTCGGCCTGGACCAGGCCGCGAAGGTCGGTGACGTGCTGCCGGGCGAGGGCCCGCAGGTGCTTGTCCGCCAGGCCCTCGATCGAGCTCAGATCGTCAGGCACCTGAAGCTCCTCTCGTCTCCTTCGGTTGGGGCAGGCCTGGGCCCGGTGCCATGGCGCATCGGGCCCGGCAGCTACGATTGGTCTAGACGAACTGGTACTTGTGAAGTGATTCGTAGCCTGCGACCGCGAGGTGGCTGTCCTTGTCTTCGCAGTAGCCGCAGCAGCGCAGCTCGAACCAGGCTGCGACGTCGTACACCGTCCCGCAGTGTTCCGCCGGGATCCTCCCGCCGGGTACGGGGACGGTGAAGTCGATGTACGTCCTGTCACAGCCTCTCCAGTCCTTGATCTGGAGCACGGACGGGTCGGGCAGGACGTCGGACAGGTTGAAGTCTCTGCCATCGCCGATGGCCGTGAAGCCGACGTTGAAGCACCAGTGGCCGCAGATGCACTTCCAGAGCCGACCCTTGAGGTAGACGCGGAACCGGACCTCGAAGGGATCCTTGGTTTCGATGATCCTGTCGTGCTTGTTCTTGTCATCTACATCGATGATGTCGGCGTCCCAGTAAGCCCTGAGATGCCTGGAGGTCAGCTCGATCTCGGTCGCGCCGTCGAGCCAGTCGGGCTTGTCTGCCACGGTTGATGCGGATTCCGTCGCCATGAGAGCGTCTCCTTTGCGCAGATCATGTAGCTAAGCGTGGCCAGAAGCGGCCATCGCGTTAATGATCTAGATCGCCGCTGTGGCGGCACTAAGGATGGCGCATAGGCGCCGGTTATTTTCCGCAAAATATTGCGGCTAAGCGCTTATTCACCGCATAAGAACCGGCTGGCGGCGCTCAGATGAGCTCGCGGAAGAGCTGGGTCGTCTCGTCGGAGGGAGGAACACCGAGCTCGGCGCGGAGGGTGGCGACGCAGACGCGGTATTGACGGCTCACGAGTTGCTGCTGGTGCTGCGAAGCGTAACAGCGCATGAGCAATCTATGAATCGCCTCGGAACACGGGTCATTAGTGATGGCGAGCTGGCCGAACGCCACGGCGTCGGGAACCTCGCCGAGTTCGAAATGGATCTTCGCCATATCCTCCAGCGCCTGGTCGTAGAGATCTTTCAGGCGGCGCTGTTCGGGCAGGTACCATTCGCCGGCGCCGTCATCCTCGAACAGCGGGCCGCGGTAGAGCTGGATGGCCTTGCGGTATGCGCCTATGACCTGCTTGGGCCGGTCGGCCCGCTGGGCCTGCCGTGCGTCGTCGACGGCCGACAGGAACTCGTTACGGTCGATCCACCAGGTCATGTCGGGATTGAGGATGTAGCAGCCGTCACGGTACAGGATGGGCTGAGCGTCCTGGCCCAGCCCATCCAGGGTGTTGCGCAGGCTGTAGAGCGCGACGTTGAGGTTGTTGCGCGCGGAGTTATGGCTGTGGTCGGGCCACTGCAACGCCATCAGGACATCGCGCCGGGTGGGCCGGTCCTGGTGGACCAGCAGGTACTGGAACACCGCCCGGGCCTTCAGGCTGTTCCATCTCGGCACGCGCCGCCCGGCGACGCGCACCTCGAGCGGCCCGAGCGCCAACGCCGCTATGTCAGCTTCCGGGCCGGCCGCCGCCGACGCCGGATACCCGGCCGCGGGTGCCGCTGACCCTGGACTTGGCCCGCGCTCGCGTGCTTCCGGCTCGACCCTTTCCGCGACGGATCGCGAGCCGGCCCGGCCACGGCGGAAAATCTCACGGAGCTGGCCGGTACGCCGCCTGGTCTTCGCCGCCGACACCTCCAGGAGGGCGTCGGCGCGCTCATTGATTTCCCGCTCGACGAGGCGGCAGCAGCGGGCGGTGGCCTCGAGTTCAATGGCGACGCGCTGATGCTCGGCGCTCCAGAGCCGGAGCTTGCGTACGGTATCCACGCCGAAATCCGACCCGGTCGGGGCATTTCCGAGGTCGGCGAGCGCACGCTCGAACCCGTCGAAGAGCGGGTCCTGGGTGAGCCGGCGCAGTTCGGTCAGCGCCTCGGATAGCGTAATCCGGGCCTGCGCCGGCGTACTATCGTCCCCGCTGCGCCGTGAGGCGCGCGGTTCGCCCCCATAAATGGCCATGGTCGACCCCCCACAATCGAATCTGGAGCAGGGCCGACTTTTCTACGCTTTTGCGACATCCCTATTCAAAGGTCTCGGATACCCACCGTCAAGTTATATTCAGGTCTCCCGGCAGTAAGCACTGGGCAACAATTTGGTTCCCGGTACTAAAGAGAAAGCAGTGCGGTTTCGATCACCGAGGGCCGGATCGTGCCGACCGGACAGCGACCGCCGGAAACGGGACACCAGGGGGTGGCACGGATCCGGGCGGCGGGCAGGCGGCCGTGGATCAGCCGGCCGTGGGTCAGCCGGCGGGGACGGGATCGGCGGGCGGCTCTTCGCCGGCCGGGAGGTCGGGTGGCTGGAGCGGCCCCGCCTGGAGGTCGGGTGGCGGGAGCGGCCCCGCCGGGAGGTCGGAGGGGCCGTAATGGGCGGCCTGGGCGCGAGCCGCCTGCGCCCGGGCCGGCGGCCTGAAGCTGAGGCGGCCGTTCTTCATCACGCCGATGCGCTGGGCGCGGCGGGCCACGGCGCTGTCGTGGGTGACGAGCACCATGGTCAGGCCGCGCTCCCGCCACATAGTCTCGAGCAGGCCGATGATCTCGTCCCTGGTGTCCTCGTCGAGGTTGCCGGTCGGCTCGTCGGCCAGCAGGACCTTCGGCTCCTTGACCAGGGCGCGGGCGATGGCCACTCGCTGCTGCTGGCCGCCGGACAGTTCGCCGGGCACGTGCCGCAGCCGGTCGCCGAGGCCGACGGCGTCCAGGGCGACCGCGGCGCGCTGCCGCCGCACGGCCGCGGACACGTGCAGCGGGACCAGCGCGGCCTCCACGTTCTCCTGCGCGGACAGCGTCGGCACCAGGTTGAAGGTCTGGAACACGAAGCCGATGGAGGTAGCCCGCACCCTGGTTATTTCGGCCTCGCGCAGCTGCGCGAGGTCACGGCCGTCGAAGTCGACGATGCCGCTGGACGGCCGGTCCAGGCCGCCGAGGATCTGTAGCAGTGTCGACTTACCGTGCCCGGTCGGTCCCTGGATGCTCAGCCACTCGCCGTCCTCGACCACCAGGTCGACCCCGCGCAGCGCGGCCACGTTCTCGCGGCCCTTGGCGTAGTTCTTGGTCACTCCGGAGAGCTTGTACATCTGACTTTCCTCCTGGGTTCAGGCCCTGCTATCCGCTCGCCTACAGGGCGCCTTCAGGCGCCGCCTTCCCTCGTCGCTCGTCCCTCGCTCCTCAGTCCAGGCGGCACCGCGCCCCTTCGGCTCGCTCAGGCGACCTTGGCCAGCGCCGCCGCCGGGCGCAGCCGCGCGGCTCGCCACCCGCCGAAGATTCCGGCGATGATGCCGCCCGCCACGGCCAACAGGACGGCGAACAGGATGACGTTCGCGCTCACCGCGGCGCTGAGGTGAACGGCCACCGTGTGGCTGGCCTGCGATGCGCGCTGGAAGCTGCCGCCCCCGGCGCCGGTCCCGCTGCCGCCGAGGCCGCCGCCGGGGCCGCCCCCGCCTCCGGGACCGAACTGCCTGGCGCCCCCCGGCGTGGCCGAGCCGGTAGTCTGCCCGATCACGGCGGACAGCTTGGGCGACAGCTTCGACACCAGTTCCGCTCCGGCGAAGCCGATCCCCACGCCGATCGCGCCGCCGATGATGCCTATGGTGACCGCCTCGCCCATCACCTGGCCGATGATGCGGCGACTCTTCCAGCCGAGCGCCTTCAGCGTGCCGAACTCACGCACCCGGCGCGACACCGCCGCCATCGTCAGCAGGCTGGCCAGCAGGAACGCCGCCACGAGCACCGCGGCGGCGAGCCACTTGCCGAGGTTGTTGGCCAGGCTGGAAGCGCTGGACAGCGAACCGGTAACCTCGCTGGCCAGGTCGCTCGACGTGGTCACGGTGTCCGAGGGCAGCGCCTTGGATAGCTCGTCATGGACGGTGGTGATGGCCGCGGAGTTGCTGGCCGCGATGTAGATGGTGTTGACGTCGTTCTTCATGTTGGCCAGCTTCTGCGCGACGGCGAGCGGGATGTACACGTCCGAGGGGTTGTCACCCGCGGGCTCGCTGACGATGCCGACGACCTTGAAGTTCGTCGTCTTGCCGCTGCTATTGCCGATGGCGAGGGTTGATCCGACCGACAGCTTGTTCTGCGTGGCATAGGACGAGTCGACCAGCGCGACATCGGACGAGGCGTCCGCGGCCGTGAAGGAGCGCCCCGCGCTGAGCTTGCCCGAGCTGAGCGGGCCGAGTTCGCCGTTGCTCAGGTCCACGCCGTCGACGCCGAAGGTGCTGGTGGTGAAGTTGGCGCGGAAGCTCTGCCCTCCGCTCCCGCCTGATCCGCCGCCGCCTCCGCCGCCTCCGCCGCCGTTGACGTTGATGGCGGGCACGGTGCCGCTGAGCGTCCGGTCGTTCAGCGTCAGCCCGCCCGCCGCCGCCGAGACGTCCTTGAGGTCGGCGACCGTGCTGACCGCGGACGCGCCGATCGAGGCGAGCGTGGGACCGGCCGCGAGCGTGCTGGTGTTGATCTTGGTGCCGGCCGCGGGCCGCGACCTGGTCCCGGTCTGGAAGCCGAAGCCGAACGACCCCGGGGTGAACGACCCGGCCGTCGGCGTCTTGGTCACGGTGATGTCCGTGCCCACGCCGTATAGCGCGTGCAGCACGGTGCCCTGGGCGTTCTTGACGCCCGCCGACGCTGCCGTCACGGTGATCACCAGGCCCACGCCGAGGGCGAGGCCGAGCGCGATGAAAACGGCCTGGCGCATGCGGCGGCGAAGTTCACGCCGCAAATAGGTAAGGAACATTCTGCACTCCTGGAGAAGGACCGCCGTCCGCACAGATGGCGGCGCGGCCGCCCCGGGAGCGAACGCCGCGCCAATCAGAGCTTGGCGGTGTCACCTGAACGAGTGCTGAACGGAACCTTCGGGATTTCCCCGACCTAAAAAGGCGGGTCCCTGGCTGACCAGGGACCCGCCTTTAGTGACACCTAGCTGCCGCCAGGTCAGTTAGGGTTTTATCCGCGCGCCGCCCTGATCGTCTCGCGCAGCGAGCCCATCGTGGCCAGCACGGCCGAAGGCTCGTACCCGCAGTGGGCCATGCAGTTGGCGCACCGTGGGTCCTTGCCCCGCCCGTAGGAGTCCCAGTCCGTGGTCTCGATGAGCTCCTTGTACGTCTTCACGTACCCGTCCGACATGAGGTAGCAGGGCTTCTGCCAGCCGAGCAGGGAGTAGGAGGGAATTCCCCACGCGGTGCAGCCGAAGTCCGTCTTGCCCTCGAGGAAGTCCAGGAACAGCGGCGTGTGGTTCAGCCGCCACTTCTTGCGCCGCCCGTCAGCGAACGCCTTGCGGAACAGCTCCCGGGTTTCCTCGACGCCGAGGAAATGCTCCTGGTCCGGCGCCTTCTCATAGGCGTAGGCCGGGGAGATCTGCATTTCGTCGATGCCGAGGTCGTCGTTCAGGTAGTTCAGCACCTCGATGATCGTCTGCGGGGTGTCGGTGTTGAAGAACGTGGTGTTCGTGTTCACCTTGAAACCGCGCGACTTGGCCAGCTTGATCGCGGCGACCGCCTCGTCGAACACGCCTTCCTTGCAGACCGATTCGTCGTGCCGCTCGCGCAGCCCGTCGATGTGCACCACCCAGGCGAAGTAGGGCGACGGCTTGAACTTGTCCAGCTTCTTCGGCAGCAGCAGCGCGTTGGTGCACAGGAAGACGAACTTCTTGCGCTTGATCAGCTCGGCGACGATCACGTCGATCTGCGGGTGCATCAGCGGCTCGCCGCCGGCGATGGACACCATCGGCGCGCCGGACTCCTCGATCGCCCCCAGCGCCTGCTCGACCGGCATCCGCTGCTTGAGGATGTCGTGGGGCTGCTGGATCTTGCCGCAGCCCGCGCACTTCAGGTTGCAGGCGAACAGCGGCTCGAGCTCGACGAGCAGCGGAAACTTCTTATTGCCAGCCAGCTTCTGTCGCATCAGGTAGGACCCGACGCGCAGGGACTGACGCAGTGGCATGGGCATTAGTGCCGTACCTCCTTGGGCAGGCCGAACCGGATTGATTCCGTGGTCGTCACTCGCTCGGAGACGGACAGGGGGCCTAGCCCTGAGAGCGCCGAAATGATCTCCTCCACCACGGCGGGAGGGGCGGAGGCTCCAGCGGTCAAGCCGATCGTCCTTACCCCCGTAAGCCAGTCGAGCTGGATGTCCGCCGCACTGTCGATCAGGTGCGCCGGCGTACCGATGCGCTCGCAGGTCTCCACCAACCGGACCGAGTTGGAGGAGTTCGCCGAGCCGGCCACGAGCACCAGGTCGGAATCGGCGGCGACAGCCCGCACCGCGGCCTGCCGGTTGGTCGTCGCGTAGCAGATGTCGTCGCTGCCCGGGCCCCGCACCCCGGGGAACCGCTCGCGCAGCGCGCCGGACACCTCCGCGGCCTCGTCGACCGACAGCGTGGTCTGCATCAGGTAGGCGATGCGCTCCCCGTCGCGCGGCCGCAGCGCGGCCACGTCTTCCGGCGTCTGCACGAGCACCGTCGAGGACGGTGCCTCGCCCAGGGTGCCCTCGACTTCCTCGTGGCCCGCGTGGCCGATCAGCGCGACCGTGTACCCGTCCGCGGCGAACCGCCGGGCCTCCGCGTGCACCTTGGAGACCAGCGGGCAGGTCGCGTCGATCACCGCCAGCCCGCGCCGGGACGCCTCGGTGCGTACCGCGGGCGACACGCCGTGCGCGGAGAACACCACGGTGGCGCCGTCGGGCACCTGGTCGAGCTCGTCCACGAACACCGCGCCGCGGTCCTCGAGGTCGCCCACCACGCGGGTGTTGTGCACGATCTGCTTGCGCACGTAGACCGGCTTGCCCTGGAGCTCAAGCGCCCGCTCGACGATCTCGATGGCCCGATCCACGCCGGCGCAGAACGACCGCGGCCCGGCCAGCAGCACCTGGCGCGGCCCGCAGGCCGCCGCCCACCGCTCGACCACGGGCGCGGCGGCCCGCAGCGAGCGCAGCGCGGCCAGCCCGCCGGAGACGATGCCCGCCACCGGGTGGACCGGGGTGTCGGACACGGCCCGGATCACGGCCACCGGGCGGTCCCCGGCCGCGGCGGCCAGCGGCGCCGACTCCATGTCGGCCAGCAGCGTGCCGTCGGCGGCCAGGCTGACCCGCTCGGACTGCCGGACCAGGTGGTCCACGGTGGTGATCCGACCCACCCGGGCCGGCAGCCCGGCGCGGCGCAACTCTCCCGCCAGCAGCGGAGCGGACGGGCAGGTAGCCAGGCCCACCTCGGTGCCGACGACGAGGTCACCCGGGCTGAGGTCGGCGGTCAGGCCGGCGCCGACCCCCATGATCACAAGCTGGCCGAACGGGCTGGCTTTGAGTTCTCCCGCCCGTTCGGCGGCCCGGGTGGTGCCGTAGCCGGTGCGCAGCACCGTAGGGGCAGAGCCGGTGCGCACGACCTCGGCGCCTGCCCGCAGTCCCTGCCGGATGGCGCGGGCCTCGATGCGCATCGGGGCGCAGATGAGCAGCGGATCTGTCATGCGCTACCTCCGGATACGTATCTGCCAAGAGCGCTGACCGGGAAGGCCAGCCGGTACAGGTGATAGTTGATGTAGAAGTCGCCGGGGAACCCGGTGCCGGTGTACTGAGGCTCGTCCCAGCTGCCATCGGCCCGCTGCGTCTGGGCCAGCCAGCGAACGCCGCGCTCGGTCGCGGCGCTGCCCCGTTCGCCCGCCGCGAGCAGGGCGAGCAGCGCCCAGGCGGTCTGCGACGCGGTGGACTCGCCCCGCCCGGCCAGCGCCGGGTCGTCGTAGGAACGCAGATCCTCGCCCCAGCCGCCGTCCGGGTTCTGGTGGTTCTCCAGCCAGGCCACGGCGCGGCGGATGGCCGGCTTGGACGGCTTCACCCCGGCCGCGATCAGCGCGGGCACCACGGCGCCGGTGCCGTAGACGTAGTTCGCTCCCCAGCGGCCGAACCAGGATCCGTCCGGCTCCTGCGCCCGCAGCAGCCAGACCACGCCGCGACGCGCGGCCGGCTCCGCGGCCCGCCCCTCGGCGGCGAACGCCTCCACGATGTGCGCGGTCACGTCGGCCGAGGGCGGGTCGATGACCGCGCCGAAGTCGCAGAACGGCAGCTTGTTGACGAGCTTGCGGGTGTTGTCCGCGTCGAACGCGCCCCAGCCGCCGTCCTTGGACTGCATCCCGGCCAGCCAGTTCAGCCCGCGGTCGATGGCGGCCTGCTTCTGCGGGCTCCGGGGGCCGGCCCGGCGCAGCGCCAGGACGACCTCGGCGGTGTCGTCGGTGTCGGGGTAGACGTCGTTGTCGAACTCGAACGCCCAGCCGCCGGGGGCCAGGTCCGGCCGGCGCACCTGCCAGTCGCCCGGGCCGCGGATCTCCTCGTCGAGTACCCACCGCGCGGCGTTGACCAGCGCGGGGTGATCGGCAGGCAGGCCCGCGTCGGCGAGCGCGATCATGGTCAGCACGGTGTCCCAGACCGGCGACTGGCACGCCTCCAGGCGGCGCACCTGGCCGTCGGCGCCGTCCTCGGTGATCGTGAACCGGTCCAGGCCGGCCAGCCCGCGGGCCAGGACCGGGTGGTCGAGGTCATAGCCGAGCAGGTTCAGCGCCATCAGCGAGTACACCCAGGGCGGCTGGATGCCGCCCCAGCAGCCGTCCCGCTCCTGCCGGGCGATGATCCACTCCGCGCAGCGGCGCAGCGCCGCGCGCCTTACCGACTTTACCGGTCGGTAAGGGTGTAGAGCCTTGTCCAGGGCGTTGAAGACGCGCGCCCACGGGTCGGCGGGCGGACGGCTGGGCGTAACGCCGGTCTTCAACTCGTCGATGGTGAACGGGAGCGGGCGGGACGGGCGGAACGACTGGACCACGGCGAGCGCCACGATGGTTTGCCGCGCCCAGCAGCCCCAGTCGTAGATGTTGAGCGGGAACCAGGACGGCAGGTAGATCAGCTCGGGCGGGATGACCGGCAGCTCGTCCCATGACCATAGGCCGGAGAGCGCCAGCCAGATCCGGGTGAACACGCGGGTGGCCTCGACGCCGCCCTGGCCGAGGATCCAGGCGGAGGCCTGCTTCATGTGCGTGGCGTCCGGCTCATCGCCGGCCAGCCGCAGCGCCAGGTAGGCCTCCACCGTGGTGGACAGGTCGCCCGGGCCGCCGTAGAAGTTGGCCCAGGTGCCGTCGTCCCGCTGCTGGGACCGGATCCACCGCGCTGCCGCCGCGATCGCCGCGTCGTCGTGCAGGCCGAGGAACTCGCGCAGCAGCAGGTCCTCGGCGTCCATGGTCACGTTCGTCTCGAGCTCGCCCTGCCACCAGCCGTCGGCGTGCTGCAGTCCGAGCGCGTGGTCACGCGCTCGTTCCAGGGTTTGCCGCGCGAGGTCCAGGGCTAGCGCTGCGTTGCCTACCACTGGGCTGCCTACCACTGGCGTGCCGTGATGAATTCGGCGATCGCGGTCAGCTCGGCCCTGACGCCGGCGGCCAGGTCGATGTCGGCCAGGCTGGCGTTGGCCGCGGCGAGCTGGGCGTCGGCCTCGCTCTCGGCCCAGTCCTTGCCGCCCGCCGCGACCACCAGATCGGCCGCGCGGACCAGGTCGTCCTCGGTCAGCGGCGCCGAGCAGGTGAGCAGGGCGCGGAGTTCGGCCGCCTCGGGCGTGCCGCTGTTCAGCGCGGCGACGACGGGCAGCGACTTCTTCCGGGCGCGCAGGTCGGCACGGACCGGCTTGCCGGTGACCTCGGGCGCGCCCCAGATGCCGATCAGGTCGTCGGTGAGCTGGAACGCCAGCCCGACGTGCGCGCCGAACCCGGCCAGCGCCATGGCCAGCGTCGGCGGCGCGCCGAGGTGCACCGCACCGATGCTGCAGGCGCACGCCATCAGCGCGGCGGTCTTGTCGCCGGCCATGTCCAGGCACTCGGCCAGCGTCACGTTGTCACGCTTCTCGAAGGCGAGGTCCGAGCCCTGCCCGCCGATCAGCCGCTGCACCGCCGCGGACAGGCACCGGGCCGCCCACGCGCCCTGCGGGTTGCCGTCCTCGAGCAGCAGGTCCTGGGCCAGCGCGAGCAGCCCGTCCCCGGCCAGGATGGCCGCGCCGACGCCGAACACGGTCCAGGCCGTCGGCCGGTGCCTGCGTTCGGTGTCGTTGTCCATGATGTCGTCGTGCAGCAGGGAGAAGTTGTGCACGAGCTCGACCGCCACCGCGGCGGTCACGCCGCGCTCGGGCGGCGCGCCCGCGGCCCGGGCGGACAGCAGGGCGAGCGCGGGCCGCAGCGCCTTGCCGCTGCCGTTGCCCGTCGGGTTGCCCGCGGCGTCCGCGAAGCCGAGGTGGTACGCAGCGACGGCGCGCACGTCCGGCGTCAGCCGGGCGATCGCGGATTCCATCGCGGGGCCCACCAGGTCCCGGGCCAGGGCCACGCCCTCAGGCATTACAGCAGTCACTGACGTACCCCTATCGTTGAGGTAGGAACGGTATGACGTAGCTCGGTCGCCGCGGCCAGGCCGCTGCGCACCGCGCTCTCCATAGTGTCCGGCCAGCCGGTGTCGGTCCACGCGCCGGCCAGCACCAGGCCGGGCTGCCGGGTCGCGGCCTTGGGCCGCAGCGCGCCGCTGCCCGGTGCCTGGCGGAAGGTCGCCCGCCGCTCCCGGGTGACGAAGAACTCGGTGACCCTGGCGTCGCGGGCGGCGGGGAACAGTTCGGCCAGCGCGGGCAGGAACTGCTCGCGCAGCCTGGCCGCGGGCACATCCGCGTACTCGTCCGCGGCCGACAGCGAGATGGCCAGGTACTGCTCTCTTGGACGCCCGTGGTTAGAGGCACCCATCCCGGAGATGCGGGTGCGGTCGAAGACCCACTGTACCGGGGAGTCGATGGCGGCCGCGAACGGGAGGTCCATGACCGGCCGGTCGTAGATGACGTGCACGTTGACGATGGGCGACGCGCCCAGGCCGGCCCAGCCCGCCACCGTCCCTTCCGGCAGCGCGCCCGGCGGGATCAGCGGCGCGGCCTTCTCGTGCGGGACGGCCAGGACCACGGCGTCGGCGGCCAGGTCGGCGTTTTCCCCCCGGCCCAGTCGGACGCGGAAGCGGGCATCTTGACCTTCGGTCACCTCAATCGCGCTGACCTTGGTGCCCAGGGCGACCTGGGCACCGAGCTTGGCCAGCAGGGTCGCGGCCGCGTCGCCGTGCAGTTCGCCCAGCGGGAGGGCCGGGACGCCGATGTCCGCCGCGTTGTTCTTGCCGAGCAGGCCGGTCTTCACCACGGTGGCGGCCAGCGCCAGCGAGGCGTCGTCGCCCGCGATGTTCAGGGACGAGACGGAGAACAGGTCCCACAGCGCCCGGCGGGTCCGCTCGCTCTGCCCCCGCGCGGCCAGCCAGTCGCCGAACCTCTGCGTATCCACCGCCGGGTCGGCCGGGTCGACTCGGCGCATCGCAAGCGCTGGGCGAGCCACCGACATCCGTTCGGACCTCGAAAGAAACGGATACCGCCCCAGGGCCGGCAGCATATGCAGCGGGCCGGGGAGCGCGGTGCGGCGGAGCCTGGCCCGCTTCGGGCCGGGGGCCAGGACGGTCACGTCGAACCGGTCCTGCAGCGGCGCGTGCTCGGTCATGCCGAGCTTGGCCAGCAGGCCGCGGTAGGCCGAACAGCAGCCGAGGAAGACGTGCTGGCCGGTGTCGACGATCAGGCCGTCCCGGCTGAACGAGCAGGTGGCGCCGCCGAGCCGGGGCCTGGCCTCGAGCAGGGTGACGTCGGCGCCCGACTCCGCGAGCGTGACCGCGGCGGTGATCCCGGCCAGGCCGCCGCCGATCACCGCGACCCTCGGGGGGGTCTGGGGGGGTCGTCCCCCCGAGGCAAGCGGGGTGGCGTTCATCGGATCCTCCGGGCCAGGGCCTTGACCGCGACCGCGGCCTTCTCCCCCGCCGACAGCGACATCCGGCCGCGCAGCACCGCGGCGGGCTGCGCGGCGATCCGTTCGAGCAGCTGCCGGTAGATGCCCGCCATGGCGCCGGTGCAGGCCGCGCTGCGGTGGTCAAGCATCGGCAGCAGCCGCAGGCCGGTGGCGTACCAGTCCCTGGCCCGTTCGGCCTGGAACTCGACCAGGCGGGTGAACTGGGCGGCGTCGGGGTCGTCCAGGTTGCAGTCGAATTTGGCCAGGTCTTCCGCGGGCAGGTAGACCCGCCCGTTCTGGTGGTCCTCGCGGATATCGCGCAGGATGTTGGTCAGCTGCAGGGCGACGCCCAGCGAGTCGGCCACGCGCGCGGCCTCCTCCGGATCGTGGCTGGTGCCGAAGATGCCAAGGGACAGCCGACCGATCGAGCCGGCCACGCAGCGGCAGTAGTGCAGGAGGTCCTCGAACGTCTCGTAGTGCGTGCCGCGCACGTCGGCCACGCACCCGTCGATGAGCTCACCGAACGCGGCCATCGGGACCGGGAACGTGCGCGCGGTGTCGGCCAGGGCGAGCAGCACCGGATCGGCTGGATCGGGCGCGCTGAGGTCGAGGACCGCGCGGCGCGCTGCTTCCAGCGCGGCGATCTTCTCCTCGGCCGGCATGATTGTTTTCTCGGCCGGCATGATCGTTTCCTCAGCCAGCTCTGTGCCGTCGCCGATGTCGTCGATGCGCCGCGCGAACGCGTAGATGACGGCGAGCCCGCGCCGCTTGGCGGCCGGCAGCAGCCTGATGCCGTACGCGAAGTTCCTCGCCTGTGTCCAGGTGATCCGCTCGCATTCGCGGTACGCCTCGGTGAGTTCCACTAGCGCCTGCTCACCTCCCTCTCACGTAAGCCTTGACAAGCTCCGCCGCCAGCCGCTGCTTGCGCGGCCGCGGGGTTCCTCTCAACACGTCATGCTGCTGCGCCCGGATGGCGGCCAGCGCCGCCCGGCCGCCGGCCAGGTAGCCCGCGACCGCCAGCCTGGCTCCGCCGCGCAGCGTGCCGACCAGCGGCGCACCCTCGTCGAGCAGGCGCGAGGCGCGGTCGGTTTCGAAGATCATCAGCTGCCGCACGGCCGGGCCCGTGGTCGGCGCGGCCAGGTCCGCCTCCGTGCAGCCGTACCGCTCCAGGTCCTCACCCGGCAGGTATATCCGCCCGTTGCCCAGGTCCTCGGCCACATCCTGCCAATGCTCGGCCAGCTGCAGGGCAGTGCAGATGCTATCGGAGAGGGCGATGCGTTCCGGCGTGGCGACGCCGAAGATGTAGAGCACGATCTGGCCAACGGGGTTCGCGGACAGCTCGCAGTACTGCGCCAGGTCGGCGAACGTCCGGTAGCGGGTGACCTGCTGGTCCTGCCGGTTGGCCTGGATCAGGTCAAGGAGCGGCTTGGCCGGCACGCCGCACTCGCGCACGGTGTCCGCCATGGCGCGCATGACCGGCGATTTCGGCCCGTCCCTTTCGGCACCCTGGCTGACACTGGCCTGGCTGACACTGGCCTGGCTGACACTGGCGCCGGCGTAGATGCGGTCGACGTCGGCGGCCAGTTCGTCCAGCAGGCGCAGGCGAAGTGCGGTCACGTCGGTTTCCGCGTCGCGGGCCTCGTCGCCGAGGTCGTCGGTCAGCCGGGCGAAGAAGTACAGGTTCGTCAGGTGCCGCCGGTGCCGGGCTGGCAGCAGGCGCAGCGCGACGGGAAAGTTCTCCCCCGACGCGTTGGCCACCACCTCTTCGGCACGCGTCAGCGACGGGCGGACGTGCTCTCGCACACCCGTCCGCTCGGTCCCGCCGGTACTTCGGCTTTCCCCGGTCACGGAGTTATTTTCCAGGGAATGCACAAATAATTGCAAACAATGACGCGTGCGTCACATGACGGAGGCGTCGGCTTACTCGTGAGCCGGAACCCGGCGAGCCGACACGGAGCGACGCGCTCACTACTCCTCGCACCGTTACGCCGATGTTCACGCAGGTTACACGGGGGAAAAATAATTTGCGTTAACGAACTACGTTATGGTATCGAAAATACCTGACATCAGCGTCGTTTGTCGCCCCCGGCATAGGCCCCACCATAAGCAGGGCGCCGCTATTGACATTGATTTGGCGCGGTCAGGACCGCCAGAGCAGCACCAGGGCGCAGTCGTCGGAGCCGCCGATCTCCCGCTGCATGGCCGCGACCAGCGCCGGGGCGCCGGTGCGGAAACCGCTGGTCAGCATCCGCTCGGCCTCGCCGAGCAGCCGGTCGGTGCCCGCGTCGATGTCCCGCCCGGGCGCTTCGACCAGCCCGTCGGTGTAGAGCATGAGCGCGTCCCCGCGCTGTAGCACGCCGCGCTCGGATTCGGTGGCCGCCCCATGCAGGTCCGGCACCACGCCGAGGACGATCCCGTGGGCCCGGGTGAGCCGCCAGCGGCCCGCCGCCCCGTCGTAGTGCACGGCCGGCGGATGGCCGGCCGACGCGACCACGTACTCGCCCGACGCCAGGTCGAGCGAGAGGTGCACGGCCGTGACGAAGCCCTCGGTGGCCCCGCCGCGGCGCATGTAGGCGTTGCATGCGGGGAGGAAGTCGTCCCTGGGCACCGAGCCGAGCAGGCCGCCGAACGCGCCGGAGAGCAGCAGCGCCCTGGTCCCCGCGTCGATGCCCTTCCCGGACACGTCGACCAGCGCCACCTCGAGCATCTTGCCGTCGCAGAACGACACCACGAAATCGCCGCCGAACGACGAGCCGCCGGCCGGCTTGAGCACCAGGGAGGACCCCCAGCCCTCGCCGAGCTCGGGGAGCTTGCCCTGCGCCCGGATGCGGTCTCGCAGTTCGAGCAGCATCCGGTCGCCGCGCAGCCCCTGGACGCCGAGCTTCTCCCTGGTCCGCGCCAGCACGTCGGCGAAGACGGCGGTGAGCACGATGGTGGCGATGATCCCGGCCCCGGCCCGGTCATCGACCACGTCGTAGATGAGGGCCGCCGCGGCGAACACGAAGAAGATGCGCAGCGCCCGCGGCCAAAGCAGCAGGCCGCCGGCCAGGATCGGCAAGATCATCACGCCGGGCGAGAACCACCACTCGGACAGGTGCACCGAGGCCACCGCGATGGCGATCGTCACCAGCGAGAGGGCGAAGGCCAGCCGACGGTTCCTGGTGATGAACTGCCTGGTCAGCTGGGTGCGCAGGGACTCCATGAGCCGCAGCGCACGCCGCCTCGGGCGGGGTCTCCTCGGCTGCGGCACGGTAACCATGATGCGGGCACTGTATTCGATCCGGGCCGGGGCAGGCTAAATCAGTCGCGCCGGCGGGGCGGACAGAGGTACTAAGGCATACATGACAGAGTCTGCCAGCAGCGGCGCCGATGGCCCGTATCCGATCCGGCCCATCGCAGAGGATGAGTTCGACAGCTTCGTAAAGGTGGACGAGCACGCCTTCCACGGCTCGCCGCTGTCCGAGAGCGGCCGGCGGGTGGTCCTTGACCGGTTCGAGTTCGACCGCACCCTCGCGGCCTTCGACGAAACAACCTCTGGTGGCCCAGTGTCTGATGGTGCTGGGCCCGTCGGCATCACGATGTGCTACAGCTTCCAGCTGAGCGTGCCGGGGCAGGAAGTGCTGCCGGCGGCCGGGGTGACCTTCGTGGCGGTGCTACCCACGCACCGGCGGCAAGGCGTACTGCGCAGCATGATGCGCCGCCAGCTGGCCGACGTCCGCGACCGGGGCGAGCCGCTGGCGATCCTGTGGGCGTCGGAGTCGGTGATCTACTCCAGGTACGGCTACGGCCGTGCCAGCTGGAACCTCGACTTCACGCTGCGGCGCGGCGAGGGCACGCTGGCCATGACCGCGCCGTCCGGCAGCGGCCTGCGGCTGAGGCTCGCCGAGCCCGAAGCCGCCCTGCCGGAGCTGGCCAAGGTCTACGACGCGATGCTGCCGACGCGCCCTGGGCTCTTCGGGCGCAACGACGCGTGGTGGCGGAAGATGGTCTACGACCCGGCGGAGGAGCGGCAGGGCGCCAGCCCGCTGCACTGCCTGCTGGCCGAGGACGTCAGCGGCCCGCGCGGCTACGCCCTGTACTCGGGCGTGGACACCTGGAGCGACTTCCTGCCGGAGAACGTGCTGACCGTGCGCGAGCTGATGGCGGTCGATCCCGCGGCCAGCGCTACGCTCTGGGCCGACCTGCTCAGCAGGGACCTGACCAGCGAGTTCCGCATTCCGCGGCGCCCGGTCGACGACCCGCTGCTCTACCAGCTGGCCGATCCGCGGCGAGCCCGGCCGCAGCTGAACGACGCCTTGTGGGTCCGGATCGTCGACGTGCCCCGCGCGCTGGCCGGACGCAAGTACTCCAGCCCGGTCGACCTGGTCATCGAGGTGCGGGACGAGATCCTGCCGTCCAACGCCGGGCGGTGGCGGCTCACCACCACCACCGCCGAAACCAGCAACGGCCTGACCGCGACGTGCGTTCCGGCCAGCTCCGCGGCTGACCTGGCGCTGGACGTGACCGAACTCGGAGCGGCTTACCTGGGCGGGACCAGGCTGGGCGCCCTGGCCGGCGGCGGCCTGGTCGCCGAGCTGCGGCCCGGCGCCACCCGGCAGCTCTCCGCCGCCCTGTCCTGGGACCCCGCTCCCTGGTGCCCGACGGTCTTCTAGGGCCTGGTTCCCTAGGGGCTGGTCCTCTAGGTGAGCCTGGCCACGGGGCCGGCGTAGCGCGTTGTCCGGCTTTGTATGACACTGGGTTTGTTTGACACGGGGGCAGAGGAGGATGCCGTGCCGCCGATGAAACTGACACCCAACGCCGCGATGCGGGCCAGGGACGTGTCCCGCCCGCGCGCCGAGCATCTCGCCGAAGCCGAGGCGGCCGAGGCGAGCCCTCCCGGCAACTCGCGGGAGAGGACCGCATCAGGGGACGCCGCAAAGGGAAACACGGACCGGCGCGGGACGGTGACGGGCGGGGCGGAGGCGGGGGCGCCTACCGGGGAAGAGCGCACGGGACGGCCGGGCTTTCCGCGCCGCCGCCGGGGGCCACGAGATGGCGGCCGGCGAGGCCGCTCGTCCCGCTGAGGAGCCCGGGAATCTTCGAGGCTGGGAAGCTTCGAGGATGGGAAGCTTCGAGGATGGGAGCTCAGGAAGCGGGTAGCGGGGGCAGGTCGCCGGTCTTCTCGTAGTCGGCGATCATGGCCAGGCGCCGGGCGTGACGGGCCTCGCCGGAGAACGGGGTGGAGACGAACACCCGGGCGAAGCCGATTGCCTCGTCGGCGGTGTACATCCGCGCGCCGAGGCTGAGCACGTTGGCGTCGTTGTGCTGCCGGGCCAGCTGGGCGGTCTCGTCGGTCCAGGCCAGCGCCGCGCGGATGCCCGGGATCTTGTTCGCGGCGATCTGCTCGCCGTTGCCCGAGCCGCCGATCACGATGCCGAGGCTGCCCGGGTCGCCGGCCACCCCGTGCGCCGCGCGCATGACGTACGGCGGGTAGTCGTCGTCCTGGGTATACGCTTCGGGACCGCAGTCCACCGGCTCATGTCCGGCGCCTGCCAGCCAATCGATGAGGCGGGTCTTCAGCTCGAAACCCGCGTGATCAGATCCCAGGTATACGCGCACAGGGCAAGTCTGCCAGACGCGGTGTCAGCCGAAGACGGGTCAGCCGAAGACGGGGATCAGCCGAAGACGGGGGATCAATCGAAGATGGGGTCGCGGGTGCGAGATCGCTTCAGCTCGAAGAAGCCGTCGGTTCCGGCGATCAGCAGGACGCCGTCCCAGAGCCTGGCCGCCGCCTCACCGCGCGGGATCGGCGACATCACCGGCCCGAACACCGACATCCCGTTGACCGTGATGACCGGGGTGCCGACGTCGTAACCGACCCGCTCGATGCCCTCCGCGTGCGAGGCGCGCACGGCCGCGTCGTAGTCGGTCGAGTCCATCGCGTCCGCGAGGCTGGCCGGCAGGCCCGCCTCGGCCAGCGCGGCCGTGATCGTCTCCCGGTCCCGCGGCGCCTTCTCGTGATGGAAGTGCGTGCCAAGCGCGGTGTACAGCGGGCCGAGCACCTCGGGTCCGTGGGCCTGCTCCGCCGCGATCAGCACGCGGACGGGACCCCAGCCGGTTCGCATCAACTCGCGGTACCGTTCCGGCATGTCGTCCTTGCCCTCGTTCAGCACGGACAGGCTCATCACATGCCAGGTCACCGCGACCGGGCGGACCTGCTGCACCTCGAGGATCCAGCGGGAAGTGATCCAGGCCCACGGACAGATAGGGTCGAACCAGAAGTCGACGCGCGCTGGTGCCTGCTCAGTTGATTCCTGCACTGCTGGCTCATGAAGGGGCATGTGCACTTCGAACGGCGGGAAACCGGCGCAAATTCCGCAGAAGGGACGATCACCCGGTGACATCGAACCTGACCCGCGACGAGGCGGCGGCACGCTCGGCGCTCATCACGGTCTCTTCCTACCAGGTGGACCTTGACCTGACCGGGAGCGACGTCACGTTCGGCTCGGTCAGCGTGATCAGGTTCGGCTGTGCCGCGCCGGGGTCGTCCACGCATCTCGACCTGACCGCGCCCGCGGTCCGCGAGATCACCCTGAACGACGCGCCGGTCAGCCTGGACGCGTTCGATGGCGACCGGATCGCGCTGACCGGGCTGGCCGCCGACAACGTGCTCCGGGTGACGGCCGACTGCGCCTACTCGCACAGCGGCGAGGGGCTGCACCGGTTCGCCGATCCCGCCGACGGGCGCATCTACCTGTATTCGGACCTGGAGACCTTCGACGCGCACCGGGTCTACGCCTGCTTCGACCAGCCGGACATGAAGGCCAGCTACGAACTCGCCGTCACCGCCCCAGCGGACTGGGAGGTCGTGTCGAACATGGCGCCAGAATCAACGGTACGAGCGTCGAGCGTTCCCGACGGCAGCGTCCCCAATGGCGGGGCGGTCCGCTGGCATTTCCCGCCCACGCCGGTCATGCCGACCTACATCACCGCGGTCGCGGCCGGGCCTTACCACCTGGTGCGCGACGAGCACGACGGCATCCCGCTCGGCGTGTACTGCCGCCAGTCACTGGCCGAGTACCTCGACGCCGACGAGATCTTCGAGGTGACGCGGCAGGGCTTTGACTTCTTCCACAGCTCGTTCGGTATCAAATACCCGTTCGGCAAGTACGACCAGCTCTTCGTGCCTGAGTTCAAGGAAGGCGCGATGGAGAACGCAGGCTGCGTCACGTTCGTGGAAGCCTACATTTTCCGGTCGCGGGTCACCGACTTCGCCCGCGAGGCGCGCGCCGAGACGATCCTGCACGAGATGGCGCACATGTGGTTCGGCGACCTGGTCACGATGCGCTGGTGGGATGACCTGTGGCTGAACGAGTCGTTCGCCACCTGGGCGGGCACGCTGGCGCAGGCCGAGGCGACGCGGTGGACGTCCGCCTGGACCACGTTCGCGCAGCTGTACAAGGCCTGGGCGTACCGGCAGGATCAGCTGCCCTCCACCCACCCGATCGCCGCCGACATCGGTGACATCGAGGCGGTGGAGGTGAACTTCGACGGGATCACCTACGCCAAGGGCGCGTCCGTGCTCAAGCAGCTGGTGGCGTACGTCGGACGGGAGAACTTCCTGGACGGCGTGCGGAAGTACTTCGCCGCGCACGCGTGGGGCAACGCGACGCTGGCCGACCTGCTGGCCGCGCTCGAGGAGACCTCCGGCCGCGACCTGGCCGCGTGGTCGGCCGAATGGCTGCAGACGGCGGGCGTGAACACGCTGCGGCCGTCCTACTCGGTGGACGCCGACGGCCGGTTCGCCGAGTTCGCGGTGGAGCAGGAAGCGCCCGCCAGCCATCCGGTGCTGCGTTCGCACCGCATCGCCATCGGCCTGTACGACCGGACCGAGGCCGGCATCGTCCGCCGACTGCGGGTCGAGACCGACGTGGCGGGCGCGCGCACGGTGGTGCCGGAACTGGCCGGCCAGCCGCGCCCCGACCTAGTCCTGGTCAACGACGAGGACCTCACCTACGCCAAGATCCGGCTCGATGACTATTCGCTGCGGACATTGGTCGACTCGATCGGGACTTTCACCGACTCGCTCCCGGCGGCGCTGTGCTGGTCCGCGGCCTGGGACATGTGCCGCGACGGTGAGATGGCGACGCGCGACTACGTCACGCTGGTCCTGTCCGGCATCTCCTCGGTATCCGACATCAGCGTGGTGCAGACCCTGCTCCGGCAGGCCAGCCAGGCCGTGCGCCGGTTCGCCGACCCCGGCTGGCGGCCGACCGGGCTGGCCCTGATGGCCAGCACGCTGCTCGACCTGCTACGCGAGGCGCCGGCCGGCTCGGACGCACAGCTCGCCTACGTCCGGGCCTTCGCCGGCGTAGCCACCTCCACCGACGACCTGGCCCTGCTGACCGCGCTGCTGGACGGCGCGGTGGTGCTCGACGGCCTCACCGTGGACACCGACCTACGCTGGGCCCTGCTGTGGCGGCTGGCCAGCCGCGGCGCCGCCGGGACGGAGGAGATCGACGCGGAGCTGGCGCGGGACGCCACCGACGCGGGCGAACGGCACGCCGCAGCGTGCCGCGCCGCGATCCCGGCGGCCGAGGCCAAGCAGGAGGCCTGGGAAACGCTGACCGGAGGCGCGCTGACCATCGCCATGTTCCGCGCGGTGCTTTCCGGGTTCGTCGACCCGGACCAGCCCGCGCTGCTGGAGTGCTACCGGGAGAAGTATTTCGAGGCCGTCGGGGACGTGTGGCGGAACTGGTCCTCGGCGATGGCGCAGGACTTCGTCAGCGGCGCCTACGCGGTATGCGCGATCTCGCCCGAGACGGTGGAAATGACCGATGCCTACATCAGGGACGCGAATCCGCCCGCCGCGCTGCGACGCCTGCTCGCCGAGGGCCGCGACGACGTGCTCAGGGCGCTGCGCTGCCAGGACCGCGACCGCCAGGCCGGGGAAGCACAGGCCGGGCGCGCACAGGCCGGGCAGTGAGCGGCGACGATTTTTATTACACCAGGACGCAGGGGATGTCGGTGTTCTCGTCGACCCAGTAGCTGGCGCAGACCCGGTGGTAGCCGTCGGCGACGATGAGCGGGTGAGTGTCGTCGCCGCGCAGCAGCAGGATCGGTGACAGAGCCGTGCCGGACGCGGCCTTGCGCAGGTCCGACGCGACGTGCTTGTTGTCCTCGCCGAGCAGGGCGAGCTGGCTGGCCCGCAGGATGTCCTTGGCCTTGCGGTGGGTGATGTCGTTCCGCGCCGCGGCCAGTTTCCGCCGGTACTCGGCGGCCCGCCGGGCCGGCATAATCAGCGACAGGTAGTCCTCCGCCGACTGGAAGTCGTGCTTCTCCGGCTTCGGCAGCCACTTCACCGTCTGCGGCATGCCGGTTCCTCCTCAGTCAGCTGGCCTGGGCCACGGCCTCTCGGACGTGTTTGGGCAGCTCTCCGTCCAGCGGGATGTGGACGGTGGAGCCGGTGGCGCGGTCGGTGAGCTCCGCGGTCCCTGCGGCCAGGCTGCGCTTGCCCACGGTGATCCGGAACGGGATGCCGACCAGTTCGGCGTCGCTGAACTTGACACCGGCCCGGACCGAACGGTCGTCCACGATGACCTCGACGCCGGCGTCGAGCAGCGCCTGGTACACCTGCTCCCCGGCGGCGGCCACGGCGGCGTCGTCCTGCTGAGCGATCACCACCACGACCTCGAACGGCGCGATCGCGACCGGCCAGACGATGCCCTTCTCGTCATGGTGGACCTCGACGGCCGCGGCCATGGCCCGCTCCACGCCGATGCCGTAGGAGCCCATGATCGGCCGGACCGGCTTGCCGTCCGGGCCGGACACGCTGAGCCCGATGGTGTCGGTGAACTTGTAGCCGAGCTTGAAGATGTGGCCGACCTCGATGCCGCGCTCCACCTCGAGCGGACGGCCGCAGTTCACGCACGCCTCGCCCGCGGCGGCCTCGCGCAGGTCGGCCCACTGGCCGACGGCGATGTCCCGCTCGACGTCGACGCCGCGCAGGTGGGTGTCGTCGACGTTGGCGCCGGTGTACATGCCCCGCCGACCGCGCAGCGCCTCGTCGGCGATCACCGGGTGATCACCGGGACTGGCAGGCAGCGTGCCGACTGCGCCGAGGCTGCCCGGCAGCGCGCCGAGCGCCTCGCGGATCTCCTCCGGCTGGGCCGGGCGGATCGCGACCGCGCCGGTGGCGTCGACGAGCTTCTGCTCGTGCAGCGCGTGGTCGCCGCGCATCAGCACGAGGGTGAGCACGCCGTCCAGGAAGTACACGAGGGTCTTGACCTGGCGTTCGGCCGGCGCCTGGTACTGCTCGGCGAGATCCTCGATGGTGCGTACCCCCGGGGTGGCGAAGGACTGCGGAGCGGCAAGCACCACGGCCCGTTCGGGAGAATCCTCTATCGCCGCCAGCCGGGACGTCGCCTTCTCTATGTTCGCCGCGTAATCGCAGTTCGGGCAGTGGATGATGAGGTCCTCGCCGGTCGGCGACGGGCAGATGAACTCGGTGGAGTCCGAGCCGCCCATGGTGCCGTTGGACGCCTCCGCCCGGATGGCCGGGATGCCGAGCCGCTCGAAGGTGCGGGCGTAGGCGCCACGGTGGGCGGCGAAGGACACGTCGAGCCCGTCCGGTCCCAGGTCGAAGCTGTAGGAATCCTTCATGGTGAACTCGCGAGTGCGCATCAGGCCGGCCTTGGGCCGCGGCTCGTCGCGCAGCTTGGTCTGGAACTGGTACCACATCTGGGGCAGCTCGCGATAGGACTCGAGCTCGGTGGCCAGGGTGGTGACGATCTCCTCGTGGGTCATGCCCAGGGCCAGGTCCGCGCCCTTGCGGTCCTTCAGCCGGAACATCTCCTCGCCCATCAGCTCCCAGCGGCCGCTCTTGCGCCACAGCTCGGCTGGGTGCATGACCGGCATCAGTATCTCCTGCGCGCCGATCGCGTTCATCTCCTCGCGGATGATCCCGATGACCTTCAGCCGGACCCGCTGGCCGAGCGGCAGCAGCGAATAATGCCCGGCCATCAGCTGGCGGATGTAGCCCGCGCGGAGCAGCAAGCGGTGGCTAGGCGCGCCGGCATCGGCCGGGTCGTCGCGCAGCGTGGGGATGTGCATTTTGGACCAGCGCATGACGCCGTAGTCTATGCCCCCGCGGGGGGGTCCCGGGGGGGTCGTCCCCCCTGGCCAGCACCGCGGAAGGTCATAGCTGATTCGATATCGCGGACCCGGCTAGCTCCGCCAGGCTGCGGATGTGCGGGTGGCCGTCGGGAGCCGGGCAGAACCCGTACGGGTCCATGTGCACCGGCTGCAGGCCCGCGGCGAGCGCGCCGGCCACGTCGTAGCGCAGGCTGTCGCCGATGTGCAGGACGGTTTGGTCGGCGGGAACGCCCAGGGTGTCGAGCGCGATGCGGAAGATGGCGGGATCGGGCTTGGCCACGCCGACCACCGCGGAGTCGAGGATCACGCTCATCGGGACCGCGGCGGGCGGGGCTTCGCTCCCGTCGGGGACGTAGCAGATGCCGACGCGGCGCAGGTCGCCCTCCACGGTGCCGTCGGAATTGGACACCACGCCCATCGGCAGGCCGAGCCCGGCCAGGGCCTGCAGGCCGTCCTTGACCCCGGAGCCGGCGTGAGCCCAGCCATTGCGCTTGGGGCGCTGGGCGATCTCGATGGCGAGCTGCTCGCACCGCGCCTCGGCCACACCGCACGCGGCGACGTAGGTCAGCAGGTAGTCACGCCACCAGGTGCCTGGCGCCGGGGGCGTCGCCTGCTGGTCCTGGGCGGCCATCGCCTGATAATGCGCTCGCTCCAGGGTGGCCAGGTCGGGGTCCGCGCCGGCCGCGCGCAGCAGCGGGATGAGGTTGGCGGGTTCGGGAAAGACCAGCACCCCGCCGGCGTCGAGCAAGATCGCGCTGATGCCTGAAGCCACCTCCGCACTATATGCGGCGACGGCGGCCAGGATCGTGGGTCGCTGCTCCCCAATAGCGGGGGTTTTGACCCACGATGACGCCGGCGGCTCATGCTCTCGCGATGAACCGCCGGCGCCAAGCCGATCCGGAGCGCTAGCTCGCCGGGGTGCCGTCGTGTCCTGGCCCGCGCGCCGGCCGGTAGATCAGCAGCAGCACGTCCGGCCCGACCTTGTGGCAGTCGGTGAGCGTGAGCTCGGTGCCGGCGGCGCCCTCCTTGAACAGCCGCTTGCCGCTGCCCAGCACGATCGGGTGCACCACCAGGTGATACTCGTCGACCAGGTCGTGCTCGGCCAGCGTGCCGATGAGCGCGGCGCTGCCCTGGACGAGCACGTCGCCCTGAGACTGCTCCTTCAGCTTGGCCACCTCGGCCGGGACGTCGCCGGAGATGACCGTGGTGTTGTTCCAGGCCGGGTCGGTGAGCGTGGTCGAGACGACGACCTTCGGCATGCTGTTCATCCGCTTGCCGAACTCCCCGGCGGCCTCCTCCATCCCCGGCCACGCGGCGGCGAAGCCCTCGTAGGTCACCCGGCCCAGCAGTTGCACGTCGGCGGCGAGGAGTTCCTCGAACTTGAACTGCTCCCCGTCAGGAGTGGGGAAGCGGAAGCTCCAGCCGCCGTGCGGGGTGCCCTCCGATCCGCCCGGGTCCTCGATGATCCCGTCCAGCGTGATGAACTCGGTGACGACCAGCTTTCCCATCGTGATGTCCCTTTCGTGGCGGCCCGCGCCGCTGGCGCGGCGCGGGGATGGTCCCCGCGCCGCTAGCGCGTCGCGGGCTTGATGTTGTGATTGAGGTGGAACACGTTGTCCGGGTCGTAGGCGGTCTTCACCGCCGCCAGCCGGGCGAGCTTCTCCGCCGAGTAGGCGCGGAGCACGCCCTCGGTCCCCTCGTCGTTGACGAAGTTGACGTAAGCCCCGCTGGCGTACGGATCGAGCGCGCCGGCGCAGCGCCTGGCGGCGGCTATCCGGGCCTCGTCCTGCGCCGGGTCACTCCAGCTCGTCCCGGCGCCGAACTCCACCAGGGCATCCCGGTGGCTGAACGGGGTGTCCCGGTCGGGCACGTCCGCTATCGCCCCGCCATAGGCCTGCAACCCGGCGTTCGGCAGGTTCCCGTCGTCCCCATCGGGCGCTCCCCTCAGCAGGAACGCCTCCAGCGCTTCGTCCGGCAGCTCGCGCAGGTAATGCCCCTTGGAGTACCGGCGCAGCGCATGTTTCTGCACGGTGTCGGACATCCGCTGCAGCTCCAGGTAGGACAGGTCGAGCACCCGCTCGGCCGCCGGGCGCCCGAGCCCGCGCAGCGTCGGGAGCAGCCGCCGGCCATGCGCCGGGTCGCCGGCCCACACGAGCCGACGACCGCCATGTCGTCGCGCCCGATGTCGGCGGTGAACGTGGCCTGCCGCGGGGCGTAGGCGAGCAGGTCGCGCCAGCCGCGGAGCACGCTCAGCGCCTTCCGGGCCGGGAACGAGAATTCGGCCACCAGCGCCCTAGTCCCGACCGGGTGCAGCCGGAACTCGAACTCGGTGACCACGCCGAAGTTGCCGCCACCGCCGCGCAGCCCCCAGAACAGGTCGGGATGCTCGTCCTGGCTCGCGCGGATCACCTCGCCCTCGGCCGTCACCACCTGGAACGAGACGACGTTGTCGCAGGTGAGCCCGTGTTGGCGGGCGAGCCAGCCCATCCCGCCGCCGAGCGTCAGGCCCCCGACGCCGGTGTGCGAGACATTGCCTGCCGTCGTGGCCAGGCCGTATCGCTGAGCCGCGGCATCCAGGGCGCCGAGCAGCGCGCCGCCCTGGACCCAGGCGCGTCGCCGCAGCGGGTCGACCCGGACCCGGCCCATCAGGCTGAGGTCGATCATCAAGCCCTGGTCGGGCACGGCGAACCCGAGCGCGCTATGGCCGCCGCACCGGATCCCGATCTCCAGGTCGAGGTCGCGGGCCGTGCGCACCGCCGTGACGACGTCCCGGGTGCTGGCGCAGCGGATGATCATCTTCGGCCGCCGGTCCACCAGCGCGTTCCAGACGGTGCGCGCGTCGTCGTACCCGGCGTCGCCCGGCTGCAGCAACTGCCCGTCCAGTGCGGAGCTAATCCTGTCCCTTGTCATGACGCTGGCTGAGATGGTCATCACGCCGCCTTTCCGGCTTCGGAAGCGATGGTGGTGCTGTCCTCTGAGCGGAGTGTCCTGTGGAGACTTAGTGTCCATAGGACACATCATGTACGCTAGACACATCGAGACCGGGTTGACAAGAGGCTGGGAAATGAAAAATCTCTGGGACCTTCGCGACCAGCAGGAGAAGAAGCCGCGCGTCGCACTGACGCTGTCCGGGATCGTCAAGGCGGCCATCGCCATCGCGGACACCGACGGCATCGATGCGGTCTCCATGCAGCGCGTCGCCGCCGATCTCGGCTTCACCAAGATGTCGCTCTACCGCCATGTCCCTGGCAAGACCGAATTGCTCAGCATGATGATCGACACGGCGGTAGGGGAACCGCCCGACCTGAGCGGGGTGCCCGATAACTGGCGGGCCAGGCTGGAGGAGTTCGTCCGGCAGCTCGCCGAAGTCTGGCGGCAGCACCCCTGGATCCCGGCCGTTACCGTGGGGAACCGCGTCATGGGCCCGCGCGAGGCCGGGTGGATCGAGAGCGCGGTGGCCGCGCTGGCCGAAACCGGGCTCACCGGCGACGAGCGGCTGGCCGCCGTGTTCCTGCTCTTCGGGCACGTCCGCAACACGCAGTCGATGGCCACCGCCGGAACCCAGCCCTGGTCAGGGGGCAGCGAGCTGGCCGAGCAGATCCGCAGCCATGCCGAGCTGTTCCCCGAGCTGAGCCAGGCGCTGAGCGGCCCCGCCCCGGCCCTGGACGACAACGCCAGGAAGTTTGGCCTCGACCGCATCCTCGACGGCCTGGCTGCCCTCATCGCGGAACGCTCATGACCGCGCGCACGCTGGCCTCGGACTACCTCTCCGCCATCGAGCGCAGCGACTTGGCGGCCATACTCGCGCTGTTCCGGCCAGGAGCGACCGTCCACTCCCCGCTGTACGGGCCGCTGCCGGCCACCGAGTTCTACCCGAGACTGCTCGCCGACACCGGCCGCTCAGAACTCCACCTGCGCGGCGTCACTCAGGACGGGCCCCTCGTCAGCATCTGGTTCCGGTTCGACTGGACCCTGCCCTCGGGCGCCGCGGCCGACTTCGAATGCGTAGACATGCTGGAACTCGACGAAGAAGGCCTGATCACGGCCCTGCACATCTTCTACGACACCGCGACCACCCGCCCCGCATTCGAACGGGAGACGGGCGCCTCCTGGCGGCCCTCCGGCTGAGCCTCGCCGGTCCGGCGCCCCGCACGGCGGTCAGCAGTTCCGGGACCATCCGCGCCGCGAGCTGGTCGGTCAGGCTGGTCTGGACTGCGGGGAAGCCGACCAGGGTTAGGAGGGCGGGCGCGGAGCGCGGCGTAGATGGTGGCCGCGCGGTAGCCGGGGTCGAAGAAGTCGGCCGAGGCGGCGCCCGCGGCGCCTCTCCCGGAAGCGGATCACCAGAGCGGCGGGTGCCTGTCCTTCCACGGGCGGGCCTGTTCCAGCTGGGCGGACAGGGAGATCAGGGTGGCCTCGTCACCCATCCGGCCGGCCAGCATGACCCCGATCGGCAGGCCGTCGGCGTTCCAGTGCAGCGGCACGTTCACGGCCGGCTGGCCGGACACGTTGTAGGTCGCCGTGAACGGGGTGAACCGTTTCTGCCGCTCGAAGTTCTCGGCCGGCTCCACCTCATCGAACCAGCCGACCGGGACCGGGGGCAGGGCCAGCGTCGGGGACAAGATGACGTCGTAGGCATTCAGCGCGGCGAGCGCCGGGCGGGTTACCGCCTGCAGGTAGGCCTGGGCGAAGATGAGCTCGGAGGCGCCGGTGGCCAGCCCGCGGCCGCGCAGGTAACGGGTCAGCGGAAGGAGCATCTCCTCCTGCCCGGGGGCGAGCGGGGCCAGCGTGGCGTAGGCGTACCAGAGGGTCTCGAAGAACGGCACCACATCCGGGCCGAGCGGCATGGCCACGTCCTCGACCTCGTGCCCCAGGCTGGCCAGCAGGGCGCTGGCCTCCTCGTAGGCCGCGACGCAGTCCGCGTGCAACTCGGCGCCCTCGACCGGGTGCTGCAGGGTCCGGCCGATCCGCAGCCGGCCGGGCGGGCGGCTGGCGTAGCCGAGGAACGACTCACCGGCCGGGAGCGGCGGCTGGGTGTACATGTCGCCGGGGAAGTTCCCGCTCATCACGTCGAGCAGCAGCGCGGCGTCCGCGACCGTGCGCGCGATCGGGCCGTTGACGCCCAGTCCCGCCAGGTCGGGCATGAGCGGCCCCTCGGAGATCCGGCCGCGGGACGGCTTGATCCCGAACAGCCCGCACACGCTGGACGGGATGCGGATGGAGCCGCCGCCGTCGCTGCCCTGGGCGGCCGGGGCCAGGCCGGCCGCGACCGCGGCGGCCGCACCGCCGCTCGACCCGCCCGCGGACCTGGACAGGTCCCACGGCGTGCGGGCCGGCGGCCCGACCGCGGTTTCGGTGTAGCAGGGCAGGCCGAACTCGGGGGTCGCGGTCTTGCCGGTGATGACCGCGCCGGCCCGCTTGATCGCGGTCACCACGTAGTCGTCGGTGTCGGGCACGTTGGCTTCGAAGGCTTTCGAGCCCAGGGTCTGCCGGACCCCGGCCACCATGTTGAGATCCTTGATCGGGATGGGCACGCCGGTCAGCGGCGGCAGCGCCGTCTTGTCGTCCGCCGAGGTGAGGGCTTTCTCCGCCGCCAGGGCCTGGTCGGCGGCGAGTTCGGCCGTGATGGTGTAGAACGCGCCTACCTGCTCGTTGAGCTCCTGCGCCCGGCGCAGATAATGATCGGTGACGGCGACCGGCGAAAGCTCGCCCGCGCGGATCGCCGCGGCCAGCTCGATCATGGTTAGCTCGTGAATCTGGACCATGTTAGAAGATCGTAGACCACAAAAAGCCCATGCGTTTAGCGTGTTATCGGACCGAATGTCCAGCTATAAAACCAGCCGGAGTAGGGCACAATCGTCGTAGTGACGGTGCTATGCGCTGAGTCCTAAGGCAGTTACGCTGAGGTGGTGGGTGATACCGGATGGCGTGGCCGAAGCTGAGAAACAAGTCATCAGGGCAGCTGATGACGAAACGCAATCGCAGCGGGGCAGCACACGACGGGGCACGGTCGCAGGGAAAGGCGCCTGAGGGTGCGTCGGGAAGTTCGGCTCGCGAGCCGGTGCAACCGGTACCGGATGCGCCGGCGACGCCGGCCGCCTGGCCCGGGGAGGCCAGGGACGAGGTAGCGGCGGCCAAGGTAACGGGACCCGAGGTCGCGGGACCCGAGGTGACAGGGGCCGAGGTGACGGGGGCCGAGGTGACGGGGCCCGACGTCGCGGCGGCCGAGCCGGAGTCGGGCGACCTGCCGTTGTGGGACTGGTCCCCGCCCGGGGAGCGCTCCGATCAGGAGGAGCCGCCGGCCACGGAGGACGCGGAGCCGCCCAGGCCCGAGTGGAAGCTCGTGGTCACCCCGGTCGAGGAGGCCGGGACAGAGCCGCGATCGCCGGGCATCGGCCAGCGCCGGGGCAACCTGGCCCACCTGTCCGCCAACCCGAGGATGCGGGTCTGGCGGCTGCGGATCGTCGTGGCGGTCATCGTCATGGTCGCGTTCTCGATCCTGGTCTCCTGGCAGCTCGGGCTGACGCTCGCCGTCGTCGCGGTCATCGCCGACACCATCTACCGGTCCCGGCGGGCCTCTTCCGGCCAGGTCCGGATGACCGGCGCGCAGCGCCGGACCCGCAGGCAGCTGGCCAAGCTCGGCCGCGCGGGCTACCACGCCATGCACGGCAGCGCCATCCCGGGGAGCGAGGACCAGATCGACCACCTGGTGGTCGGGCCCGCGGGCGTCTTCGCCATCGACTCCGAGGCCTGGGACAAGCATCTGGTGGTCCGGACGAGGAACGGCAGGCAGCTGTGGCACGGCCCGTTCAGCAAGAAGGACCGGCTCGAGCACGCGCAGTGGGAAGCTCAGCGGGCCGCCGAAATGCTCTCTGGCGAGACAGGCAAGCCGGTCGCCGTCCGCCCGGCGATGGCGGTCTACGGGCCGAAGATCCCCTGGGATGTGGCCACCATCCGGGAGGTCGACGTGTTCAGCGGCCCGCGGCTGCGCAAGTACCTGCGGCGCCGGGCCAGGCAGACCGACGTCCGGCCGCTGAGCGACGACGAGATCCAGCGGATCTACAAGGCCGCGAACAAGGCGTTCCCGCATCTCAGCTCGGGTTCCCCGGTGAGCTGATCCGGCCCTGCGGCCCCGGTAGGCTGGTCCCCTGCTTGCCAGCACGAGCTGAGGGGCAAGCCAGCACACGCTGAGGGGAGATCGGTATGCCGCCGCTTCGGTCCCGTACGGTCACGCACGGCAGGAACATGGCGGGTGCGCGCGCCCTGCTGCGCGCCACGGGAGTAGCCAGGGAAGACATCGGCAAGCCGATCATCGCGGTGGCGAACAGCTTCACCGAGTTCGTCCCCGGCCATGTGCACCTGCGCGAGGTCGGCCAGGTGGTCGCGGACGCGATCCGGGCGGCCGGGGCGATCCCGCGCGAGTTCAACACGATCGCGGTGGACGACGGCATCGCCATGGGTCACGGCGGCATGCTCTACTCGCTGCCCAGCCGGGAGCTGATCGCCGACTCGGTGGAGTACATGGTGAACGCGCACTGCGCCGACGCCATGATCTGCATCTCGAACTGCGACAAGATCACGCCGGGCATGCTGATCGCCACTATGCGGCTGAACATCCCCACCGTGTTCGTGTCCGGCGGCCCGATGGAGGCCGGCGCGCCCGCGGGATTGGCCGCGGGTTCCGGCCGCAAGCTGGACCTGATCGACTCGATGGTGGCCTCGGCCGACCCCTCGGTGTCCGACGAGCAGCTGCTCGCGATGGAGGAGTCCGCGTGCCCGACCTGCGGGTCATGCTCGGGCATGTTCACCGCGAACTCGATGAACTGCCTGACCGAGGCGATCGGCCTGGCCCTGCCCGGCAACGGGAGCACGCTGGCCACCCATTCGGCCCGGCGCGGCCTGTTCGAGCGGGCCGGGGCGCTGATCGCCGAGATCACCAGGCAGTACTACGCCGACGGGGACTCCTCGGTGCTGCCCAGGGCGATCGCGAACCGGGACGCGTTCGAGAACGCGATGGCGCTCGACGTGGCCATGGGCGGGTCGACCAACACGATCCTGCACCTGCTCGCCGCGGCGCACGAGGCCGGCGTCGACTTCGGCCTGAAGGAGATCGACGAGCTGTCCCGGCGGGTGCCCTGCCTGTGCAAGGTGGCGCCGAGCAGCTCCTACCACCTGGAGGACGTGCACCGGGCCGGCGGCGTCCCGTCGATCCTCGGCGAGCTCGACCGCGGCGGGCTGCTGAACCGCGGAGTGCGCACGGCGCACAGTTCTTCGCTGCGGGAGTTCCTGGACGGATGGGATCTCCGTTCTTCCTCCGTCAGCGATGAGGCCGTCGAGCTGTACCACGGCGCGCCCGGCGGGGTCCGCACCACCCGGCCGTACTCTCAGTCGGCCCGCTGGGACACGCTGGACACCGACCGGGCAGCCGGCTGCATCCGGGACGTGGAGCACGCCTACACCACGGACGGCGGGCTGGCCGTGCTGTACGGGAACCTGGCTCCGGACGGCGCGATCGTCAAGACCGCGGGCGTGCCGGAGGAGCTGTGGACGTTCTCCGGGCCGGCCGTGGTGTTCGAGAGCCAGGAAGACGCGGTCGCGGGCATCCTCGGCGGCGCGGTCAGCGCCGGCGACGTGGTGGTTATCCGCTACGAGGGCCCCAGGGGCGGGCCGGGCATGCAGGAGATGCTGTACCCGACCAGCTTCCTCAAGGGCAAGGGGCTCGGCCGGGCCTGCGCGCTGATCACCGACGGGCGGTTCTCCGGCGGGACCTCGGGCTTGTCGATCTGCCACGTCGCGCCGGAAGCGGCCGCGGGCGGCCCTATCGCGCTGACCGAGAGCGGCGACACCGTGGTGATCGACATCCCGCGCCGCGAGCTGCGGCTGGACGTGCCAGATTCCGAGTTGGCGGCCCGGCGGGACCGGGTGCTGGCCTCGCTCGGCTCGTACCGCCCCGCGGACAGGGAACGCCCGGTCAGCGTCGCGCTGCAGGTCTATGCCGCGATGGCCACGTCGGCCTCGACCGGCGCGGCCCGCGACATCACGCTCATCGCCCACCCGGACAAGTGAGCTCACGCTGAGTCAGGCTGAACCGTCGCCGAGTTCGCCGTCGCCCGGTTTCGTGCGGCCGGCCCGCGCGGCCGACGCCGAGAGCCTGGCCCGGGTCCAGGTGGCGAGCTGGCGCCGGGATTTCGCCGGGATCGTGCCCCCGGCGCTGCTGGCCGAGCTGACCAGCGACGAGGCCGAAGGAGTGTGGCGGGACCGCTGGCGGGAGGCGATCACCAACCCGCCGACCAGCAGGCACCACGTGCTGGCGGCGGTTACCGAGGCCCCGCCGCGCGAGCTGGTCGGGTTCGTCTCGGCTGGGCCCGCCACCGACCCGGACCGCTGGCCCGGTACCGATGGGGAGGTATATGAGCTGCGGATTTCACCCGAACGGACTGGCCTGGGGCACGGCAGCCGGCTACTGCACGCGGTGGCGGACACGCTCACCGAGGACGGCTTCCACACCGTGTCCATCTGGGCGCTCGAGGCGGACACGGCGCTGCGCCGCTTCCTGGAGTCGTCCGGCTGGGCCGCCGACGGTGCCCGGGGCGAGCTCGACGTGGGCGCGAGCGCGCCGGTCGTGCGCCTGCACACGGCGATCAGTGAATAAGTCGGCTGGCCTAGGACCTGTGCTGGCCTAGGACCTGTGCTGGCCTAGGACCTGTGCTGGCCTAGGATCTGT
>WNGJ01000469.1_pt1 | contig 36665 bp, 39 predicted proteins | sample 5400611 | NCBI WGS metagenome assembly WNGJ01 (sample SAMN13153375, study PRJNA577476) | soil metagenome | isolation source: 40 cm soil or saprolite under Garry oak tree replicate 1 | place: USA:California | collected 2016-06-15
GCAGCACTCCCGCCCGCAGCACCGCCGCCCGCCACAGCACCGCCGCCCATGCGGCCGCCGCCCGCGATGCCGCTACCGCCCGCAGTGCCACTACCACCAGTCGCAGCGAAGCCGCCACTACCGGCGGTCCCGCCTGCGGAACGCGTATCGCCTGCGATAGGCGTATCGCCTGCGGAACGCGTAGCTGGCGCGGCATCTGGGCCGTGCGCAGGATGCCCATCGCCTGCAAGACTCTCGTGGCCCGAGGGATTCGCCGCAGGCATGGAACGGAAACCGCCGACGTGCCCCGCACCCCCCGCAGTGGCTGCGGAACGGGTGCCGTCACCAGGACCCCCAGCCCCCGCAGCGCCCGCCCCAGAAGCGCGAGGAACAGGACACATGATTTAGGGACCTCCTTTCCCGCCTCTCCGGACGGGCCTTAAAGGACGTCTGTCCACGTCACCGTACCAGTACCGATCGCTGCTTCGCTGGACCAACGAGCGGCGAGCCACGATCTGGGCGGGGACAACAGCAAATGCGACTTCCGTGACACTTTCGTCGCCTGAAGCAGGTATCGGGCGGTACGTCCGGCGGCACGGCTGGCGGGTGAAAGCACCGGGAACCCTTGTGGGGCAACGCTTTCTCGCCCCGGCGGACCACTCAGGGCGACTGCGGTGCCGCATGGACGAAGAGCGAAGCTTCACCCAGTTTTTGCCGTTCGGCTTGACCTGGGCCCGCTCGCGGCTTACTGTCACTGTCCGTAACCATTACCGTAAGTGACGAGTGGCCGGGGGGCCGAGAACATGCCATCTGAGTACGCAAAGGCACTGGGCGCGCGCTTGCGCGCCATCCGCACCCAGCAAGGCTTGTCCCTGCATGGGGTCGAGGAGAAGTCCCGCGGTCGCTGGAAGGCTGTGGTCGTGGGCTCGTACGAACGCGGCGACCGCTCGGTAACCGTCCAGAAGCTGGCCGAACTCGCCGAGTTCTACGGAGTTCCGGTATCTGAGCTGCTGCCGGGCGACGCTGCGCCTACGCCGCTCGCACCCACGCCTAAACTCGTAATCGATCTCGAGCGCATGATCGAACTGCCGAAGGACAAGGCTGGCCCTCTCGCGCGCTACGTGGCCACCATCCAGAGCCAGCGAGGCGACTACAACGGCAAGGTCTTGTCCATCCGCCAGGAGGACCTCCGCTCCCTCGCGGTTATCTACGACAAATCCCCGACCGACCTCACCGAAGAGCTGATTAGCTGGGGCGTGCTCGACGCCGAGGCGCGCCGCGCAGTCGAAGCTTTCTGAGGTCTCGGCCGAACAGCCCGCTGCGAGGCCGCGGCATTGCTGAAATCTCGGTCGGCCGCGCCAGCCTGCCCAGCGCCAGGCATACCGTCACGCGCAGCTGACCCCGCACCCGCCGACACTGGTCTGCCTGTACCGGCGCACGCCGGGCACAACACGCCAACCCTGACGAGGCCCGTAAGGCGCACGCCGGACCAACCGCCACATCAAGCCTGATGAGGCCCGGCACCAATGCACACTGAGCCCACCACGACCAGCGAAACCCACCACCACACGCCGGACCAACCGCCACATCAAGCCTGATGGGCCCGGCACCAATGCACACTGAGCCCACCACGACCGCGCGCTAGCACACCCAGGTACCCGCTACGCGCGGCGCTACCGCTCGGACGCCACCCGGCACCGCTCCGCGCAAGCTTGCCGCCAGAGGCCACGCCGTGGCACAGCCTGTCGGGCCGCAGAGCCCGCACTGGGCCCGCGCTTGGGCCCGAACGGCCAAGTTGCCATGGAGCGCTGCGCATGGCCGGCCATGCGCAGCGCCGCTCGCGTTGTCTGGTACCTCTGTTACGTTTGGTTTCTTTGTTATCTCTAGTACGCCTGTTTCTTCTGCAGCCCATCGGCGCACTGCCCGAACCGTGCGCCGCCGAGCAGGGGGTCGTCCCGGCTTCCAAGGCACTGTGCCCGGAACTTCGGTGGATTCGAGTGTCAGGCCGCGAGCACCCCAAGAGCCTCCTCCACCAAACCAAGGAAGGTCTCGGAATCGCGAAGCAGGTCATCCGCCTCCCGTGCGCTGACCGACCGCGGCAGGCCAGCCTCCACCGCGGCACGTTTGGCCGCGCCGGCGGCGAAGAACGCGGCCCATTCGGCGAGCGCGGGTGCCACCCGCGGGAGAAGCTCCCAGACACTGTGGGGGCCGCGCCGCCGCGGGCGAGCGCCGGGCTCGGCTCGTGCTGACACCACTGCGGCCGCCGCGCGCAAGGCCGCGAGATGAGCGGCCACATACCTATGAGCCGGCGCGGGCTCCGCAGCCGCGGCGACGAGACCTTGGCGCGCTGATTCGAGCAGCGTCATGATCGACGGCGCTACCCGGGGCCGCTCCGCGCGGGCCGCTGTCGTAATTGCACTCATCGCTGCTACCTCCCTGGCACTCATGCGAGGCGGTGGCCAGGCGAGGCACTTCCCCTCGCCGCGCCTGGCCGCGTGCCGCCGCCTCGGGGGTCTTGAGGCGACAGCACGGCTCCGCTGGTTCCCATTCGAACACGAGTTCGATGGGTTGTCTAGCTGGCACCGCTCATGTGTTCGAAGGTACCCGGGGGGTCTGACAAAACCGCCTACACGGACCAGTAGAGGTAAAGAACCAGGGGCCGGAACCGGCGGGTGCCCGAAGAGCCCGGCAGGCCAAGTCGGTCAAACCGTGACGCAGGCGTACCTCCGCGGGCACGCTCGCGAGACAGGTGACGCCGTAGGAGTAGATTCGGACACTCGGGCCGACCGGTTGCGCAAGTGCAGCCTGGCGGCCTTACGGGCGTACCGCCGCGAGCACCAATCGGGTTGGAGATCGCTGCGCCGCGTGCAAAGCCGCACTGGACGCCGGGAAAGCGCCCATACGGCACGGTGCCGCCCCGCATGTCAGCGTCCTGGTCCGCGACGAAACCCTCGCTCAAGCCGAAGGTGCGCCGCCGGCCAGGACCGGCCACGGGGCAATGCTCACCGCCCGCCAAGTTCTCGCGCTGTGCTGCGGGGCGCAACTGACCGCGATCCGGTGGGAGGACGGCCTCCCGCTCGACGTCGGCCGTGCCGCCCGCACCGAACCACCCGCGCTGCGCCGCGCACTGGAAGCACGCGACCGCACCTGCCGCTGGCTCGCCTGCGACACCCCCGGCACCTGGTGCACCGCCCATCACATCGGCGGCTGGCGTAACGGCGCCACCACCCGCCTGGCCGACATGGCGCTGGTGTGCAACCTGCACCACTTCTTCTTGCATGTGCTCGGCTGGACCATCACCGGCGACCCCAACGCCACTTTGCACTTCCACCACCCGGCAAAGACCTCACACTGGATAGCCCCCTCCCGGGCGCCTCCAAGCCCCGCGCGCCCTGACCCTCCCGCCAGCAATCTGAATCCCAAACCGCTGCCGAATGCCGCAGCCGTCTGGCCGGGTGCGGACACGCGGCATGCCGTAATCGGCTGGTCGCGTTCAGTGCGAGGGTTCTCGGCCGAACCTGCAGCCCGACGGGTTAGCCGATCTTTACCACATGCGATCTTGGTGCTTATGAAATTGGAACCGCAAATGTTTCGCGATCCCAATTCGGCCGAGCGTATGGGCGCTCCGCAGAGGTGGTAACAGCTTGTCCTGCCGCTAGCGTGCGCGCTGAGGGTAGGCGATGTTCACAAGCCGACACCGCGCGTCGGCTCAATCTTGACGTGAGCCGGCAACGGATCTGATGTCATGACCTCTGAACGGACCGGTGTGGGCGTCAAGGAGGCCGACTCGTGTGACCGGGCAGGCGGGAACGTTGCTCGGCGGCCGCTACCGCCTCGGCGAGCCCATTGGGCGTGGCGGAATGGGCGCGGTGTGGCGCGCTCTCGACACGGTGCTTGACCGCGAGGTCGCGATCAAGACAATGGCACTTCATGTGCACGAAAATCCAGGGTGCTGGCCCTGGCGCGACCCGCATGCCCCGCCTCGCGCTGGCTCCGGCCGCGACCCGGTGGCGACTGCCGGAGCCCTCGGGAGCGGCCCCGGAACCCCGCCCACAAGGTGGACTGGGGGCGGCCGGGCGGAGCTATGTGATCGTCTCTGTAGGCTGGCTGCGTGGCCCCACAAATAGGGTGGCTGGAACTGGACGCGGCCGCCTTCGCAGGTGAGCTTGACGCGTGTCTCGCCGTGTACGCGGCCGCGATGGACACCCCTGCCTTTCAGCTGCCTGGCCGGCGCGCCATCATGGACCGGCACCTCGGCTACCCACGCTTCCGCGGTGTCGCGGCCACCAATGGCGACGAGGCCGGTCCGATCATCGCCTTCGCATACGGATTCCACGGCGCGGCCGGCCAGTGGTGGCACGACCTCGTCGACACCGCCGTCACGGCGGCCGCGGGTCCCGCGCTCGCCCGCGCCTGGCTCGCCGACTCATTCGAGATTGGCGAGGTACACGTGCACCCCGGCTACCAGGGACGCGGCGTCGGCCGCAGCATGCTCCGCACCCTCACCGCCGGCCGGGCGGAGCGCACCGCGGTGCTGTCCACCCGTGACGCCGCCTCGCCAGCACGGCACCTTTACCGCATGCTCGGATTCACCGACCTGCTTACCAAATTCTGCTTTCCCGGCGGGCCCGAGCGTTACGCGGTCATGGGCGCGCCGCTGCCCCTGCCGTCAGGATGAGGCGCGCCGTAGCGCCCGGTCCCGCAGGCCGAGCAACTGATAGATCTCCCTGGTGGCTGTCGACCGGTTGAGCGTGTAGAAATGCAGACCGGGCGCAGCCTCGTCCAGCAGGTGCTGACACATGTTCGCCGCGTACTCCACCCCAATTTCCCGAACGGCTGCCGCATCCTGCGCCACCGCGCGAAGCCGTTCGGCTAGATCGGGCGGGAACTTTGCGCCGGACAGCTCCACCGCTCGCTCGATCATCCGGACATTGGTTATCGGCATGATGCCCGCGATGATTGGCACCTCACAGCCGAGGGCGGCGACGCGGTCGCGCAACCGCAGGTAATCCTCGACATAGAAGAACATCTGAGTGATCGCGAAGTCTGCGCCAGCACGGCACTTGCGCACGAAATAAGCGGCATCGGAGTCGTAGTCGGGCGACCGGGGATGTTTTTCCGGAAATGCGGCCACGCCGACGCAGAAATCGCCCGACGCCCTGACCAGCCGGACGAGTTCATCGGCATACCGCAGGCCCTGCGGGTGCTGCACCCACTCGGCGTTGGGGTCGCCGGGCGGGTCACCGCGCAGCGCAAGAACGTTGCGCACGCCCTCGGCGGCATACGAGCCGATGACGTGCCGGAGTTCGGCGATCGAGTGATTCACCGCGGTGAAGTGCCCGACCGGGGTCAGCGTCGTCTCGGCGGCGATCCGGCCGGTCACCCGGACCGTGCGGTCTCGCGTGGAGCCGCCGGCGCCGTACGTCACAGAAACGAACGTCGGCGCGAGTGCCTCCAGCTGCCTGATGGCACGCCACAACTGCCGTTCGGCCTCTTCCGTCTTGGGTGGCATGAACTCGAACGAGTAAGACTCTCGACCCGCCTTGAGTAGCTCACGTATCGTGACGGCCCGTCGATTCTGTGCGAGCAACATGGGGGCAAGGCTAGCCCGGTACCTGGCCGCGGCGCTAACGCCGGAGTGCGGCCGCTTCGCCGAATCGAGCGCATGCCACTAGCCTCGCGACCATGGCACTCCCGCCCGCGGACGACACGCCCCGCCAGCCACGTACGGTCACGGCGGCCGGTTTGCCCTCCCGGAGCAGCACCCAGAACAGCACCACAGCCTCGGTCTCGACCCCGGCCGGGAGCGGCGGCGCGGCCGAGAGCGGAACCCCGCGCGAGGGCGGAACCCCGCGCGGAGGCGGAACCGGCAACGGTGGGGCCGGGCTTGCGCGGATCAGCGCTCAGGTGGAACAGGCGCTCGAACGCTTCCTCCGGCGGCAGCGGCCGGTGCTGCTCGCGGCCGGCGGCGAGCTCATGCCCGGTCTCGCGGCGATCGAGGCGCTGCTGGCCGGGGGCAAGCGGCTTCGGCCGGCCTTTTGCTACTGGGGCTGGCGTGGCGCCGGTGGCAGCGACTGCCCGGAGATCATCGCGGCTGCGGCCGCGCTCGAACTCCTGCACGCGAGCGCACTGGTGCACGACGACGTGATGGACGGCAGCGACACCAGGCGCGGCCAGCCCGCACTGCACCGGCGCTTCGCGGCCATACATGCCGAGGCGGGCTGGCACGGGTCGGCGGATTCATTCGGCGTCGGCGCGGCCATCCTGATGGGCGATCTGCTGCTGTCCTGGACCGACGAAATGTTTCACGAGAGCGGCTTTCCGGCCGGTGCGGCGCAGCGGGGGCACCAGGTGCTGGCCACGATGCGGACCGAGGTGATGGCTGGGCAGTACCTGGACCTGCTCGAGCAGGTCAGCGGGGCAGGCACGGTGCAGTCCGCCTTGCGCGTCGCGAATTACAAGTCCGCTAAGTACACCGTCGAGCGGCCGCTGCATCTCGGTGCGGCGCTCGCTGGCGCTCCTGGCGGCGTGGTGAGCGCCTACAGCCGGTACGGCCTGCCCGTCGGCATCGCGTTCCAGCTTCGCGACGACGTGCTCGGCGTGTTCGGCGACCCCGCGCAGACCGGCAAGCCCGCCGGTGACGACCTGCGTGAGGGCAAGCGGACCGTACTCGTTGCCATCGCATTCGCCAAGGCCAGCACGGCTCAGGCGGCTGCGCTCGGCCGCAGGCTCGGAGATCCTGGCCTCGACCAGGAGGGCGTGGCCGACGCCCGGGAGATCATCACCGGCACCGGCGCGCTCGCCGAGTGCGAGAAACTGATCGACCGCTACCTGTCCGAGGCGCTCACAGCGATCACCGACGCGCCCATCACCGCCGAAGCCAGCCAAGCGCTCGCCGAACTGGCGCTCGCCGCCACAGCCAGAGCCGGATAAAACACCGGCACACTCGCCGAGTGCGAGAAACCAATCGACCGCTACCCGTCCAAGGTTCCAGGGGGTCGCCCCCTCGGGCCAGGACCCGCAGATCATCAACACGCGGATTTGATCTTGCAGTGACTGCCCGGCGGAGACCCTGAATGTGCCATCGCGGGTCATACAGAACCCGCGATGGCACATTCACGGTCCCCGGGGACGGGACTGTGCCCGGGGGCCGGGGGCTGGTGGGGCCAATGTGGTGCACAGCGGGCAGAGTTGCGGGACGAGCGGGCGCCGGCCGCGCCCATACCACAGCAACGAGGTCCGGAGCTGAAAGCAGCGAGTTATTTCGCGACGCGCCCCAGCACAGTGGCCGGTGCCGGGTGCCCGTCAGCAGGGCCGGTGCGAAGCCTGGTAACCCGGCGGCGGGACACCGAGGAGAAAGCCTGTGCCACCTGGCCGGAGGTAGAGCGTGATCGTCCAGTGGGTGCACGCTAAGTGGTCAGGGCTGTCGGCGGGCGACTGATGGCTGGTGAACTGCACGATCGCGGCGAGACGGCCGCCCCTGACCGGTGACAGCCCGATGAGCACGGCGCCAGAATCGGTCGTGGACCGGAATCCGGCAGCGAATCGCCGCGCGGTCTCGGTCTGCCGCATCTGCCGGTCGAGCAAGGGCATGAAGCGCTGATAATCGTGCGCGTTGATGGCGGTGAAGTAGCCGGTGAGGAAGCTCGCCACCGACGCGGCGGCCGGCTCGCGCGCTGCCGCGGGCGCGACTGCCACGGTCGCATGGCCAGCAGGTGGGCCTGCCGATGGCGACGGCCGGGCAGCGGTGCGCGCGGGCGTGACCTGCGACGGCGCGGCCGATGATGCTGGCCGGCTTGGCGCGGTGCTGTGGCTTGGCGCGGCAGCCGACTTGCCGTCTTGCGATCGAAGTCTGAGCGCAACCGCGGATCCACCGGCAGCGAGCAGCGCGATCACCACCAGCGTGAACACGACCGTCCTGATGCGGTGGCCGGGCGGGCCTGGAGGTTCAGGCTGCTGTCGCAGGTACGCCTTCGGAGGCTGCTGGTCTTCCCACATCGGCGGCGACTGGGTCCTCGGCGGCGGGTCCTCCCATATCGGCGCCGGTGACGCCGGCGGCTCAGGGTGCGGGTCCGCCTGCTCCGCTGGCGGCCGGATCTCCTGAGCAGGCTGTGACCCGGCCCAGGACTGGTCCCATATATCCCTGCCCGGATCGTTCTGGTAGCCAGGCCCATGGTCGCCTGCGGCGCCAGCGTCATATCCAGCGCCACCCGGGGCCGCACCACCCGGAGCCGCCGGCCCTGCCCCGTATCCGGGGTTCGCCTGATACGCGGAACCAGCCTGGTCTTCGGTGCCAGCCCGGCCGGTGCCAGCCTGATTGGTGCCGTCGTCTGCCTGGTCGCCCGCGTGCCTGCCCCCGGGGTGCGTCCAGCCACTGGAATCCTTCCAGTGGCTCATGGAGTGCCCCGTTCCGCCTCGCCGGCCAGCCAGTCCTGGTCGCCACGCACTGAGGCGCGGCAGGATATTGGCACTATAAGTCCTCTTTGACCGGCGAGGCCGGGACAAGGTCACGGGATGGATCTAACCAGGAAGTAGCAGCATGGTTACCCCGCGATGACCAGGGCGGCATCGACGCCGTGCCATCTGCGTTCCGCAGGCCGCAAACCAGCGGCCTGGCTCTGCCTGGCAGCCATGCCGGCCCAGGCGGATGGTCGCCGCGCGCCCGGCGGGAGCCGACGCCGCAGCGACCCGCGTTATGGCGCGTGTCCCGAACCCGGGTCCGGGTTCAGAACGCCAGCGCCTGCGCGCGCCGGTTCACCTCGGTGCGCCGGTTCTCGGCGATCGCCTGGATCGGGGTCCCAGGCAACGACTCGTCGACTGTGAACAGCCAGCGCAGCGCTTCGCAGTCGTCGAACCCGCAGTCGAAGAGCAGGGTGAGCGTGCCGTGCAGGCCCTTGACGACCTGTTGCCCGTCAAGGAAGGCGGCCGGCACGGCCAGGGTGCCGCCCGGCCGGTTGACGCCGAGCAGCCGGTGGTCCCGCAGCATCTGCCTGACGCGTGCGGGGGGGATGGCGAGTTGCCCGGCGACCTCGGACAGGCTGAGCCAGGCGCCGACGCGAGCGTCGGTCTCAGGGTCTATCTCTGCCACGCATCCCACTTTCCCACGTCCTGCACACGGTCAAACTCGCCGATTGCTGCTACTCCCGCGCTCACGGGCCATCCGCTGACGAGAGGCCGCAGACCAAGAGGGGCAGTCCATCAGGAACCAACGGGTTATTCCACGACGGGTCAGACCGCACGGGCGGCCCGCACGGCAAGATGGCGCCAGGTGGCACAGCCGTTAGGGATGAGGCCAGAGATCATGGCGCGGTGCCCGACGGCCAAGATCTGCGGGACACGTCTGCTTCGCTCATGGCGCCGCGATGACCGTGTCGCGGACCGGGACGTCCGGGTCGGCGAGCCTTACCGGATCCACGGCGGCACCGGACGCGATCACGCGGCGGCCCTGGCCGAGATCACGCGGACGGTCCACAGCGAGCAGCGCGCTCAGCCGGTCCCCGGTCAGCCAGCACGCCGTCCAGCGTTCCCCGGCCGGGTCGCCGCGCCAGATCAGGTGCCCGGCAGCATCGTGATGCCCTATGTACTGGACCATCCGGCCGAACTGCTCCGACCAGAAGTACGGCACCGGGTCGTAGACCTCGCCGCCGCCCAGCAGGTTGGCCGCTGCCACCTCGGGCGCGTGCAGCGCGTTGTCCCAGTGCTCGATCCGCAGCCTGCGCCCGTACCTGCGGGACCAGAACGCCGCACAGTCGCCGGCGGCGAAGATATCCGGCAGCGAGGACCGCAGGCCCTCGTCCACGGCGACTCCGTTGCCCAGCCCGATGCCGCACCCGGCCAGCCATGCCACCACCGGCCGCACGCCGACCGCCGTCACGACCTCGTCCGCGACCAGATCCGGGCCGGTTGCGAGGGCCAGCCCGCCCGGCTGCACCGACTCCACGGCCGTGCCCAGCCGCAGGTCCACACCCGCCTGCGCATACCAGCGCCGCGTATGCGCGCCGACCTCGGCACCGAGCGCGGCAGCGAGCGGCGCCTGCGCCGCCTCGACGACCGTCACCTGACACCCGCGCGCCGCGGCGGCAGTGGCGAGCTCCGCACCGATCCAGCCCGCGCCGACCACGGCGAGGCGAAGACCAGGCCGCAGCAGGTCGCGCAGTGCGCGGGCGTCGTCGATGGTGCGCAGGAAGCGCTGCGGGCCATCGCCGGGCAGGGCGACAGGATCCGCGCCCGTCGCCACGACCAGCCGGTCGAAACGGTAGGCCGCACGTTCGGTGAGCAGCGCACCGTCGGCCACGCCCACGGCCCTCTCGCCGAGCCGCAGATCGACGCGGAGCGCCGCGAAATCGGCATCGAGCGTCGTGCTGTCGATGCCGCCGGCGAGCAGTTGCTTGGACAGCGGAGGCCGGTCATACGGCGCGTGCGGCTCGGCACCGACCAGCGTCACGGCGCCGGCGAAGCCCCTGGCGCGCAATGCCTCGATGACCCGCAGCCCGGCCAGCCCGCCGCCGGCGACCACGACCCGCGAGATGCTCATTGGGCATAAGGTAGAGCACGTCCCGCGATGACCTCATGCCGGAGCCCGCAATGCGCGGGAATCCGCTCCGGACCCGGCTGCACGACGGCCGGCGCGGCGCGGGCCGTGCGAACCTGATCCGGATCATGAACGGGCTACGGCGCGTCCGCGACACGGTTACCCGCAGGGTCACATGTGAGCTGCGCAAAGTCATCCTGCGCCAGCGTTCTGCGCTTTGGCACCGCAAAGCGGTCGCACCTGTCCGTAGACTGCATCGCAAATGGACGCGACCCTTGCGGATCCCCTCGTCGGGCATTTGCTCGACGGGCGCTACCGTATTGAGTCCCGCATCGCACGCGGCGGGATGGCCACGGTCTACGTCGCCACTGACACGCGGCTCGACCGGACAGTGGCACTGAAGATCATGCACAGGGAACTCGCCAGCGATGCCGATTTCATCCGCCGGTTCATCGGCGAGGCCAAATCGGTGGCCCGCCTTTCGCACCCGAATGTGGTGGGGGTTTTCGACCAGGGCAGCGATGGCGAACACCTTTACCTGGCGATGGAGTACGTGCCCGGCCGGACCCTGCGCGACCTGCTTGGCGAGTGCGGGCGGCTACCGCCCGCCGAGGCGCTCGACCTGATGGTGCCCGTCCTGGCCGGGCTCGGCGCGGCGCATCACGCGGGCTTCGTGCACAGGGACGTCAAACCGGAAAACGTGCTGATCACCGTCGACAATCGGGTGAAGGTCGTGGACTTCGGCTTGGCCCGTGCCATCGCGGGGGCGAGTCACACGAAGACGGGCATGGTCATCGGCACGGTCGCCTACCTGGCGCCCGAACAGGTTTCCCGTGCGACGGCCGATGCGCGCAGCGATGTCTACGCGGCAGGCGTCATGCTGTTCGAACTTGTGACCGGCCGCCAGCCGCACACGGCCGACACACCGCTCGGCGTGGCATACAAGCACGTCAACGAGACCATACCGGCGCCGTCCAGCGTCGTGCCCGGTTTGCCGCAGGTGCTCGACGATCTGCTGGCGACCGCGACAAACCGCGACCCCGGGCTCCGGCCGGCCGATGCCAGCCAGTTGCTGCGCGCCATCTTCGAGACGCGCCGCCGCCTGCCCGGCGGGCCGGCTTTCGCGCGGGCGCTCGAACCGCAGACATCCGCCACTGGTCAGCCCGGCCAGCATCCGGCCGGGGCGCGGCCGTACGGGCCCACTGTGCCGCCGCATGGCGGTGTGCCCATCCCACCGCCACCTGGCCAGGCGGCGCCAGGGACGGCCCTCGCTGGCCGGCCCGAGGCCGGAGGGCAGGCGTCGCAGCAGCCGGCGGTCTTCGGCGTTCCCGGCGTCCCCGGTGCCGGCGCGCTCCCGGCTTTCGCGACGGGCTCGCAGCAGGGCGGCACGAGCGTCTTCGAAAACGCACCGCCGATGGGCGGCTACCGCGCCGAGTTCTTTGGGCCACCGGCCGTGCAGAGCAACGTGCTGGCGGTGCAGAACAACAACACGCTGATCGTGTCCAGCGGCGGCGGCCGTGGCCCGCGCCCACGGCACGGGCTGGCCGACTGGCTGTTCAGCCGCCGCACGGCCTACCTGGCGGGCGGGCTCGCGGTGGCACTCATAGCCAGCCTGATCGTCTGGTGGCAGGCTTCCGGGCGGTACACGCGAGTGCCCGACGTGTCGGGCCTGGCCGCCTCGACCGCGGCCACCGAGCTGCGCAACCTGGGATTCCAGGTCAAGATGGGCCTTCCGCAGGTGGACAACCAGGTGCCCAAGGGCGAGGCGGCGTGGACGGTGCCCGGCAGCGGCCACAACGCGCTCAACGGCGCCACGATCACGCTGATCGCATCCGCTGGGCCGCGCATGATCTCGGTACCCAACGTAACCGGGCAGGCGATCGCGAATGCGCAGAAGGCACTGCAGGCTGCCGGGCTCATCCCGGGAGCGGTCCGGCAGGAGACCTCGCCCACGGTCCCGCCGAACGAAGTGATCAGCACCGACCCGGCGGCCGGGACGTCCTGGCCCCAGACCAAGCCGGTCAGGCTCATGGTGAGCGCCGGCATCGGGCTCCCCGACTTCACGGGACAGCCGAAACAGGCCGCCGAACAATGGCTGCAGCAGCATCAGCTGCAGGTGCAGGAGCAGCCGCAAACCAGCACGAGCCAGCCACAGGACAACGTGACCAGGCAGAGCCCCGCCGCGAACTCGCCGATCACCCAGGGCGAGGTGGTCACGCTCTATATCTCGACCGGGCCGCCCATCGTCCAGGTTCCCGACGTGACCGGAATGCCGGTGCCGGACGCGACCAAGCAGCTCGAAGCGCTCGGGTTCCAGGTCAACGTGGTCGGGTTCGGCCATGGCAAGGTGATCGCTTTCCAGCCGACCGGCCAGGCGCCCAAGGGCGCCACCATCACCCTGCTCGCCGGGCCGGGCGGCTGAGCCGGGCCAGCCCAAGAGGCGATCGTGCCGCAGCGACCGATCGGCGCCCACGTGCCCGTGGCCGGCGGGCTGGCCACCGGCGCGCGGAACCCGCCCTGAGCTGACGGCGGGCGGAACGCGCCGGGCCAGGCTGCGCCGCGGTGCGCCATCCCCTGGCATCCGGTGGCCGGCGCGATGCGCTACGCTCTATGGCGTGCGTCAGCAGTTTTGGTTTTGGTATGGCTACCGGCCCGAAGTCCGGACGGTCGCCCGCCAGACGCTGCACTGACGGAGCGACGTGACGGAAGCCCCGGGCCAGGCAGGCCCGGGGCTTTTGCCGTTCGAGGACCGGCAAAGGAGAAAACCATGGTCGTCGTGATGGCCCAGGACGCAACCGCGCAGGATGTCGACGCGGTCGTCGACGTCGTGCGAACCGCGGGCGGCGAGGCGTTCGTCAGCCGGGGTGTGTCCCGCACGATCGTCGGGCTGGTCGGCGACATCGAGCAGTTCCAGACGCTGAATCTGCACGGCCTGCGCGGCGTGAGCGAGGTAGTCCGGATCTCGGTGCCGTACAAGCTGGTCAGCAGGCAGAACCATCCGGACCGTTCGGTCGTGCGGGTGGGCGGGGTGCCAATCGGCCCGGACACCCTCACGGTCATCGCGGGCCCGTGCGCCGTCGAGACCCCGCAACAGGCGCTCGCCGCCGCGCAGATGGCCAGGGCCGCCGGCGCCGCGCTGCTGCGCGGTGGCGCGTACAAGCCGCGCACGTCGCCCTACGCGTTCCAGGGACTGGGCGAGAAGGGCCTGAAGATCCTCGCCGACGTGCGGGCGGAAACCGGCCTTCCCGTTGTGACCGAGGTAGTCGACGCGGCCGATGTCGAACTCGTCGCCAGCTACGCCGACATGCTGCAGATCGGCACCCGCAACATGCAGAACTTCGGCCTGCTGCAGGCGGCCGGCGGAGCCGGAAAGCCGGTCATGCTCAAGCGGGGAATGAACGCCACCATCGAGGAATGGCTGATGGCGGCCGAGTACATCGCACAGCGCGGCAACCTCGACATCGTGCTCTGCGAGCGGGGCATCCGCACCTTCGAGTCGGCCACCAGGAACACGCTGGACATCAGCGCGGTCCCGGTGGCGCAGCGGCTGTCGCACCTGCCCGTGATCGTCGACCCGTCCCACTCGGGCGGCCGCAGGGATCTTGTGCTCCCGCTGTCGAGGGCGGCGATCGCGGTCGGCGCCGACGGGATCATCGTGGACGTCCACCCGTACCCGGAGACCGCGCTGTGCGATGGCCCGCAAGCGCTCGTCGGCACCGACATCCGCGAGCTTGCCAGCGTCGCACAGCACCTGCCGCCAATCGTCGGCCGCACCCTGGCGCCCGCGCCGCAGCGGGTCCCCACCACCTGACCGGAGGTCAGCTGGCCTGATCCACCAGGAACGGCCGGTACTCCTGCACCGAGGACACGAGCCCGTCGACGAGCTCGTCCGCGCCGAGCCTGCGTTCGATCATGCGCAGGTCGGCCGCGTTCGCCCGGGTCTCGACCCGGCGGGGCGTCAGCAGCGTGCAGCAGTCCTGGTCGGGCAGCTCCGAAATGGACAGCGTGTGGATGCGGCGTGCCTCCGCCATGATCTCCGTCTTGTCCCAGCCGATCAGCGGGCGCAGGATCGGCAGCGTGACGGCGTCGTCAAGAGCGGTGATGTTGGCCAGCGTCTGGCTGCTCACCTGGCCGAGCGAATCACCGGTGACGAGCGCGGCCGCGTTGAGCTTGGCGGCGAGCGCCTCGCCGGTCTTGAGCATCAGCCTGCGCTGCGCCATGATCTGCAGCCGTTCGGCGCCGCTTGCCGCCAGCCGCTGCTGCGCCTTGCCGAACGCCACCACGAACAGCCGCGACCGCCCCTGGAACTGGTCGAGCTCCCTGAGCAGGGCGTAAGCCTTGTAGATCGACTCCGGGCCGGTCAGCGGCATGCCGGAGAAATGCAGGAAGTCACAGCGCAGGCCGCGCCGCATCATCCGGTAGGCGGCCACAGGCGAGTCGATGCCGCCGGACATCAGCACGAGAGCGCGGCCGCTCATCCCCACCGGCAGTCCGCCCTGGCCCGGCATGCCGCCGGTGAAGACGAACACCTCCTGGGTGTCGACCTCGACGAAGACCGGGGTGTCCGGGTGGCTCAGGTTCACCTTCAGGCCGTGCGCCTGCTGTATGCGGGCGCCGATGTGCGCCGCGAGCTCCGTGGACCGCATCGGGAAGCGCTTGTCCCTGCGCCTGGCACGGACCCCGAACGTGCCCGTCGCCCCGGCGGTCAGCGCCACCGCCGCCGCGGCGGCGGCCTCGGGGTCCTTGCGCACGCGTACCGCGCGGTGCACCCGGACGATCCCCATGACCGAGCAGACCCGCTTGGCCACGGCCCCGACCGGGTCGGCGACGTCCGGCCCTGCGGGCTGGCCGGCGGGCTGGCCGGCGCGGGCCTGGCTGGCCTCGACGCGCAGCACGATGACGCCCTCACGGCGCCACACGTCCACGCGCACGCCGACGTCGCGCAGGGCGGCACGGATGTTGTCATGCAGCATCCGTTCGAACCGCTGCCGGTTGTGGCCCTTCAGGACGATCTCGCCGAGCTTGAGCAGCACGCACGGCTCGGCCGAGCCGATGGCGGGCAAGTCGATAGCAGACACGACCATAGTGTGCCAGGAGTTGCTATGAGCGCGTCCGGTGGATGTGCGCCGCGTAGCAGGCCGAACGCCTGCGGGCACGGGTCCTACGATCCGAAGAACACCTCGGCCTCGGCGTAGCGCTCCTGCGGCACGACCTTGAGTTCCCTGGTCGCCTCGGCCAGCGGCACCCGCACGATGTTGGTGCCGCGCAGGGCGACCATCTTGCCGAAATCGCTGTCGTGCACCGCCTCGATCGCGTGCACACCGAACCTGGTGGCGAGCACACGGTCGAACGCGGTCGGCGTGCCGCCACGCTGGATGTGCCCGAGAACCGCGCAGCGTGCCTCCTTGCCCGTGCGCTTTTCGATCTCGTTGGCCAGCATCTGCCCGATGCCGCCGAGCCGAACGTGGCCGAACGCGTCCAGCCGCTGATCGGCAAGCTCCAGATCGGTCTCGGCGGGGTGTGCGCCCTCGGCAACCACGACAATCGGCGCGTACCTGGTACGGAACCGGCTCTCCACGTAGGCGCAGACCTTGTTGATCTCGAACGGGCGCTCCGGGATCAGGATCACGTTCGCCCCCCCGGCCAGCCCGGCGTGCAGCGCGATCCAGCCCACGTGCCTGCCCATGACCTCGACGATCAGCGCCCGGTGGTGGCTTTCCGCGGTGGTGTGCAGCCGGTCGATCGCCTCCATCGCGATGTTGACCGCAGTGTCGAAGCCGAAGGTGAAATCGGTCGCACCAAGATCGTTATCTATGGTCTTGGGCACTCCGATCACCTTGACACCCTGCTCGAACAGCCTCGTGGCGACGCCGAGGGTGTCCTCGCCGCCGATCGCGATCAGCGCGTCAACCCCGAGGCCGGCCATGTTGTCGGTGATCCGCTCGACGCCGGTCCGCCCGTCGTCGCCGCCGGACTTGAGCGGGTTGGTCCGTGACGAGCCCAAGATCGTGCCGCCACGGGGCAGGATCCCGCGGACTGCCTGTACGTCCAGGGGGACGGTGTCACCCTCGAGCGGACCGCGCCACCCGTCGCGGAAGCCGACGAACTCATAGCCGAACTGCTGCACGCCCTTCCGGACAACTGCCCGGATCGCGGCGTTCAGCCCAGGGCAGTCGCCGCCACCAGTGAGCACTCCCACTCGCATCTCTTGATTCCTCTCGTCGCGCCGAATGGCCGCGGACCGTTTCCCGGGGCCACACTATTCCCTATGAGCGTGCTCGCCATCGATGCCGGCACTACGGGGGTCACCGCGCTTGTCGTCGCCACTGACGGCAAGATCCGCGGTCGTGGCTACGCGGAGTTCCGGCAGCACTATCCGCGGCCCGGCTGGGTCGAGCACCTGCCGGAGGGAATTTGGCAGGCCACGCTGTCGGCGGCCAGGCAGGCGCTCGCCGGCGGCGCGACCGTGCAGGCCATCGGCCTGACGAACCAACGTGAGACCGTGGTCGTGTGGGACCGCCGCACGCTGGCCGCGCCCCGCCGTGCCATCGTCTGGCAGGATCGCAGGACGGTGGCGCTGTGCACCCGCCTGCGGGAGGAAGGGCACGAGCCGAGGGTCACGGAACTGACCGGGCTACGGCTCGATCCCTACTTCAGCGCGACGAAGCTAGCCTGGATCGCGGTGAACGACGAGGCCACCTGGAATGCCATCACCGACGGGAGCGCGGTGGCCGGCACCGTGGACTCCTATCTCATCGCGCGCCTGACGGCGGGACGCCGCCACGTGACCGATGCCTCCAACGCGTCGAGGACGCTGCTTTACGACATCAACACGGGGCGGTGGTCGGCGGAACTCTGCGACCTTTTCGCCATCCCGATGAGCGCGCTGCCGGAGGTGGTCCCGTCCTACGGAGTGGTGGGCCATGCCGACCCCGCGGAGTTCCTCGGCCTCGACGTGCCGATCGCGGGAATCGCCGGTGACCAGCAGGCGGCGCTGTTCGGCCAGGCATGTTTCGCGCCGGGCGACACCAAGGCGACCTTCGGGACCGGCTCGTTCGTCCTCGTCAACACCGGTAAGTCGATCATCACCCCCCGGTCGGGCCTGCTCAGCACGGTCGCGTGGCAAGAACCGGACGGCGAGCTCAGCTACGCGCTCGAAGGAGCGATCTTCGTCACCGGCGCGGCCGTGCAGTGGCTGCGTGACGGTCTCGGCATCATCGACGCGGCACCCCAGACCGAGGCGCTCGCCGCGACGGTCCCCGACGCCGGCGGCGTCGTCTTCGTGCCCGCGCTGACCGGGCTCGGCGCGCCCGACTGGGACCCGGACGCGCGCGGGACGATCCTCGGGATCACGCGCGGCACCACCCGCGCGCATCTCATCCGCGCGACCCTCGAAGCGATCGCGTACGAGGTCCGGGACGTGTTCGACCTGATGACCGCGGTGACCGGGCACACCCCCAGAGTGCTCAAGGCCGACGGCGGCGCGAGCGCCAACAATCTCCTCATGCAGATGCAGGCCGATCAGGTCCAGATCCCCGTGGAGCGGCCGGTGGTGGCCGAGACCACGGCACTGGGCGCGGGATTTCTGGCCGGCCTCGGCACCGGGATGTGGTCGTCGGCCGCGGAACTCGCGGGGACCTGGCAGCTGGACCGGAGGTTCGAGCCCGCGCCTCGGGACGAGACCGGTCACGATCGCTGGCGCTCCGCCGTGGCGCGAGCCAAAGGCTGGGCCGCGCTGTAGAGCAGCGCTGTAAGAGCAGCCGCGGCCCGGCGCCGGGCATGTCCTACTCCTGATCGCTGGCCCGCGCCTGACCCCCGGCGTGCGCCTGACCCCCGGCGTGCGCCTGACCCCTGGCGTGCGCATCGCTTGCCCGCACCTGGCTGCCGTCCTGCATCTGGCCGTTGTCCTGCACCTGGCCGTTGTCCTGCACCTGGCCGCTTGCCTGCACCTGGCTGTCGTCCTTCGCCTGGCTGTTGGCGGCCTGGCGCCTGCGTGCTGCCTGCAGCTCGGCCTTGGCCCGCTGGGCGTACTTGTCCACGTACTCTTGCCCGGACAGCTCCATCAGCGCGTAGATGATCTCGTCGGTGACCGCGCGCAGGACCGTCCGGTCCGATTCCATGCCGTAGTAGCGGGAAAATTCCAGCGGCTTGCCGAAGCGCACGCCGGGACGGATGCGCAGATTCGGCCGGATCCGGCCCGACGGCTGCAGCTCGAACGTGCCCACCATCGCCGTGGGTATCACCGGAACGCGCGCTTCGAGCGCCAGCCGGGCGACGCCGGTCTTGCCACGGTAGAGGCGGCCATCGGGTGAACGCGTGCCCTCCGGGTAGATACCGAGCAGCTTGCCCTCGGCAAGCACGCGGAGCCCCGTGCGCAGTGCCCGCTCGCTCGCCTTCCCGCCCCCACGGTCCACGGGTATCTGTCCGACGCCACGAAAGAACGCCTTGCTGGCCAGGCCCTTGATCCCAGATCCGGTGAAGTACTCGGCCTTCGCGAGGAAGGTCACCTTGCGCGGCAGCGGGAGCGGGGCGAAGAAGTGGTCGGAAAAGGACAGATGATTGCTTGCGATGATTGCCGGGCCTTCGCGTGGGACGTTATCCGTACCCTCTGCCCACGGTCGGAACACGACCCTGAGGATCGGCCCCAAGATCGCCTTTACCAGCCAGTAGAACACCCGGCCTCCTCACCGTGGAACCCGCCCGTCTGCATCTTGCCATCAGTGACAGGCCAGTTCCTACCTGCAGCGCGTCCCGCCTGCAGCGCGTCCCGCCTGCAGCGCGTCCCGCCTGCAGCGCCCGCGCGATTGCCGCTACGGCACCGGAGATCCCCGGTAAGCCTGTCACGTGCCGCTGCCGTCGCGCGAACGACCCCGTCATGCGACGATGCCAGTCAGGACGATGCCAGTCAGGAAGAAGCGAAAGCGAGGGACCCATGCCCGTCATGCCAGGCGCCGAGCCCTACTCCCACGATGGCGGCCCGGTGGGCGTCCTGCTGTGCCACGGATTCACCGGGACGCCGCAATCGCTGCGCCCATGGGCGCAGCACCTGGCCGGCGCCGGCCTCAGCGTGTCGCTGCCCAGGCTCCCCGGGCACGGGACCACCTGGCAGGAAATGGCCCGGACCCGGTGGGAAGACTGGTACGCCGAGGTCGACCGTGAGCTCGGTGAGCTGGCGAAGCGGGTAAGCGAGGTCTTCGTCATGGGCCTGTCGCTCGGCGGATGCCTGGCGCTGCGACTGGCCGAGGTGCACGGGGATCGGGTGAGCGGCCTCGTGCTCGTCAACCCGTCAATCGTCGCGGACAGCCGCCTGTTCGCTCTTGCCCCCATCATGAAGTACGTCGTGCCGTCACTCAAAGGCATCGCGAGCGACGTCAAGAAGGAGGGCTCGCGCGAGCTCGCGTACGGCCGGGTGCCGGTCAAGGCGACCGCGACCTTGCCCGGGATATGGGGCCTGACCCGCAGCGAACTCGGCAAGGTGACCCAGCCGGTGCTCATCTATAAGAGCCGCGAGGACCACGTGGTCGGGCCCGCCAGCCTCGCCGCGCTGCGCAGCGCCCTGCCAGAAAGCCGGCTAACGGTCCGGACCTGCGACAACAGCTACCATGTCGCGACACTTGACAATGACGCGCCGGCCATATTCGAGGGAAGCCTGGAGTTCGTGCGCGCGCACAGCCACGCCGGAAAGGGATGAGAAGTGGACGGGCCCGACACCGCCGGCCGCGAGCACGACGAAGAAGAAATCTGGCGTGATCTCGTGGCGCGGCTCGATCCCGGCCTGAAGACCGATGCTGAGGCGCGGCAGGCGGACGCGCCGTGGCCAGCCGAGGAGGACCTGGATGCCCGGTCCTTCGGCGCCCGAGTGGTCAAGCCGGCCGATCCTGACGCCCGGCCGACCGATCCGGGGCCGGCCTTCTCCGCCGAGCCAGGGGCCGCGCCCGCAGAAAGCGACGAGCACTACATCCCACCGCCCCCGCCACCGCTGCCGCACCTCGACCCCGTCACCAAGGGCGCCTGGCTGTCCCTGTTCGGCGGCCCCGCGTACCTTCTCGGGGCGACGATGGCGGGCTGGACCGTGCCCGCCTGGGCCGCGTTCTGCGGGATCGCCGCGTTCATCGGCGGTTTTGCCGTCCTGGTGGTCCGGATGAGCGACGAGGATCGCGGCGGCGACGACGACGGCGCCGTCGTCTAGCGTGCCCGGTCGGGCAGCATGTCGCCGGCATCTGACACGCCGCCGCCGATGACGAAACAGGCGGGATCGAGAATCGCGGCCAGATCTGCCGTGCCGTGCCCGAGCCAGGATCCCACGATTTCAAAGCAGCGCAGCTTGGTGCCCTCGGCATCGATGCCGATGGTCAAGGTCACGTTCAGGCCTGCCGCCCGTTGGCGGAGGGTGGCGCGCCAGGCAGCTCCTGGCTGGCTGACGTGGCCGGTCCGTCCGGCGGCGAGCTTGACTGCGGGCGTGATCCCGAACTTGGCTGCGGCACCGGCCGTCGCGACAGCGCCGCGTCCACCGCGGCCGCCACGTCATGGGCGGCCGACATCAACGCGCCAGCGGTCTCACCCACCCGGCTGGCCATGTCGGGGTTGGAATCGCGGGCCATGCGGATGGCGCGGCAGACCGGGCACCAGGCGCACTCGGGCGCGTTTCCCGCTGACGCGTCCACCGGTTCGGTGGTGGCCGTCTCCCATACGTCCTGGTTCCCACCGCGCAGCGTTCTGCCGAACTGGCCGGCAACCTGGTGGCCCAGGCCACGTGCGCCCGCGATGGCCAGCCTCCGCTGAAAGTCGTCGAGCCACGTCATCGAGCTTCTCCCAAAGTCTCTGTGTGCTTCTTCAGGCCTTTGAGCGCCTGATCGATAATCATCTTTTCCGCTCTCCGCTTCAGCATTCCGATCATCGGGATCCTGAGGCCGACGGTCAGCTCGTAGGTGACTTCGGTCCCCACTTCATTGTCAGCCAGCTCATTGTCAGCCAGCAGATACCTGCCGGTCAGCCCGGACAAAACCGTGGTCGGCTCGGCGAGCCGCCAGCTCGAGCGGGTGTCCGCATCCCAGTCGTAGTCGAGCACGAACTGGTCCTTGATGACCCCCGCGTCCAGGACGAACCGTACCTGGCTGGCGCGCCCATCGGGGCCCGGCTCGATGACCTCGGCCGAGCGGAAGGCTCCGGCCCACTCGGGGTAGGCGGGAAAGTCCGCGATCACGGCCATGACGGCATCCCGCGGCGCCATGATGACGGTGCGTGAGCTAGTCACCTGCGCCATGTGCGCTGCTCCCTCCCGGCTGCGACCACCCTGCCCCGGAGCGTACCCCTACCACTCGAGTACATAAGGTGTCTCGGTGGCGCGGAAATGACCCACGTTGATGCACTCGGTCGTGCCGACCCGCGCACGCCCGGCCAGTGGCTGATGCACGTGACCGAACAGGACGTACCGCGGTCTGGTCTGCCTGACCGCCTGCAGCAGCGCCTCGCTGCCGCGTTCGAGCCGGCGCGCGACCGTGTCGTACAAGAGCTGGGGAATGGCGGGAGGGATGTGGGCACACAGCACGTCCACCGCCCCGACCGCTGCCACCTTTTCCGCGTACACGTCATCGTCGAGCTCGTTCGGCGTCCGGTACGGCGAACGCAGGCCACCGCCGACGAACCCGAAGGTCCATCCGCCGAGCTCGATCCGCTCGCCGTCGAGTACCCGGTGCCCGGGCCGCAGATGGTTCGGCCACATGCGCGGAATGTCCACATTCCCGTAGGTCAGGTAGGCGGGCTCGGGGAGGGCGGCGAAAAGCTCGGCGTACTGACGGCCCACCGCGGCCTCGACATGGCTGGCCGGGTCGCCGCCAAGCCCGGCCCACAGCCCGGCGGACAGCTTCCGAGCCTCGTCGAACCGGCGCGCCGTGCGCAGGGCGATGAGCTCGCGCGCGTTCTCCTCGCCGAACAGGTCCGCGAAGATACCTTGCCGGTGATCGGCATAATCGACGAACAGGATCAGGTCGCCAAGGCAGAAGAGCGCGTCGGCTCCATCACCGGCCCGGGCAAGCGCATCGCTCCTGCCATGCACGTCGCTGACCACGTGGACCCGCATGGTGACAACCTTAAGAGGCGGCGCGCACAGGGGCTGTTCGCCCGGCCCCGATTGTGCCCGCGGCCCGTGCAAGCCAGTGGCGCCCGCGCGCCGGCAGGTACCATTACCGGTCGGTAGCCAGTCGCGACAACGTCCATTGCAGGCTGTCACGCAGCCCGCAGGACATGACAAGGAGACCTCGTGCGCGAATACAGCACACCGGCCCTGGTGCAGATCCCTGACTCGGCCAACCTCACCGACATCGTGTTCAAGCGGGCGGCTGACGAGCCCGATGCGGTAGCCCTGCGCCGCAAGGATGGCGACGGCTGGCGCGACGTGACCACGGCCGAATTCAGGGCCGACGTCGTGGCGACCGCGAAGGGCCTGATCGCGGCGGGCATCGGGCCCGGCGACCGGGTCGCGCTGATGTCGGCCACCAGGTACGAATGGACCCAGGTGGACTACGCCATCCTGGCCGTCGGCGCGATCTGCGTCCCCATCTACGAGACCTCATCGGCCGAGCAGGTGGCGTGGATCCTTTCCGACTCCGGGGCGAGGGGCGTCGTCGTCGAGACGCCAGCGCACGAGGCGATGGTCACGGGCGCCACGGACAAGGCGGAAGGCCTGAGCCACATCTGGCAGCTCGACGCCGGAGGGCTGGACGAGCTTGCCGCCGCGGGCGCGGGCGTCCTGGATGCGGAGATCGACAAGCGGCGCGAGTCGCGCGGCACCGCTGACGTCGCCACCATCATCTACACATCGGGGACCACCGGCAGGCCGAAGGGCTGTGCGCTCACGCACCGGAACCTGCTCGCGGACACCCGTAACGCGGTGGCGGGGGCGCTGACCGAGGTTTTCGAGATCAGCGGCGGATCGAGCCTGCTGTTCCTGCCGCTCGCCCACTCGTTCGCCCGCATCATCCAGCTGGGCTGCCTGGAGTCCTCGACGGTTCTCGGCCACACACCCCGCATCGCCGACCTTCGGCCTGATCTCGCCTCCTTCCGGCCGACCTTCATCCTGGCGGTGCCGCGGGTGTTCGAGAAGGTCTACAACGCCGCGGCGGCGCAGGCAGCGGAAAGCCCCGTCAAGGCAAGGATCTTCAAATTCGCCGTAGACACCGCTGTCGCTTACAGCAAGGCCCTGGACAGCGGCGGCGCGGGCATGCGGCTTCGGCTTCGGCACAGCCTCGCCGATCGCCTGGTCTACGGCAAGCTCCGGGCGGCGGTCGGGGGGCAGGTGCGGTACGCCGCGTCCGGGGGCGCCGCGCTTGGCGAAAGGCTCGGGCACTTTTTCCGCGGGGTCGGCATCACGATCCTCGAGGGTTACGGGATGACAGAGACCAGCGCCGCGGCGACCGTGAACCGGCCGGGCCGTAACAAGATCGGCACCGTTGGGCTGCCGTTGCCCTCGGTTGCCGTCAGGATCGCCGACGACGGCGAAATCCTGCTCAGGGGGCCAAACGTCTTCGCCGGCTACTGGCACAACGACGCCGCGACCGCGGAGATCATGGCCGACGGCGGCTGGATCCGCACCGGCGACGTCGGTGACCTGGACGACGAGGGATTCCTGCGGGTCACCGGGCGGAAGAAGGAACTGATCGTCACGGCGGCGGGCAAGAATGTCGCTCCCGCCGTGCTCGAAGACCGGATCCGCGCACACCCGCTGATCAGCCAGTGCATGGTCGTCGGCGACGGCCGGCCGTACGTGGCCTGCCTGCTGACGCTGGACGACGAGGCCCTCGACCGCTGGAAAGAACAGCACGGCAGGCCGGCCGATGCGACCGCCGAGACCTTGAAGGATGATCCAGAGCTGCTCGCGGAGATCCAGTCCGCTATAGACGACGCCAACAAGGCGGTGTCGCGTGCCGAGTCGATCCGCAGGTTTCGCATCCTCGGCACGGACTTCACCGAGGGCGGCGGCCACCTGACGCCCACGCTGAAGGTGCGCAGGGCCAAGGTGGCGAAGGATTTCGGCGCCGACATCGACGCGCTGTACTCCTGAGCGCAGCGCGTCGGTGTCGGCGTCCCGGGCGCAGGCTGTGCCGGGCGGTGTCAGCTTGCGGTCAGGGTCGCCGCCAGGCGCTCTGCGACCAGTTCCCAGCGCCACTCCGCCTCCACCCAAGCGCGCCCCTTGTCCCCCATGGCTGTCGCGCGCCCGGTGTCACGCAGCAGTTCGGCCATCCGGTCCGCGACCGCTTCGGCGGACCGGCCGTCCACCACGAAGCCGGTCTGACCAGACAGCACGGCGTCCGGGGCGCCGCCGGAGTCACCGGCGATGACGGGCAGGCCGGACGCCGACGCCTCCAGGTAGACGATGCCGAGCCCCTCCACGTCCAGCCCGTGCCTGCGGGTCCTGCACGGCATCGCGAACACGTCACCGGCGTTGTAGTACGCGGGAAGGTCGGCCGCGGGGACCGAGCCAGCGAAAATGACCGACGATTTCACCCGGAGCCGTTCCGCCAGGCGGGCGAGGGCCGCGCCGTACGGCCCGCCACCCACGAGCAGCAGCGCCGCGTCGTCGACGATGGACCGCACCCGTGGCCAGGCCCGGATGAGCGTGTCCTGCCCCTTGCGCGGCACGAGCCGTGACACGCAGATCACGACGGGCCGCCCGGCCAGGCCCAGCCGTTCCCTGATGGCACCGCCACCGTGTCCCGGCCGGAACGCGGTCACGTCGACGCCGGGTGCGAGGCGGACCATCCGGGCCGCCGCGGCGGGCGACAGTGCCCGCGCGAGCCTCGCGCGGAAGTAGTCACCGAGGTAGGTGACGACGTCCACCTCGTCACCGATTCTGCGGAGCAGCGACCGGGCGCCCGGCAGCAGCGCCCAGCCGGCCTCGTGGCCATGGGTGATGGCGACGCATCGCCCGACCCCCGCGCGGCGCAAGCCGGGCGCGAGCAGACCGAGCGGCGCCGCGGCGCCGAACAGGACCGTGTCGCAACCATGTTCCCTGACGATCCGCTGTGCGCGGCGCGCCACCCCCGCAGTGGGCAGCATCAGCGAGCCGGGATGGCGGATCACCGGGAACGGCTGCGCCGCGTCGAACGCCGCGCTCCCGTCCCACGATGGGGCATACACCACGACCGAGCCCGGCGGGCGCGCGGACGCCAGCGCGTGCACGAAAGACTGGATGCCGCCCTGCCTGGGTGGATAGTCGTTGGTCAGCACCAGGGTCTTCGGCCTCACGTTCGCCGATCCTAGTGGCCCCGTCGGGCGGGCCGTCTGCGGCGGCCCCGCCGGGCAACGCGCAAGCCGTCGGGCGCCCCGCTGCGCAAGAGCCCGGCCGGGCCAGGCCCGCGCCAGGCTCAGGGGCGGACGGCGCCGTCGAAGGTCTGGGCGTACCACGAGGTGCTGATCGGAATCTCCTCGACGGTCTGACCGGGCTGCGGCGCGTCCACCAGCATTCCGTTGCCGACGTATATGCCGACATGGCCTTCACCGTCGAAGAGCATCAGGTCGCCGGGCTGCATGTCCGCGGTCGCCACATGCGGGAGCGAGGCCCAGTCGTCATAGGTCGTGCGCGGAATCTGAACGCCCGCGTGCGCCCACGCGACCATCACGAGCCCGGAGCAGTCGTAGCCAGCGCTGTAGGGGCCGGTGCCGCCCCACGCATACGGCGCGCCGATCTGCGACAGCGCGAACGACACGGCGATCCGGGCCGCGCCCGTGGCCGGGCCCTTGTACGTGACCCCGCCGCCACTGCCGGAGCCGCCACTGCCGGAGCCGCCACTGCCAGAGCCGCCACTGGCGCCCGTGGTCGTGGCCGCCGGCGCCGGTGCCGGCGCGGTCAGTTTGGCCAGCTCGGCCTGGTTCTTGACGATCAGTTTCTTGAGACTCTGATACTGCGCCTGCTTGCTCTTCTCGAGCTGGCTGACCGCGGCGGTCGTCCGTGACTGCTGCTGCACCGACTGCTGCACCACCCGCGCGGCACTGAGGTACGCGGACAGTTGCGCGCGCCGGTCGGAGGACAGATGGCTGAGCAGGGACGCCTGGTCGAGGATGGTCTGCGGATCATCGCTGGTGAGGATCGCACCTGCCGAGTTGAGGTTGCCCTGTTGGTAGGCGGCGGAAGCGATCTGCGCGACCGCGGTGCGCATGGCGCCAAGATTGCGCTTGTCCCTGGCGAGGGCCTGGTTGATCATCTTCAGCCTGGCGGTCGCGGCGTTCAGGTCGGTAATCGACTGGTCGTACTGCTGCGTTACCGCATCGAGCTGTGTCATGAGCTTGCTGATCTTCGCCCGAACCTCGCTCGCTGTCGGGTTCGGCGTGGCACTCGCCGCCCCGCCATAGGCAATGAACGCACCGGCGAGGGCGACCCCGGTGACGAGCGTGACGCCTCGGCGTACACGCGAGGCGGTTAGTGCCGGGTGCACACCCACAGAGGTGACACGCTCCTTCTCCCACGTGCCGCCTACCGGGTGAGCTGACGGGTTCGGGCGGTGGAAGACGCGCCCTACGGGTGTGGCTGTCTGGCGGCCGCACCCGATTCACCCCTGGAGGAACTGGCCTGGCGGCATCTACCGCCGTGCCATGCGGTCTCCTCCGGTGGTTCCCCGGCTCAAGCGCCAACCGTGCGGCCGGCGAAGACTCGGCGGGAGCCCCTTACCGCCGCCACGATGGCGGCTGAAAAATAATGTGGCCCGGGCGGAGACACTAGTGAAGATCACGAATGGTTTCAACCACTTCGGCCATACTCACGGTGTTGTGCCAGTGTTGGGCACGGACGGGGACCTTGCCCCGGGCGATCAGGCCCCCGAGCGCCGGCGCCCGCTGGAACCTGATACCGGTTCCCGTCCATGACAGAACGTGACCTGCGGTTTCACATCAGGGCGAACCGGGCGGGGCCTGCGCTCCGCCCGGTCAGGACGCATGCGCTTCGGGAAGAGCGAGCCGAAGTGGAGGCACCATCCCCGCGTCGGCCAGGGTCCGCAGGGCACGGCGCTCCGGTTCCCCAAGCTCGACCTCGACGCCGAGCAGTATCCGCACGACACAGTCCCCGCAGGCGATGTCACGCATTTCACAGCGATCGCAGTCGATCAGCATTGCCATTCCTTCCGCCTGTGGTCCCGCGGGCCGGAACCACGCGTCAGACGCTAGGAGAGGGCACCGACATTTCTGAGAGGGCACCGATCTGAGAGGGCACCGACATTTCTCGCGCAGGGGTGTCGCCGGCCGTCATACCGGAATTACGCCGCGCTTGCGCGGCGGCAGCGGCTCGCGCTTGCCCGCAGAGATCGCCAAGCCGCTGATGATATGCCGTCTCGTGTCGGCGGGGTCGACGATGTCGTCGATAAATGCCTGCTTGGCGGTCAGATAAGGATCGATCTGCGCGCGCACGGTCGCGACGAGATCCCGCCGCAGGGCCTCCCGCGCCTCCCCCGGTTCCTGCGCCGCGAGCTGGCGGCGGAACAGGATATTGACCGCGCCCTCCGGTCCCATGATCGAGATCTCCGCGGTCGGCCAGCCGACGATGTAGTCCGCACCGTACTGGCGTCCCCCCATGACGTAGTAACCGGCGCCGTAGGCCTTGCGCAGGATGACGGTGACCTTGGGCACGGTCGCGCAGGAGATGTTGTGCAGGAACTTGGCGCCATGCCGCAGGATCCCCCGGTGCTCGACCTCGCGCCCGACGACGAAGCCGGGCACGTCGACGAGAAAGACGAGCGGGATGCAGAAGGCGTCACAGATGTTGATGAACCTGGCCGCCTTGTCCGCCTCGTCCAGGGAGATCGCACCCGCGCGGACCATTGGCTGAGACGCCACGATTCCCGCTGGGCGCCCGGCGAATCTGGCGAAGCCGGTGATGATGGCCCTGGCCCAGTCCGGCTTGATCGCGAAGAACTCGCCGTCGTCAGCGATCTCCTTGATCACGCGGCGCATGTCGTACGCCTTGCGAAGATTGGCGGGGACGATGTCATACAGCTTCTCCGATCGCCGGTCCGGCGGATCGGAGGCCGGCTTGACCGGGAGCGGATCGCCGTAACGGGAGGGCATGAAGGACAGGTATTCACGGACCAGACGGAGGCAGTCCGCGTCGTCCGCCGCCTCGGCATCCGCCACGCCGGAGATCCTCGCGTGCACCGCGGAGCCCCCCATGTCCTCCTCGGTGATTTCCTCGCCGGTGGCCGCGCGAACGAGGTGAACCCCGGCGAGGGCCATCGATGACGTGCCCCTCACCATCGGGACGAAATCACACAGCGCCGGAACGTAGCCCGTGCCGGCGCTGCAGTGCCCGAGGACCGCTCCGACCTGCGGGACCACGCCGCTCATCTGGCTCATCTCGCGGAACACGTCACCTGTGCCGCCGAAGGCGCCGACCGCCTCGTTCACCCGCCCGCCGGCCGAGTCGAGCAGGTAGACAACGGGATGACCGTGCCGGACGGCGAGGTCACGGGTCCGCGCCGCCTTGCGTTCGCCATGCATGCCCATCGAGCCGGCCAGCACCGTGAAGTCGTAGGCGATGACCGCGGCCCTGCGGCCATCGATCTCGCCGACACCGGTGACCACGCCATCGGCCCAGGTGCGGCGGCCCTGCGTCTGCGGTGTGTCGGCCGCCTGGGCCAAGCTGCCTGTCTCGGTGAAGGTTCCCCGGTCGAAAAGGAGGCCGAGGCGCTCCCTGACGGTGAGCTTGCCCAGGCTGTGCTGACGTGAGACGAGTTGCTCGCCCCCCATCCCGAGCGCGTCGGCTTTCCGTGCGGCCAGGTCCCGCGCCAGCTCACGCATGCCGTCAGCGCTGTCCGGCGCATCGCCGGGCAGGCCGCCTGGCGGCCCGCCGGGCGCGCCGCCGCGTGCCGCACGTGCTGGCTGGGCGTCCACTGGCCCTCCCGCAAGACCGAATGGGATTCGACGTGTCCTTACAGCCTAGTAAGGCGGCGGAAAGCCAGCGAAAACCGCCGCTATCGGCGCAGGCCACGGGCGTACGCGGACCCAAGGCGGCACAAAGCGGCGACAGCCGGTGAAGGCCGTTTCGTGCCAGCACTGTGCCAGCAGGCGCGGGGTGGTGGCCGCCATGGATGACTACGCCAGCGACGGCCGGTTTCCTGACGGCAGTGTGGTGCTCGTCTGGTACCCGCCAGCCGGCGCAGATGCCCAGGACCGCGCCTCGTGGGCGTGGCTGCCTGGGTCGGTCCTGTCCCAGTGCGGGCCGGATGAGTGGCAGGTCTGCGTCGAGGTGCGCGAGGTGGCCGTGCTCGAAGACGGGTCGCCAGCCCCGGACGGCGCGCCCGAGGATCATCTGCTGTACCCGATCGTATTCAGGGACTCCAGCGAGCTGAGGCCAGCTAACGGAGAGGATGTGAGCTAGATGAGCATCTTTCTCAAGATCGCGCCAGGTGTCAAAGCGCGCCTGTCCAGGCGGCGCGCGCGGTGGGCGATCGGGCCGAGAGCAGCCAGGCTGCACGTCGGCGCGGGAGGTCCCGGTATCTCTACCGGGGCCGGATGGTGGACGTGGTACAAGCCGCTGCGGCGGCGCAGCAGAAGATCACGATGAGGAAGTGATCACGATGACGACCGAGGATGACCCCATGGTCGTGCGGGAGCTGGACAAGATCCTTCCCCTGGCGATGCGGCCGACACCATCTGGTGCGCGGCTCGACCTCCGTCTCTACTTCACCGAGAACAAGAAGGGCCGTTGGCTGAGCGTGGAGGTCCATGACGCCGACGGCAAACTGATCGGGCCGCCGCTGCCCATCGACAGCCCGGAGCACATAGGGCCGTACTTCGATGCCCTGGCCGCCAAGGCGTACAAGGTCGCGGCGGCTAAGCGGACAAAGCCGCTCCAGCGCTGAGCAGGCCAGAACGCCCCGCCAGTCCTCACGATGGCGGGGCGTTCAGCGCATTGGTGTACGCACGGGCCAGCTTACCGGGCGCGCGCTGCGGTCCTGCGGAGATCGGCCAGTTGCTCGTGAAACTCCCGCGCCGGCTGCTCGCCTGGGTAGCGGTCGCGTATCTCGGTGTCGAGTTCCCCGGCCACGAGCAGCAGCGACGGCAGGCACTTGCGGTCAGCGCCGAACGCCTGGGCACCGTAGTGGACCGCCTGGTCGAGGTCACCGGCCCTGGCTGAGACCGCGCCGAGGGCGATGCGGGCCTCAGCCATGCGCATCGGGGCCAGGTCTTTGCCGTCCGATCCGCGCCCGCTGCGCAGGACTTCTACCGCGTGCCCGGCTGCCCGCTGGTCATCACCGACCACGCGGTAGCAGTCCATCGCGTAGAAGTCGAACTTGGCGGGATCGACCACGAAGTGATTGAGCGGGTTACCCGCCAGGGGCATGCGCTGGAGCAGGTTGTGACCCCGGTCGAGCGCCTCGCCAACGGCGCGCTTGTCACCCATCCGGCCAAGCGCCCGCGCCTCGTGAGCGACGAGCTGGACGGCCACGCTGGCACGCCCGGCCACTTCCTGGCCCGCGCGGGCGTAGGTGATCGTGCCGGACAGGTCGTGCCTGGTGTGCGCGAACCATGCGGCCATCTCCATCGACCAGGCGACGATCTCGGCGTGCCCGGCTTCCCGGCCGAGATGGAACGCGCTGATCCGGGTAGCCTCGGCCGCCGCAGCCAGCCCTGAGTCGTATTCGAGGCACCCGATGAGCAAGGTCAGCCACCCTGCCGTGACGAGCAGCTCGCGGTGTTCCCGCAGGCCGACCCGCCCATCCAGGAGCCTGCTGACGTACCCGAGCCACTGCTGGGCCTCGCGGCGCAGCTCTGCGGGACGGCGGTAGGCGTACTGCATGCACAGCGTGTCTGTGGTGCCGGCGAGCGCTTCGAGGGCAGCCATGTCCACGTCTGAGGCGCGCAGCCGCCGTATCAGCTCCGTCGTCCCCGCCTGGTCTGCCACCGTGCTGGCCAGGGCGCGGCGGTCCGCTGAGATGCCCCCGTTGGGAGGCTCGTCATGACTCAGCGCAGCCAGCTTCCCGCCCGCGCCGAGGATCTCATCGAGGCGCTCCGCTATCCGCCGGGACGGTCGCTGATGGCCGTTCTTCAGGTGGGAAATGTGCGCCTTGTCACACGGGACCCGGCGGGCGAGCGCGTTCCCGCTGGTACCGCGTTCGGCCATGAGCGCGCGCAGTGCCTCAGCGAAGCCATCCATCTGCGTACGCCTATCGCTTGACGGCCGTTGACAAAGGGGGTTGACGGCCAGCATGTCAACAGTTCCACGGTAGCCGGTCAGCAGCGCAAGGTGGCTGTTCATTGGTGTACAGGCATCGCGAAGGAGCGCCCCCAATGGCGCACGAACTGTCCAGGCTGCGGCGCGAGTTCCCGCTGTGGCGGATCTGGGAGAGTGACGGCGGCCACCTCTACGCCACCCGGCACGGGCAGTTCCAGGAGGGCCAGGGCCACACGGTGAACGCGGCCACGGTGGACGGGCTGCGAAACGAGATCCAGGCCGCCGAGAACGACGCCGCACGTGACGCAGCGGTGCAGGCAAGGCGGCGGGCGGAACGCGGTGAGCGAGCCGATCATGGATAAGCGCGATCTCGCGGCGGGCATGGCCGAGCTGGAGCGGCTCGCCGCCGAGCTGCAAGCCCGTGGTCACCGCGCCCACCTCATCACACCCGCTGGCAAGCGGCCCTACCTGCACACCGCCAATCCCGGCGTGCTGAGTGAGAACGTGGCCTATGAGGCGGGCTGGTACTGGTGGCCATGGGCTGAACGCCTCGCCCCCGCCACCGACGTGCCCGCAGCGGCGGACAAGATCACTCGCGTGCTGCGCGGCGTGGAGCCCACGGCATGACGGCCAGCGGCGGGCAGGACAGCGCCGGCCTGGCCGGGCTGCGGAAGGTCTACCCCGGCTGGCGGATCTGGCGCGGTGAGACCACCGGGGAGTACTGGGCGGCACCGCCAGCCGGTCACCCGCACCGCGCGCTGGTCAACGCGCCTGACATCGAGGGCCTGGCGGCCAGGCTGGGTGAGCTGTCGCTGGGGCGGCGGCCGGAACCGGTGAGCTGCCACCATGAGTGACACGCCGCGCGTGAGCCCGCTGAACAGCGCGGGCACCGATGCTCTGCGCCGGTTCGCTGACGCGGTGCTCGACGCCCGCGACGGGTTCCGCGACAACGCCAAGCTGCACACCGAGCGCGCGGAAGAACTCGCCGCCGACCCCATCCGCGCCGCGCTGTGCCGTGGGCAGGCGATGGCCTACGAGGAAGCGGCCGGGCACATAGACGACGCTGTAGCCATCGCCACTGGGCGATGGGGGCAGGGGCAGCGCATCTAATCCCGTGCGGCCGGGTGCTTCCTCGCACGACGCCCGGCCGCGCGGTTCCACGTCAGGAGCCGCATCCGCCCGCGCACACTGGCAGCTCCAGCACGATCTGGAGCCGCCTGGTATGACTGGCCACCAGCAGGCAGCGGACCTCAGATTTGATCGTAGGGCCGCGAGCTGGGATGAGATGGGACGCGCGGTCACCCCGTCACACCGCCCATGACCTGGGCAGCCGCCCGGATGCGCCGTGCCGTGCTACCGCTCCTGATACCTCAGTTGGTTGCTCCCGGAGGAAAAACCGGGCGGGAAGCCGCCGCGACCTGATCAGTGGCGGCATCCGGTGGCCCGTCGTCCGGCGAGGTCTGGAAGTCGTGACCGTGAGGCCCACCACCTACGGGGCGATCTTCGCTAGGGTGGCGGGCACCGGGGCGACCGGCAACGGCCACCATGCCCAGGCCGGGGATCATCGCGAAGTTCCGGCCGCCTTCGGGCTGCATGGACACCTGCTGCTGGACCTGGCCCTGCACGGGACCATGATCAACCGCAACATCACCGGCAGGCTGCGGCTGGTCTTCCTCGCCTGCGCCAGCGTCCCAGCTCGTCTTCGTCTCGTAGTAGGGCGACCTGGGCTCGGGCTCGGGTGCCGCAGCGGACTCGATGGTCTTGGTGGTCTTGGCCATGATCACAACTCCATCTCCGCGCGCAGCCCGCTCACATCGGGCAGGCCGTGGCGCTGCCTGCGGAGGTCCGGCCCGGTGCCGAGCTGGGCATGCACGGCGGCCTCGACCTCACCAGGCGCGGGCTCCGGGGCGGCGTCGAGCAGCTCCTCGAAGGACATGTCCGACGACGAGATCGGCGCGGGCGTGAACGGTTCTGCTGACATCGGTCACCTCGCAGCCGTAACACCCATGGGGGCACCGGTCAGCTCGTCGTACAGCACGGTGTGCCCACGGGAAGCTGACGGCTTCCTGGAGCCCTCCAGGCCATGACGCCCTGCGGACAGGGCCGCGCGGTGTGCGGCTGCCCTGGCGGCCGGGTGGGTGCTCTTCTGCCAGTCCAGGACCGCCTGCCCGGCACGACGGGCGCTATCTGGCGATGGGCCGAACAGGATGCCACCGCCGATCTCGTGAGCCGCGCGCTGGAAAGCTGCCCGGATGTTCGCGGGTGTACGGGGAGCCTGGCTCCCGGTCCGCAAGGGTGCCTTGGCGGATGCGTTGTAGCTCGCGCCGAGCGCATTCCGGAAAGTATCGCGGATGTCGGGGGGCAGCTTGGCGGGAAGCGCGCCCGCCGCGTCGGTGAGCTGCGTGGCGTTGTGCAGGCAATCCAGGGCGTGGTACCGGGCCGTGCAGTGCCCATACTGGTCAGCAACTCCGCACGCGGCCATGGCGCTGAACCGCGCGGTCACGTCATCGCCCTGGGCGGGCTCGGCGGCGACGGCAGGCGTGTAGGTGCCCCGGCTGATGCGATCAAGTGCTCTGGCCAGCCGGTCCTCGGTGCTGGGCCGGTTCCGGTGCGGGCCTTTGGCCCGGTCCCGCCTGTCTTCCTCGTCCTCGTGCTCACGCTGCTGCTCACGGGCGCTGGCGCGGCTCAAGGTGTCGGCAAGATCGTTCAGATGATCTTCGTAGTCCAGGTCCGCCTCGATCTCCGCACCCTCAGCCGCCAGCCCGGCCAGCTCCGCAGGAGATCCGTCGTAGTAGTCCCCGCCACCGCCAGCCGGGGTGCCGTAGCCGGACTCGATCACGCTGCTCAGCTCGATGCCGTCGTGCCGGTCGAGCGTGGACATCAGCTTGCCGAGCTTGTAGACGTTCTCCGCGTTCCAGAATGACTGTCCGGGCATGGTGGGCTCCCCTCCGCGGGCGAGATCGAGATGGGGACGATGCGTACCGGTGCACAGCGGGCAGCTCGCGGGATCGCCTGGGTGTGCGCCAGCAGCGCAGGCCGGGCAGTCCGCTGGATGGCCCATGTCAGGCCCCCGGCTCCCTGGGCACCTGGCGCCGGCGGACCGGTGCGGGCGCTACCGCGTCCTCGCCAGTGGGGGTCTCGCCAGCCGGTGGGCCGGTGGGCTCGGCAGGTGCAGGTGGCGGCTCAGGCTTGGACGGCTCGGGGGTGGCTTGCGCCTGCGCCACCGCAGCCTCGGCCGCTTCCCGCGCGATCTTGCTGATGCGGGCGGTCTCGGCGGCCTGGGCGGCGTTCCTGGCGCGGTCGGCCGCGAGCGTGCAACTGGTGCTGGTACTCAGACGGGGCGGCGAATCCCGTAAACGGCTGCGGCTGGCTGATCGCGGGCACACACACCCCGCCGGTCTCAATCATCGGGCCGACCATCTCGGGCTGGGTGTACCCCATCCGCTCAGCGATCCGGGTCTGCGGGGATGGGTCTCCGGAGATGCCGTTGTTGCCCAGCTTCGCCGCCAGCGCCTGGCGGGTGGGCACGGCCGGTTCCCCGATGGGCTGGAGCGTGCGTGGCTGGAGATCAACCGCGCCGGTATCCGTGTCCGCTGCCGTCATGTGCAGGCCCTCTTCATCCGCTGTGGTTGCGGCGAGCCCGCGCTTGCTCGCGGCGCGAGCCCGCCGCGTGCCGAATACCCATCGACGTGATCAGACTACGCGCCAGGGCGGCCGGGTGCATGTTCGAGTTGCTGGCGCTGAGCTGGGGCGGAACTGTTGACATCCCTTAGCGGGCGGCTGGCCGGTGCCTGCACGGGCAGGATCTCTCGTGCTGCCAGCCGCCATCGCGCCATTCAGATACACAGCAGGCCAGCTCGATGGGGTCCGGCAACCACGTCATACCCGCTTCCCTGGTACGCGGGCTGCGCAGGCTGGCAGGAGCGCGGCGATCGTCCTGGGGAATCGTGAGGCTGCGCATCCTGTCCGCCAGGGTGCTGCGGCTGCGGCGGGTGCTCATGCGGGCACCGCCTTGCGCTGCTGATCGCGCAGCTCACGCCGCTGGCGGGCAGTCAGGCCCGCGACGATGCCGACCGGGATCGTGCAGGATGTCGTGGCCCACTCGCGGCATTCACGCAGGACCGGGCAGCCAAGGCAGAGATTGCGGGCGAACTCGCGGCCAGGCCGGTCGGTGCCACGCGGGAACCAGGTCCCGGCGGGGTACTTGCCGGACGAGCAGGTCGCGCCGGGCAAATTTGGCGCTGCGCCGCGCAGGGCGCGCTCGAAGAACAGGCGGGTGTGCATCTTGTCGGCGGCTGCCACCATCGCAGATCCCCTCCTCTCGATTCGCTCGATCGTGCCGGGAGGGATCCAGATCCCGCCAGCGGCCAGTGCACGTGATCGCTCAGCTATAGCTGCCCGGCGTTCAGCGGCACGCCTGGCTGCGCAGCGCCGGCAGCGCCCATATCTGCCATCCGCCGTGCTGGGCGCGGGCGAGAAGCTCTCCATGGGCTTGAACTCCCCGCAGTCCGGGCACCTCTTGAGCCCGGATTCGAGCCGCTCGGCCACCCTGGCAGCACGCGCCTTGTTCGCCTGCTCAAACGTGTTATCGGGGCGGCTGGCCCTGGCCTGAGCTGGTGATGGCCCCTGACGCCGCAGGTTCGACTGGGACGATCTTGCGCAACTCCACGAGCAGAACCAGTTGTTCACGGGCTCGTAGGCGATCGGCACGCCGCACCGGGCGCAGTTGCTGGTGGCACCTACCGGCCGGGCCATGGGCGCAGCCTGCCCCGCGTGGCGCTGGAGGTCAACTTCCCAGCTCAGGCCGGCCACCCGACCGGATTCGCTCTCCGGTGTGGTGCCGCTGGCCTGCGGCGGGACAGGCATGCTGGCACACATCGGCACGATCGGCACGATCACGATCTGCCGGATCGATCCATGCGCTGGCTGGCCTGCGGTTGATCCATGCGTCATCGATGGGCCGGCGGCAACGTCGTTTCATCGATGGGTTCCCGTGCT
>WNGJ01000500.1_pt1 | contig 36662 bp, 30 predicted proteins | sample 5400611 | NCBI WGS metagenome assembly WNGJ01 (sample SAMN13153375, study PRJNA577476) | soil metagenome | isolation source: 40 cm soil or saprolite under Garry oak tree replicate 1 | place: USA:California | collected 2016-06-15
GTACTTTTTGGCCGTGCGTTTTCCCTGGCGTCGATAGGCATACCAGTACCCATCTCCTCCATGCGGTCGCGCTTCTTTGAGCAGACTGAGGTGTCCCTCTCGTCCTTGAAAAGAGAACGAGGTGTATGCAGCCAGCCGCTTGAGCCATGCTTCCGGCTCCTCGCGTACATCAATCGTAGCCGTATAGTGCTCGTCACGCCAGAGATACTGCTGATCTTCCTGTGACCAGATCAGCGCCGCTTGTCTCGTTTTTGCCATTGTGCTTCCTAAACAGAGAAAGAGGAGAGAGATGTTCCCCAACAATTCTCTGAAAAGTATATCTCCTGACGTCCGCATGACGCAAGCGTTCCCCAACATATTCTTTTTTTAAAGAAATTGCCGCTGGAGTGGTCAACTGGTGTCCGTCTTTGGCTCACGTATTGCAGTCTTCGCCGTGTCATTGCTCATTGTTGCACTCACTGGCTCACCAGCCCTGGCAGGGCTGAGAGCAGCCCTCAGCACGTTACCCAGTGTCGTGCTGAGCCTGCCGGCAGGAGCGCTGGTAGATCGCTGGAATCGCAAGTGGGTGATGATCGTATGTGACAGTGGACGTGCCATTGCTCTCTTAAGCATTCCTGTGGCGGCAGCGCTCGGTCACCTGACCATCCGCCACCTGGCTCTGGCCATCTTGCTGGAAGGAACCCTAACCCCTTTCTTTGCCGTCGCACAGTTAGCGGCTCTGCCGCGCATCGTTGAGCAGGAGCAGCCTTCCCAGGCTGTTTGTGCAAGAGGATCGATTGTTTGATAACCAAAGGAGTTACAGACGTGACACGCTACTTACCTCCGCAGTGAGCAGACGAGCCAGTTCAGCACGAGCCTGTTGCCATGCGGCTTGTCAAGCCCATGAGTTTGTGATACGATCAGCAAGAACCAGACCGGTGTAAGGGAAATCATGGAGTCATCAGCCGGCTTCTGGGACCACACAGACTGGACAGAGCAGAGGAGATAGGTGTTCTCACCCAAAGGTGTTTATGAGCAAATTCGGATTGTACGGCAAAATCATAGCCCAGCCGGGTCAACGCGACGCTCTGGTCGCAGGACTCCTGGAGGCGGCAGCATTGATGCAGCACGTCCCCGGCTGCGAACTCTACATTGTGAATGTCTCGGCTACCGACGCCGACGCTGTGTGGGTGACCGAGGTATGGAGTAGCGCGTCCGCCCATCAAGCATCTCTCACACTAGATGAGATCAAAGCACTGATCAAGAGAAACATGCCGTTGATAGCTGGCGGCGAGCGCATCGAGATCGTCCCCATAGGCGGCAAGGGTCTCCCCATAGACTAATGGAGGTTCAAGAGATCTTCTGTGTCAGTGGCTCAACCAGTTCGCAGCCAAAGTAATCGTAAACGCAGCGGTTCGTCCTTTTCACTCCAGCTATGCAGGTCGGGTTGGGTCCAGCAACTGGTCGCTTTGCTAAAATATATATGGCTGAAGAAGGGAAGAACATCATGCGTAAGAGTCACCATATATATAGCCGCATCGTCTTGCTTATCCTATTTCTGTTGGCAGCGATCCTACTAGCTGTACATTTCTGGCCTACCGGCAATTCGCGTGAGATCATGAATGCATGTGCTGCCGCGGGGGAGTCGCGGGATACAGTAGCAGCCACTACCATTGCGCAAACACTCCCGCCGCTCTTTCTCGGCCTTGACGCTTATCGCCACCTGGATAAACTTTCGTATCTGGAACTGGGAGACCGGGTTGAGGGCGCATCTACGGCTGATCCCGCCGGCAGCAATACCGATAGTACGCATGTGGTGCGTGTATTGCCAGATGGTGAGCATGTTCTCTTTGATCAGTTGGGGCCGGGCATCATGACATTTATGCGTATGCAGGAGAACTATGGTGGTCCCTGGAATCTCTCGTTGGATGGGCATTTCACCACTACCGTGAACACGAGTGATCTTGGACAAACGAACCCGGTCAGTGATCCTGCGAGCACCTTCCCCTACCCGCTTTCCCTGAATCCGCGGCAGAGCCAGGGTAGCAGTGTTATGGCAACATCCATTCCGTTTCAGCAGAGCATGCAGTGGACATCGCAGCATGCCAACGGCAACTTCTACGCGCTCTATCGTAAACTGCCCTATGGGAGCACGCTTCATACCTGGAACGGCCAGGAGCCGGTGAATGATGTTGTTAGCCTTTTGCGCTGCGCCGGAAGTGATATCGCGCCTCAATCGATCTCGCAACAGCAGGGCAATCTTACACTTGCAGCTCATAGGGAAACACCCGTGGTGACGCTCAATGGTCCCGCTCAGATTCGCGCGCTGGAGTTTCAGGTGCCTCCACAGGAAATGGTAGGTTTTGGCAATGCGCGCCTGCTGATCTATTGGGATGGTGAAACGCATCCAAGCGTCAATGCGCCCATCAAATTCCTGGCAGGAGATGGCGCGGGTATCTATTTTCCCCGGAATCGCCAGTTGGTACAAGGTTGGATTGCTGGCATGAGTCAGGATCAAACAGGGGCGATGAACGTTCATCTCTACTGGCCGATGCCCTTTTCCTCGCGCGCTCGCATCGCTATTCTGGCCGATTCTCCCCTCAATAGTGTTCATTGGAGGGTGCGCTATGAGCCGTTCCCTGATCCGCCGCAGTGGTGGGGAACGTTTCACGCCACCTATACCAGCGTGGTCCAACCGCGACCTGGACAGGATATGACCTTTCTGGATGTAAAGGGCAGTGGCAAGCTGGTTGGCACCGTGATCAACTTCTCCGCGCCGGATGGCACGCTTGAAGGTGATCCCCATATCTACCTGGATGATAGCAAGACTCCTCAGATCGCGGTTACAGGTACCGAAGAGTGGGGCCTGGGCGGGAACTACTGGAATGGCGGACAACAGGTTTCACTTCCCCTGGGCGGCTTGCCGAGCAGCATCAACAATCCACCCGGCACGAATATCGACGGAGCCGCGCTCTACCGTTTCCTGGTCGCGGACAGTATTCCGTTTAATCGTCATCTTCTAGTGCGCTGGGAGCATGGCGGTCATGATGAAAGCACACATCCCTATCGCGCCACCATGTTGTGGTATGGTACGCCGGCGCAAACCGCCTTACTCAGCGATGACGCGTTGCCTGCAGTGCCTGCCAGCCGCCTTGCACATCACTACGTGGCAACGGGCGAGCATACCTACCAACTCACCGCCGCCTATGAATACCCTGTGCATAATCCACTGATTACCGCGACAGGGACTATATTGACGGGAGCAGCCAGCTTTACGATGCAGCTTGACCCGCACAACGCCGGCGCATTCTTGCGTCGCACCTTCGACGATTGTGTTGCCAACCAGCGCGCGCATATTTATCTTGATGGCAGCTTCGCGGGTACGTGGTATGATGCTGGCGCATCAAATGGGGCAGGCGTTGATGGGCACCAGCGCTGCTGGCGCGATGAAGATTTTCCTCTCCCTGCTTCTTTGACCGCCGGAAAATCGTCGGTAAACGTGCGCGTTGTGTTCTTGCCGGCAACCGATCCGCACAATAGCGATTGGACAGCTTTTCGCTACTCGATGTACAGTTTTGTCCTGCCTTCGTTCGCCTCTTCTTGACTAATTCACGGTCCCTCGCCCAACGCCTGTTCTACTAACTGTTGAGCCACAGGCTCAACTTTTGCTAATAGGCTAACAAACTCTTCCTCCCCAACCGCCTTGCGCAAGGTATCAATGCCGCGCCCCGACTCAGCATAGTAGGTACTTTGTATCTCATTAAGCATATTTCTGGAGAGCAGTAAAGAGGCAAGCGCGGTCTCGTAGCGCTGTTGATCCAGGTAGAGTTTGCCCATGTTGCGCAGCGCCTTGCCCTGGCCCTCGCGATCTTCTATCTCCCTGGCAATACTCAACGCTTGCTTATAGTATTGCATGGCTTGCTGCTTCTGCCCGAGAGTTTCATAGGCCGTCCCAAGATTCTTGAGCGTTCTGCCTTCCCCCTTGCGATCTATTTCGCGCCGTATGCTCAATGCCTGCTCAAGGTATTGCAGGGCCTGTTCATTCTGCCCCAGCTTTCTATATACCTTGCCGAGATTGTTAAGTGACCAGGCCTCCCCTTGGCGATCTCTCTCATCCCTAAAAATACTCAGCGCCTGCCCATAGTACTCTTGCGCTCGCTCTCTCTGCCCCAGGTCTTCATAAACGCGACCTAAATTATTGAGAGTCTCGGCTTCCCCGAGGCGATCTCCAATTTCTCTAAAGATGCTCAACGCCTGCTCATAGTATTGCTGTGCCTGCTTATTTTGCCCCAGGGTGATGTAGACCCACCCCAGGTTGTTCAGAGCCGAACCCTCTCCCTTGGAATCTCCCTGCTCCTGGTATATGTGCAATGCCTGCTCATAGTCACCCCGCGCTCGCTCCCTGTTCCCTACTTCAGCAAATACCCGCCCCAGGTCATTGAGCACCCGGCCTTCTCCAGCGCGGTTCCCATCCTGCCTGTAGATTGCTATGGCCTTCTCAAGGTACTCGCGCGCCCGCTTCATGCGTCCCAATACCCTGTAGGTCACCCCGAGGTTGTTGTAGATGCGCGCCTCCTGCGAACGTTCAGGCTGCCATTTGTCCAGTGGCAACAGCATCAGATAGAGTTCTAGCACGATGGCATTGCCACCAGAACGCTTGAGTGTGGCGAAGATGCCCTCCCGCTCCATCAAATCGTAAGCTTCTCGCCATTGCTGCGCCTGGCACAACTGCCATGTGGCTTCTATCAGTGGTTCGATATCGCTACTCTTTCGCCTTTTTCCTCGTGGAGGGCAATTCGTCGCTGCATATGCGATGAAATGCTGCGCGGCCCTGGCATGCGCTGCTCTTAAAGCCTGCCGATTGGCCTGCTCATTGCCTTCAATAAAATGGCTGCGCGCGTGGCTGGCAACAATGTTATGCAACTGGTAGCGGCCCTCACCCCAGGCCTGTAGCAGATGCTGGTTCAATAAAGCATCAAGGGCAGCATGCATCTGTGCCTGCGGCTCCTCGTCCGCTTTGAAATCCAGCAAGGCCAGGGCAGCGCTCAAGTGAACCGGCTTACGGTAGATGGAGAAGGCTAACAACAGTTTGCGCTGCTCCTCGTTCAGTTGCTGTTTATAGATATAATCCAGCAGGTTGCGGGCGACGTTCCCCGTCCAGATGTGAGCATAGATCGGGTCCCTGAAAAAGTCGGCCAGGCTGAGGTTGCGATTGCGCAGGAGCGATGCCAGCAGGGTCAAGGCAAAAGCATGACCCTGGCAATTTTCTACGACGGTGCGCAGCTCTGCTTCCGTAGCATCAATTCTTAGTTTTCGCAGCAGTTCTATGCCCTCGGCAACCTCCAGGCCCTTGACGAAATACTCTTGCATGTAGGTGGGAGGATACTCGTGACTTCCCTGTGGCCAGAGGCGGCTGGTAAGTAGAATGCGGCAGGTACACTGCTGGCTATTGATCGCGTCGAGCCATTCGCTGACGCCAGGACGATCGGCGAGGGCATGCCCCGTCTGCAAGTCAAGCAGGTTTTCAAATTGATCCAGGATTACCAATCGTGGCTGATCAGCCGTATTCAACACGTTAAGCAGCGCCATGGCCTGGTGTTGCAGGGACAGGTTAGCAAAATCCGGTAGCGGCTTGCCCAGCACTTCAAAGAGGTTTCCCGCCAGGTCGGCAAAGGTGACCGCGGCATCGATATTCAGCCAGACCGCTTCGGCAGTAAACGGCCCGTTGCCGCCACGGCGTTGCTCTTCCGCGTAGCGATAGATCAAGGCAGCAAGCGTCGATTTGCCAACCCCGCCAATGCCTGTCAGGACAACGGCTGTAGTATCAGGCTGGATCAGCTTTGCGTAGACATCTCTGACAGCTTTTTCACGCTGCTGGATTGTTCTGGGGTCAGTCGGCGGAGAAACGCCCCTGATGCCACGAAAAGCATGTTTATGCAGAGGGCCTGATTGCGGCGCTTGAGTGTGATTGGACGGGGAAACGTCTACGCCTGATTGCGGCATCGTAGCCACAGAAGACGTAATTGAAGATAACTGTGCGATAAGGGATGGATGAATGTTAGCACCAGTATGTTCGGTTGAGCCAGATGAGACCGGAAAAAGCCACTGGAAGAGGCCAATAACGACGCTAAGGACTGTAAAGATAACGATAGGCAGGATAGTAGTTAAAGAACCCTGCTCAGTTACTATCCATATAACTGTGCCAATGGCAATGAGCAGGAGTATGATACCCGCAATCAGCCAGCGTTTCCAGGGGGGACGCCTACGATTATGCTCACGTTGTTGCGAGCTTTCGAGTTGCTGACCCTGCTGTTGTGTAGCCATGCGCGCTATATATCCCCTCAGTCCTGAACATATTTTTCAAGCACCAAGGGCATTATAACACGATAGCTCAGGGATAGGTACATGAATAGCGGTTACGGGTGCATTTCAAGGGATAAAGGCGCATGGGAAGCGGCGCGCCGCTTCCCATGCGCCTTTATCCCTCCACTTCGAGAATACGATAACTATGCGTTATGTTCGCCGCTTTGCTCAGCATGGCCTCGACGCCGCAGTAGCGGGTTTCCGCGAGTTCGATGGCTCGCTCCACACTTTCCTGGCGCACATGATGGCCGGTGAGGATATGTTCCACCGCGATCTCCACAAAGATCTTTGGGTGCGTCTCAGCGCGCACGCCGTTGACGCGCAGTTCGTAGCCCGTCACGTCCTGGCGCATCTTCTGCAAGACCGAAATCACGCTCACGCCCGTGCAGCCAGCCAGGGCCAGCAGCAGCATTTCCATCGGGCTCATGGCCATGTGCGGCTCCTGGCCATCGAGTGCCACGCGAAAGCCCGAATCCGTCTCGGCCTCGAAACGCCAGCCTGTCTCCCACCGCGCCGATACATGCATCTCCTGTGTCATCGTGTACTCCTTTTCATAGACAGAAGCAATCATAATACTCAGAGAAGACCTCGCTCCCGAGCATACATCACGGCCTGGGTCCGATCACGCAGCCCCAGACGACTGAAAATATTGGAAAGGTGATTTTTCACGGTCCCCTCGCTGATCACCAGGTAATCAGCCACCTCCCGGTTGGTCGCTCCTGTAGCAATCAAACGCAAAATCTCTACTTCCCGGTTCGTCAAGCCCGCTGTATCGAGCGAATCAGCAGCGGCGTTTGTTTGCGTTTTGGGCACAGGAGGCGTAATACGTTCCTCAGTCTCGCTTTTCTTAAGAATATTCGGACTGCTGAACGCATCGATCATTCTTTCAATGACCGCTGCGTCGAGCTGATAGACCCCCTGCGAGACTGCCTGGACAGCATTTGCCAGATCCTGCGCCGCAAGGTCTTTGAGCAAATAGCCACGTGCCCCTGCTCGCAAGGCATCTCTAACATACTCATCATCATCGAAGGTCGTCAACATCAGAATGCAACAGGAAGGAACCTGTCTGAGGATCTGGATCGTTGCCTTCACCCCATCCATGATGGGCATACGCACATCCATCAAGATCACATCAGGTCGCAGTGTAATCGCCTGCTCCAGCGCTTCTTGCCCGTTCGTAGCCGTACCTACAACGGTAATTCCATCCTGCGCACGCAATAAAGAAGCAATACCGTCACGGACCAGTTGTTGATCGTCCACCACCAGCACACGCACCATAGAATGACGTTCTTCTTCCTGATTCCCGATCTTCATGCCCTCTTCCTCCATACAAGTACCGGCCGTCCTTGCTATGAAACAGCAACATGCTGCGGCATACCCCGCTGGATATGCGGAGCTATCCCTGTTCTTGTCACCGTAACCGAGAGCTGCGTGCCGCGACGCGCCTGGCTCTCCAGGTGGAAGTTGCCCCCGACCAGCTCAACGCGTTCTCGTATCCCCCGCAGGCCATACCCATCCTGGAGCCTTGCTGGCTGCTGTAATCTGCGCTCGGCGTCAAAACCACATCCATTATCACGGATACTCAAGCGCGCCTCCTCCTCGGTGAAATGCAGGCTGACCTGAACACGACTGGCCTGAGCGTGCTTCTGAATATTGGTGAACCCTTCCTGAGCCACGCGGTAGAGCGTCAGGAGTGCCGGATTGGAAAATCTTTCCTCGCTGCCGGTTACTGCGAAGTCAACGGCCAGAGCGTTCTCGCGCAGTTGTTCTACGAGAAGCGTAATCCCCTGGGTACAAGCAAATGGTTCCTGTTCTGTCCGCAGCGCACGGACCGAGCGGCGCACATCCTGCAACGCATCTTTGGCCACACGCTTTGCATCGCTCATAGCCTGGAGAGCTTCCTCGGGCTGTTTGTCATAATACACCAGCGCCTTCTCCAATTGGATAGTGATAGCGGTGAGCGCATGACCAAGGCCATCATGAATCTCGCGCGCAACCCGGTTGCGCTCTTCCGTGGTCGCAAGTTCAGCAACCCGTTCGGCATACGCCTGGAGTTGCTGGTGAGCGTGTTCCACTTCCGCCAGCAACGCCTCTGCCTGGATGCGGCTTGCCCGCTCTCGGATGCGCCCCGTCTTTTCGAGAGAGACAACGCGTGCCATCAGCACCACAAAGACAACAGCAAAGGAAAAGGTGATGGCCAAAAAGGCAGAAATTGGGTTCAGATACCAGTGTGGATTGTGCAGCCACACTGGCACAAGATACGCAGCGATGGCAAGCGCAGCCATCACATAGCCGATCCTATTCCCGAAGTACACCACCGCAAGATATGGCGGGATGAGAAAGAGGAAAGGGGTGAAGTTAAACCCCTCGATCAGTATTGCGCATACAATGAGCACTATACGCCCTATGAAGAGCAGCACTGCCACTCTCACCGGAACCTGTTCGCCATAGCGCCAGTATTCCAGGCGATCTATGATGAGCAAGGTGAGCAGGACGCTTGCGAGCAAAGGAACTTGCCACAATGCTATTCTTGCAGGGGACGGCAGAAAGGCGACGATGAACACACCTATATAAAAGGTGGATGAGAGCCAATCAAATGATTTGGGCATAAGCCACCAGAGCCCGTGACGTTCTTGCCTCTCGATAAATGGCCGTATCTTTTCTTGCATGGTGCTGTGCTCACCTCCTGATTATCGCGCCTCTCTATTTAAGAAGCATACACGAAAGTCTCTCGCTGAACAATATGCCTTTCGTCAGTTTGTCATAGTCGATAGGCATAGGACGATCGGCTATCCACCTCCATTGTTAAAATGGACCGTTCGATGACGAGAATGGCTCTTCTTTCACTCTATTATCGACGCTTTTTCAGGGTATGCTTGCAGCGAACTTGTTGATTGCTCAGTCCATCTCTCAAAGGAGTATTCGTAATGAAGATACACGTTCTCAAAATGGTAGGTGCTCTCTTTGGCCGGATTCCGGCGGTCGTGTGGTTCGGAGCCATGGCCTTTCTCCTCGCTACCTCCGCTGGAGGGGTTTGGACCTTATTGCTGATGAGCAATTTGGCAACCAGCCCGACCATCCCGTGGTCGGTCGCCGTGATAGCCTTTCTTTTATGGATCATGTGGCAGTATATGGGCGGCAGGTGGTGGCCGCGGAGTACTTCGCAAGCGCGGCATCGCTACCGGCGGGCCACGCCACTGCCAGGCGGGGTACTCGCCTGGGCCCTGATGGCGGGCTTGCTGTCTATGGTGGCCCTCGTCGGATACTGGCTTGTGTTGTTCCAACTGGTGAAGATACCTGCTCGTGTGCTTCCGAGCTTCTCCGGATATCCATTGCTCACAGTGATACCGGTGCTGCTGATGGCTCCGTTGGTTTCCTCTCTCGCGGAGGAAGTCACATTCCGGGGGTACTTCCAGGGCATTCTGGAACACAAGGTGAGCGGCCCGGTCGCCATCGTGATTGCGGCCCTTCTGATTTCACCTGGGCACAGCCTGACGCAGGGATTCTTGTGGCCCATAATGCTGTGGTACTTTTTCGCAGACGTGATGTTGGGCACAATAGCCTACCTCACGAAGTCGATTCTGCCGGGCATCGTGGTTCACAGCATTGGCCTGCTGATCTTCTTTACCCTGGTGTGGCCGTATGATGCGCAAAGGCGGTTGATCTGGGAAACTGGCGCGAACACCGGGTTTTGGATCGCTGCCGCCCAGGCGATCATCTTCACGGTGCTGGCGCTCCTGGCCTTCATCCGACTGGCGAGGGTCACCAAACGTGCGCGTGCGACCGAGGGTTCTTGACCGCCAGAAGTTTGAACCATATCGTAGGGCCTGGAGGATATGAACCTCACCCGGAGGTCTCTCTATGATATGATGAGCGTATGGAAGTTTCTTCCGAGGTCGATCAATATTTTGGTTTTTACTCAGCTCATGCCTATGTTCAAAAGAGCACCCGAGCCACTTGATCCAATAATGATCATCAATGCTTATGCCCAGGGGATCTTTCCCATGGCAGATCACCGTGGCAAAATCAGCTGGTACACACCCGACCCTCGTGCTGTGCTGGAACATCACAATTTGCATGTTTCACGTTCTCTGCGCGCTACCATACGCAAGCGTATCTATGACGTGCGCATGGATACGAATTTCGAGGCGGTCATGCGCTGCTGTGCAGATCGAGAGGAAACCTGGATCAACGAGTCTTTCATTACAACCTATACACGATTGCACTCTGCCGGGCTAGCCCATAGTGTGGAGGCGTGGAAAGATGGCGTACTCGTGGGCGGCCTGTACGGAGTAGCGTTAGGCGGAGCTTTTATGGGCGAGAGTATGTTCTCCCTTGCCACCGATGCCTCGAAGGTCTGCCTGGTTGCGCTGGTCGAACACTTGCAAGCGCGAGGATACGTGCTGCACGATGTGCAGTTCTGGACGCCGCACCTGGCAACGCTTGGAGTGACGGAAATCTCGCGCAGGGTTTATGAAAGGCGCCTGCGCGAGGCACTACGTCTAAATAATACGTGGGAAGACCACTAGCACTGGTAGCAGCATTGACAACTGGACAACTACCTACGGCTGCTTCTCGATCCATTTGATGGCAAGCAATTCGTTCACGCGCACTGGCTCACCACTGATGCGCATCGCTTCCAGGAGGCGCTGTCGTTCATCCTTTGGGCTATATAAAAATGCTGCCCAGGTCTCTGGGGTCGTTTCAATGCGCACATCAGCATCCGGGACGTCAGTCGGCTCAACGGACCACTGTTGGCCATCAAAGCTGATGGTAAACACGCTGTTGGCTCCGAACCGCACCGTCCATTTTACCGGCCCAGGTAAGCGCACACCACGTTGATTGAGGGTGCTGCTCAACAAACCTACCGCGTGCTCAGGATACACCGTCTCACCAGGCAATGGCGCACGTAGGGGGTACTCGAGGCCCCAGGCGGCGAGTGCCTTTATCACTGGCACAAAATCCTTTCCTTTCGCCGTCAAGCGGTACCAGACCTCACGCCGACCTTCCTCACGCTCGCGCTCGACCATGCCCTCGGACTCCAGTGTGCGGAGATTGACCGTGAGCCGCTTGGGAGTAATCCCTGCTAAATAGCGCTGTAAATCGGTGAACCGCTGTGGACCACGCATGAGGTCGCGCACAATGAGGAATGACCAGCGATCACCTACCCGCTCCAGGGTTTGGGCAACCGGGCAGAAGTGCTGAACATGAAAATGGTGAAAGGATTGTTCTTTTTGCATGGCAGTTCCTCTTGACAAACGTGCAACTTGCTAGTATCAATATTACTATCTAAGGGATAGTATATAAGAGATACTATCCCTGTAACAGTATTCTAGCATATGCGGGATTGCTTTGCAACACCTCTTTGGCAAGCACTACCGCAACACAACTCCTGTCTTTCGCTGGAACAGTGTGTTGAGCCAAGAAGCGCAAGCTCGCATCGAGCGTGCCCTTGGTCGTGAGCGCCTTGATGCGCTGCTCACAGAGCTCTCGGCCGTCAGAGTGTTGGTCAGGTAATCATTTTCCAGGCATCCCTGCTGTTCTTCGCAGGGGACAGTGTTTTTTTGTAAAAACACATGTATACACAATGCATATACATGGAAAAGATTGGAGTACATGATGAGTACAACCCATCGCGCCAGCAAAGTGATTACGCTGGTGGTTACCTGTCTGGGAACCTTTATGGTGCTCCTGGATACGACGATTATCGTCACGGCCCTGCCAACGATCCAAAGCCATCTCCACACGAACCTGTCGGACCTGCAGTGGGCCGTGGACGCCTTCACCCTGCCCTTTGCCGCCCTGATGCTCACCGGTGGGACGCTTGGGGACCGCTTCGGGCGCAAGCGCTTCTTCCTGCTCGGACTGGTGCTGTTCCTGCTCGGCTCAACGTTCTGCGGGTTTGCACCGACGCTCGGCTGGCTGCTCTTTGGTCGCGTGGTGCAAGGCGTGGGCGCAGCCGCGCTCGCCCCTGGCAGTCTCTCGGTGCTGGCGGCCGCCTTTCCCGAGCCGCGCGAACGCGCGCAGGCCATTGGCCTCTGGGCCGGCGTTTCTGGTTTGGGCCTTGCCATCGGGCCGCTCGCAGGCGGCTGGCTCATCCAGATTGCGAGCTGGCCAGCGATCTTTTTCGTGAATCTGCCCGTTGGGCTCCTCGCGCTGGCCCTGAGTGTGCCGAGGCTTTCCGAGTCACGCAACCCAAACGCCCAGCGCATCGACCTGCCGGGCCAGGTGCTCGTGACTGGCGCCCTCGTCTGCCTGGTTATGGCCCTGATCGAGGGGTCCTCTCAAGGGTGGACCTCGGGTTTGATCCTCGGTCTCTTCATTGGCTCCGCGGTGCTACTGGCAGCGTTTCTGCTGGTCGAAGCCCGGGTACGCGAACCAATGGCTCCCTTGCGCCTGTTTAGCAACCGCGCGTTCTCGGTTGCCAATCTTGCCAGTGTCATCCTTGGCTTTGCGATGGTGGGGACCCTCTTTTTCGCGGTGCAGTTCCTGCAGAACGTGCAGGGGTATACCGCGTTTGAGGCCGGCCTGCGCGTTCTGCCCACCAGTGTGGGCATCTTCGCGGTCGCTCCATTTGTAGGACAGCTCACCGCCCGTATTGGCCCGCGCCTGCCGATTGTCCTGGGAGCCCTGCTTAGTGCGACCTCGCTATTCCTGGCGGCGACGACCCTCCAGCCTGACACCAGCTATGCCACGCTCGGGTGGCAAGTTGCCCTCTTCGGCATTGGCTGTGGCTTCATGCTCACCCCGTTGACTGCGGCGGTACTCTCCGCCACACCTCAAGAGCGGTCAGGTCTGGGCTCGTCTACCCTGAACACCTGTCGCACGGTCGGCATCACGTTAGGTGTAGCCGTGCTGGGAGCCTTCGTCCTGCAACAATTTCCCGGAAACATTGCATCCCAACTCACCCAACGGGGCCTTCCGGGTCCGATCAGCGCAACAATTGCGGAGAAGATCGCTGCTGCTGGCGCGGGTGCCAGCCAGGCTCCTCAGCCGGGACATCTTCCACTCCCTCCGGCAGTCTTGCACCAGGCGATCAGCCAGGCGTTCGTTGACACGTTGCATGGGACGTTTCTCATTTCAGCCATAGGCCTGCTCGCTGCCGCTTTGCTGGTGGCGTTCTTGATGCGGCCGAAGCAGCCTGCAATCAAGATGAGCGTTGAATCGGTTGGCGTGCGCGAAGCGACCGAAGCCCTCGCCACGCAGGGTGTTGTAGAGGAGGAAGTCACCGGATAGGAGCGGGTGCGCTGGATAAAGCCAAGCCAACTTTATCCTCTTTGGAGACCACTTAACACCGGGTGCTGGCACGCTTCGGTTTTAAATGGTCTCCTCGATCCATCGAGGCGATCGAGCTCACTTGAAGCGGCTGATAGTCGATGATGAGGAGCGCGGAGTTTTTCGGGGTGAGCAGATGGTCTTCCACCTGCTCGCGCATCGGTTGGCTTGTCATGGTGTTCCTCATGGTCTGATCCCGAATGGCCCCAGGAAACCAAAATCATCCCGTACACTATCGGTCATCTTCGCAGCATTGTCGAAGGTAAAGACATCGACACCGCCTAGTTGACCTTGCCATTTGACTAGCGTCGCCTCTGCCGCCATCTGCGCGACATTGTCCAGGTAGACCTTGAACACCACCCAGGGATTCTGCGTTCCGTATTGCTGGAAAATAGGTGTAGGATCGAATCCTGCCAGTGCCGCCTGTGTGTTCGCTTTCAGGTCCTGCACATAGGCTTGTTGCCGTATCACATCCTGTCGATTGCCCAACCGTGTGAGATGACCACCAATATACGTCTGAAAGGGATATGCCAGAGCCTGCTCGTGCGCCTGAATCCAACTGGGGATGTTTGTCGACTCCCCCAGTTCCTTGAAAGGGACCCAACCGGGGAAGATGACGTCTACCAGCATCAGCACGCGCTGCTGGGGGGCATAGATAAAGAGGTTGCCTGGCTGATGGTTCGGCCCTCTGTAGTCCAACTCCAGCATCTGATCCCCGACGTGGAGCGTGAAATGATCCTGGAAGACCTGTGTGGGCAGGGGACGATTCGGGTCGTTCACTTCCTCAAGAAGCCTGGCCGTCTCTTGATGAGCGATCCGTACAGCGCTGGCCGGATAGAGCACCGCTGCACCGATATGGTCGGCGTGTGCGTGACTATAGACGACATGCGTGATGGGTTGATCGGTCACCTCGCGGATCGCCCGCAGAATATTGTTTCCGAGAGTAGGTGGCGCATCAACGACGATGGCCCCCTCGTTACTCACGAGAAACACCATCTGGTAGGAACCATCGATAATCCAGTAGAGTCCACGACCAATCTGCTCCACGAGGTAGCCTGTGCTGGGAATGGCCGGGCCTTGAGCAATGGGCGGGACCGGAGCGAAAGGCGGGACGGGAGGACCGGGGTCACCGACTGTAGGAGTACTTGCATGGGCAACGGCGGCAGGTGAGGTAAGGCTTGCAACGAGTGAGTCGACGGCAGGGATGGTTGCCACCGATAAGCCGACGCCAAGTGCGGACCGACCAAGGAACCTGCGTCGAGTCAGGAGAGCAACTCTCCTGGTGGAAGGACCATGCTCATGGGTGTGTTCGTGGGAATTCATGAGTACCTCCTTGCAAAAAAATCGTGTATCACCGCTGTAAACCGGTGAAACGTCTAGTATGGATGCACTGTGCCAGTGATCGACGTGAGCCAGGTGACTATGACCTCGATCACCTGATCAGCAGCCTGTTGAGTTGACAGACCACGATCGGCGAGTGATCTGCGAACAGCGAAATCGGTGAGCGCAATGACAGTTCGAATGATCTTTTCGTTGTCACCCAGTGGCCTCAGGGCTTCACGCACGAGCGCCTCAATCGCCTTGTCGCGTCGCGCCACGCCTTCGGCGAGGACCGGCAATTTGTCCTGATCGCAGCGCGCGCGCTCGAACCAGTAATAGCGTTCGTAATAGGTGAAGAGTTCAAGTACTAAGCGTTCGATTCGCTGATGAAGAGCTTCACTACCAGCGAATATCTCTGGTGTAGGCGGATGCGTGATCTCCTGAATGCGAAGTCCGCAGGCCCGCACGACATCATCATAGGTCGGGAAATGGTGATAGACCGTTCCCACACCGACATCAGCACGTGTGGCGATATCCTTGACACTGGTCGCAACGATGCCTTTTTCGGCATGAAGTGCGACCGTGGCATCCACGATCCGCTGGCGTGTCTCTTCCGCCGTCGCGCTCCGTTTCTCCTGGTGATATTTGCGTGGCAATCCTACAGCTCCAATATTTGATTGAACGTTCTCTCGATTAAATGATAACTGGTGAAAAGGAATTTGTCAAGAGGTTTTGCTCCTCGATTTTTAACCATCGTGGGGTCAACGTATCGAAACCCGAAAACAGTTAGCTTCGGTTAGGATGCGGCTCTCTCCCACGTTAGTGACCGGGCTGGCAGGTTGGAATGGTAACGTGGCGTTGGTTTGGAATGGAACGAAAGCGCGTTCCGTCAGTCGTTGAAAGGTGTTTTAGAGCGCTTCATTCCTCGCCCTGATTTCCGTGTTCATTACGACCTTTCTTCTGTCAGCGTTGTTCCCAGCCATGCGTCCGTTCCTCCCAACACGGAAGAGTGTAGCAAAGATGAGGAGAACAGACAAGCAGCATTCGCTGTTCGCAGATCACGTGGTCGTTGCTGAGAACATAGCGGCTGCGGCAGAATTCGGCCTCTATCACTTGATCATTGATCAGCTCGGCGGACGAACGCTGGCAGAGGCCATGACACAACTTGCTCCAGGGGGAACATGTGTATCCATCGGAGGAATAGCAGGCAACGAAGTTCCATTAGATAGGGCGCGTTTGCGCCAGGCACCGGGTGCCAGCCTGGATTTCTTCAATCTCTTTTTGGAGTTCAGGCGCGAACCGGCTTCACTTGGGCTACAACGCCTGGTCCGCCTGGTCAGCACAGGAAAGCTGATTCCTCCTCTTGGCATTGAAGCGGATTGGCATGAGATAGGCAGGGTCGCACAGGCCCTCATCGACCGGCAGTTTCCAGGCAAGGCAGTCTTACTTATCTTATAATACTATGGAAGCGTGGGGCCGCTTGCGGGTGATTGTGCCCCGGTTTTCGGATACGTTCTGAGTGTAATATACTAGAAAAAGAAGAGAATGGGAGAATCTACTGATAGCAGCCTGAATCCATCCAACCTGCCCCTGTTGCAGGGGCAGGTTGCGCTGATCACCGGGGCGAGTCGAGGCATTGGCGCGGCCACGGCCCTCCTCTTTGCCCGGCATGGAGCGGCGGTTGGCGTGAATTATCATAGCAGCGCCGGGCGGGCGCGAGAAGTGGTCGAGGCCATTCAGGCATTCGGCGGGCGTGCCAGCGCGGTCCAGGCCAGCGCGGATAACGCGCAAGAGGTGAGCGCGATGGTGCAGCAGGTGGAGCAGGAGCTGGGGCCAATTGATACTCTGGTTCTGAATGCCATCGCGGGCAGCAAACCGGCTGAAAGTTCTGCCACGCCGGCTGAGGCCCGTAGTTCGGCGACCTTCAACCCTTTCCTCGACTCCACCTGGGAACAGTACCAGAATATTGTTATGCGCACGCTGGCCGGAGTCTATGTGCCGGCGCGAGCAGTAGTTCCCTTGATGGTCGAACGCAAGCATGGCAACCTCATCGCTGTCAGCAGTACACTTGCGCGCGTGCCGTATGCAGGCTCAGGCGCCCTGGCTGCCGGCAAAGCGAGCGTAGAGGCGCTGCTCAAGGCGCTCGTGCCGGAACTAGGGCCGCATGGCATCCGTGTGAACGTTGTAGCCCCGGGCGCGGTCGAGACAGAGGCTTCGGCTCCTTATATCCAGGCGCGCAAAGAGGCCATCAGCCAGAATCTACCTCTGAGGCGCATCGGCCAGCCCGAAGATATCGCCGCAGCCATTCTGCTCCTGGCCATGCCCCAGGCCGGCTATCTGACCGGCAATTACCTGGCCTCTGGTGGCGGCAATTATCTGCCCTGACGGCTTTCTTGTGTTAAGAAGAGAAGAAAGGGAAATCCAGAGGGCCCGGGGCCCTCTGGATTTCCCAAAGGAGAAACGTATGACTGCCAGCACATCTGGCCCGCAACGACTCTACCTCATGCAGGTAGCAACGATGATCATAGGTCCGCTTACATTACCGGTTCCCTGCTATCTCATTCAGACCAAGGATGGCAAAAACATTCTGATTGATAGCGGCTTGCCCCCAAACATGCCTGGATCGGAGAGAACAGAGGATATGATAGAAGATAGTCTGGGGCGCAGTCTCATCATAACGTACGGGAAGGACGTGATTGAACAATTGGCAATGATTGGCGTGCAGCCTGCTGACATTGATCTGCTCATCTGTACACACTATGATGATGATCATGCAGGCAACATTGGAGCCTTCCCCAACGCCCGACTCATTGCACAACGCTTGCACCATGAAGTAGCGAGTGCTGGTCACCCCCGGTTCGCGCTCACCCGTTCCCAGTGGGATCAGCCTCTCTCACGATACCAGTTAGTTGATGGTGATACGAAACTGCTTCCTGGCCTTGAACTCATCGAAACCAGCGGACATGTCCCCGGCCACCAAGCAGTGCTTGTTCACCTGCCTCAGACCGGCCCGGTGCTTCTTGCCATTGATGCCGTCGCCGTGCAGGCCCATTTCACCGCTGATCGGCCAGTTAGTCCAGCGGACGCTGATGGAGCTGGTGCCATTACCAGCACACGCAAACTGCTTGATCTGGTCGAGAGGAAACACATCTCCCTGGTTATTTTCGGGCACGACAGCCCACAATGGTCGACGCTCAAGCAGCTCCCCGACTTTTTCGACTAATATGATCTATCTATCCGCCTGGGGCAGGAAATAGTTTCCAGTAGTTTCCTCCTCCTCTTCCTGCTCCGCCAGCTCCTGGCGCCGCTGGTCCTCAATCTTTGCCCTCTCCTCGATCTGGCCAAGCCAGCGGAAGAACAGCGGCGACATTACGACGAGATCAACCAGTCCAGGTATCAATAAAAGGGCGCCTCCGACAGCCTGGTCGGCAAATGCAGAAATGCCCAACGCTGGTGGTACAGCATAATAGGGATAGATCACTACGCCGCTAAACACCAGTAGGAATGCAAAGATATCCACTGGCTGCCCATCCAGGAATGCATAAAGCATCTGCATAGGATAGGTCATCTTATGGAATTCGCGTACCGGGCCGATCAGCGGCCACCAGTTGAGCAGCGAAGTGAGCAGAAAAGTCAATAATTCCAGGTGATAGACTGTGCCATGCACAAGTGCAAAATGGAAAAGTACGGGCGCGTGCCAGGTCAGAAAGCTGAGATTAAAGAGCAGCGACGCTGCCACTGGTTGAGTAAGCGCACGCGCTATAGGCCGCACAAACCTCTGATCTAAGAGTGGCTTCAGCAGCCACGCCGGGCAGGCAAACAGCAGCAGCGGCGCACACACGGTCGTCAATGTCACCGCCTGTGCCATGTGCATAGAAAATAGCTGGGTCCGGGCAATAGTATCTATCGGCGTCAGAAATACCACAGCCATCAGTATAATTGCAGCGCTAAAGGCGGCAATGCGGCGTTTCTTGAGAGGCATATCCTGCGCATTTCTTTTACGCGCCTGCCATATACCGGAACCATAGAGTAAACAAAGAATTATCAGGCCTATGAGTGCAATTGGACTCCCATGCCATGAGAAATTCAGGCCATTCCACATACGCGCTCTCCATACAAAATACCTCATTGTGTTCACCGCTATACAGTATAGTGCAGAGCGAGACAGCATGCAAACCATTTTATACCTATCCTGTATAATGGAAAGGGAGGAACCTCCAACGCATTCTCCACCTTCGACGTGAAGGAGAAAAGAGGAAAAAATTTTAGCGCGCAGAATGAGCGCTAAATGAGCGCTAATTGCACCATATCTTCTCGTAGCAAGAAGTCCGAGAACGTTTCGTCCTGAAAGCCCTGCAAGCGATCACTTAGTTCTGGTATAATTTCTGCAAGCAAAACAACTGTCCTGCTAAGGGAGATGTACCTATGCGCATACTCATTGCCCCTCAATCGTTCAAAGGCAGCCTCACGGCTGCGCAAGCCGGACAGGCTATCGCGCAAGGAGTGCGCGCGGCCTACCCCCTGGCGGAAATCGAAATCGTGCCAATCGCCGACGGTGGTGAGGGAACGGTACAGGCACTGGTTGATGCCACTGGTGGCCAGATTGTACAACAAACGGTTACAGGGCCACTGGGTGAACCTGTCCCAGCATTCTTCGGTCTGCTGGGTGATGGCAGCACGGCTGCTCTTGAAATGGCTGCCGCCGCAGGCTTGCCGCTCGTCCCACCTGAGCGGCGCGACCCGCGTATCACTACCACCTACGGCGTAGGCGAATTAATCCTGGCAGCGTTAGATCACGGCAGCCGTCACTTTATCATCGGCATTGGGGGTAGTGCCACCAATGATGGTGGTGCAGGTATGGCGCAAGCATTGGGCGCCAAACTCCTCACGAACGAGGGAACGGATATCGCTCGCGGCGGGGCCGCACTTGCAACGCTTGCCCATATCTCGCCAGCGACATTGGACACCCGTTTGCAAGCATGCACGGTAGAAGTAGCCAGTGACGTGACCAATCCACTGTGCGGCCCTACAGGCGCATCGGCGGTCTATGGCCCACAAAAGGGAGCAACGCCTGAGATGGTTGTGCAATTGGACGACGCGCTAGCTCATTATGCGCAAATCATCGAACGTGACCTTGGATTATCCGTTCGCGATGTACCTGGCGCCGGCGCTGCTGGGGGCCTGGGCGCGGGACTACTGGCCTTCCTGAACGCGACAATGCGGCCCGGCGCACAGATTGTCCTGGAAGCCGTCCAACTGGAAAAACGGATACGCACGGCTGATTTCGTGATTACCGCAGAAGGACAACTCGATGCACAAACAGCCTATGGCAAAAGTGTTGGAGCCGTTGCAGCCCTGGCAAAACGTTACGGGCTGCCCGTACTCGCCCTTGCCGGTAGCCTGGGTGACAATTATCAGAGTGTCTATGAACTTGGTGTTGATGCTGTAACAGTGCTCCCGCCAGGTCCTATGAGCTTAGCATATGCCATGGAGCATGCTGCCCGGTTAGCAAGTGATGCCACTGAACGAGCCTGCAGATTGCTTCAAATTGGAGCAAAAATAAAAGGCTCGTAGAAGGCGACATAACCTTTTTATTTTTGGCACATCTGTACATTTTGCTGTATAATAGTATTACAAGATGCAGCCTTAAAGATATGGCTGTATACGCAACGATGCCTCCATAAGTACATAGCTTCGGTACACAGCTTCTTTCCCAAAAGGAACCGGAATTTTCCCATATAAAAAGAAGTTTTCATCAAAGAGGATCGCAAGCGCTGAAAGATTAAGCGATATCTAATCTGAAAGTTGCATCGTTCAAATCGTTCTGAGCGTATAAGTATCGTAAGGACTTTCAGCATTAGCATATTTCGGACTTGTAGTTAGTTCTTATATCATAAAGGGAGTTTACTTACTGTGCCAGAACATCTGTATGCTACTGATAATGCAGACTTTGAACACCTGCTGTCTCTGGGCTTTTCAGAAATCGAAGCCACGCGGCTTGTTTATATGAAGAACCATGTGGTCGAACAGATCGAGTACCGCGAAATGCTTGAAGAGCAAAATCGTTTAGGCTTTGTTCGCTGGCTGGTCGAGCATGATCGACTCGAAAAATAGCTTGAGATAGATCCAATTCAAAAACGCAGTGGCCGCGCGGGGCCACTGCGTTTTATTTGTACATGTTTTTGCTGTGGGTTCGAGCAAACCATAAGCCGAATTCTGTCCCTGCGTTGCCTTGCGGCTCCACAGGTGGCAATCATCTATCTGGGACGCCAGTTACCTGACGCCTCATGCGACCAACCCGAGAGTTGACAGACGAGCAGCCTGCAAGCGTACCACCAGGTGGTACACTATCCCCTCTGCTTGGTCTTGCTCCGGATGGGGTTTACCCAGCCAGCCAGTCACCTGGCTGCTGGTGAGCTCTTACCTCACCATTTCGCCCTTACCCGGCTGATGGGTATCCTTAGAGAAACCCTCCATCTTGAAGTAGCCGGGCGGTATGTTTCTGTGGCACTTTCCTTGAGGTCACCCTCACTGGACGTTATCCAGCATCCTGCTCTTTGGAGTTCGGACTTTCCTCGAGCCTTGCAGCCCGCGATTGCCTGTTTTGCTCAAACCCACGCTATCAAGCTTAACACACAAGTATACACTCGTCCAGCGAGTTGACGCTTAGAATGAAAACGCGCTACAATGTGGTCAATTACGATGCATTCCATAATCCTGAACAAGGATAGATTGAGGTATATTCCATGTCTACAGGTCGGCAAATACGCCTGACATCTCTGGCCAGTTGCGCTGGTTGAGCTGCCAAGATGGGCCCGGAGGCCCTGGCGCAGGTCCTGCGTCCACTGACTACTCATGCAGCTCCGCCCGAATTGCTGGTCGGGCTGCAGGCTATTGATGATGCCGCTGTCTATCGCGTGAACGATCAGCAAGCGGTTATCAGTACTGCTGACTTCTTCCCGCCTGTAGTCGATGATGCCTATGCTTTTGGCGCAATTGCTGCGGCTAACGCCATGAGCGATGTATATGCTATGGGTGGCCAGGTGTTGATGGCTATTAACCTGGTAGCATGGCCGGATAACCTGGAACCGGCTATACTCAGCGAAATACTGCGCGGCGGTGCAGATACCGTCGCTCAAGCAGGCGCGGCAATTGGCGGTGGCCACACGATTACCGATAAAGAGCCAAAATACGGTCTTGCTGTCACCGGCATGGTACACCCGGATCAAATTTTGACCAAGGGTGGTGCGCAGCCCGGCGATTATCTTGTCCTGGGAAAACCTCTCGGCACAGGTCTGATTACGACCGCGCATAAATTCGACAAAGTGGAAGCCAGCGACCTTGATGCGGCTCTCAAGTCCATGATACAGTTGAATCGCAGAGCCAGCCAGGCGCTTCAACTTGTGCGTCAGGGGGTACACGCGGTCACTGACATAACCGGCTTCGGCTTGCTCGGTCATGCCTGGGAAATGGCCTCGCAAAGTCTAACCGGCATGCGTTTTCGGTTCGATGCGCTGCCGCTGCTGCCTCATGCGCGGCACTACGCAGAGTTGGGCTGCATCACAGGTGGTGCGCATCGCAATGAGACATATCTTTCACCTCATGTACATATCGATGAGAGACTGGATCAGTTCGATAGGGAGCTTTTGTGGGATCCTCAAACGTCGGGTGGGCTCTTCGCAGCTATTGATCCAAAGATATGGCCGACCTTAGCTGCCCTGGATCCGGAAGTGACGTTCTGGCGCATCGGCGAGGTAACAGCACGAGTGGAAGATGAGGCTAAGGTGGTATTGGAGGTATATTGATGTACGAAGCATTGGAAGAAGCATTGGGCATACATTTCCAGAATCCGAACCTGTTGCATATGGCCCTTACCCATCGCTCTTACATTTACGAAACCGCCGGGGCGGGATTAAGCTCTAACGAGCGACTTGAATTTTTGGGCGACTCAGTCCTCGCCTTTATCAGCGCGGATTACCTGTATCACACCTTTCCTGATCTGAATGAGGGGGAATTGAGTGACCTGCGCGCTGCACTTGTAAGAGGGGAAACGCTGGCAAATTTTGCACGCGCTATCAAGTTAGGCAACTTCCTGCTTATGGGGAAAGGAGAACAAGGCAGCCAGCTGGGAAAAGGAGAACAAGGCAGCCAGCGCGTACTCGAAGCGGCATTTGAAGCTGTTCTCGGGGCCATATATTTAGACCAGGGACTCGAAGCTGTGCAGCGCTTTCTCATGCCCCGTTTAGAGCCTCTAGCGCACTACATTGTCGCCAAAAGATTGTTCAAAGATCACAAGTCGCTCTTTCAAGAATTGGCGCAGGCACATGATGGCATCACGCCATCGTACCGCCTGATCAGTCAAGAGGGACCGTCCCACAACCGGGAATTTACGGTGGAAGTGCTGTTAGGGGAGCAGGTGGCAGGCAGAGGGCAGGGTCGCAATAAACAGGCCGCAGAGCAAGAGGCAGCACGCAAAGCTCTACTCGGTAGAGGTTGGATTTGACAGCCAGTCAGACAAGGGGTGTGTATGCGACTGGAACAGGCAGCGAAACCAGGTCACGTGCTACGAGTCAGTGCCCAGCTCATCGCAGCAAGTACCATTCTCCATCTTAGCTCCGATGAATTGGAAGGTGCGGTTGCGCAGGAGCAGATGGAGAATCCCGCGCTTGAAATCATCGAACAACGCATTTGCCTTTTCTGTGGGGCGCCTCTGCATGGACAAAGCTGCACATCCTGCGGGTATTCCGCTCAATTGACGCAACCAGCTTTCACCACGAACGAGATCACCAACGACGAGAGTTTCACAGAGCAACAATGGAGCGATTATCCCCACTACGATCTCGATAATTATGGCTCGGCTGAGCCCGAAGATGACGAAGAGTTTGATCCCCTGGCACGTATACCGATGGGCCAGACACTGGCAGATGTGTTGCTGCAACAACTCGAAGGACTTGTTTCGGCAGGGCATGCCTCCATAGCAGAGCAACTGGTGGGTAACCTCAATGAACGTGGCTACCTGGAGATAAGCGTGCAAGAGATTGCTGAGCACTTATCTGTACCGGCTGAGCACGTCGAATATGTGCTGGGCCAGTTGCAAACACTTGAACCACCAGGCATCGGAGCACGGAATCTGCGCGAATGCCTGCTGATCCAGTTGGAGACGTTGAGCGAGCAGGAAATGCCCCACCCGCTGGCGCATGTACTTATCGATCGCTACCTTGACAGGCTTGGAAGCAGCCAGCTTCAAGAAATTGCTCGTGAATTGAGGGTGACAGAGCAGGAAGTACGCCAGGCTATGCAGTATATCCGCAAGACCCTGCACCCCTATCCCGCACATACCTACCAGGCAACTGCAAGAACCATCCCTATGCCTGCAACATACGCCCGCCCCGACATCATCATTCGCAAGACCGGTATAGGCTTTGAGGTGGAGCTGATCGAGGAGAAACGCTACCATTTTTACATTGGACCGGGCTATGGGACGCAACCGTTAAGCCTCGATAATGGGACCATCAATGAAGAGGTGCAGCGTTACCTGCGCCATCACAGTGATCGAGCAAAGTTTTTTATAGACAGCGTGCAACGCAGATGGCGTACACTTAAGCGCGTTGCAGAGCTGGTCGTGGACTATCAGCGCGAGTTCTTAGAGAAAGGAGTACGCTACCTGCGCCCTCTTACTCGCGCAGAAATCGCCGGTCGCTTGAACCTGGATGAGGGAACGGTCAGCAGGGCGACCGCGAACAAGTACGCACTACTCCCCAATGGGCGGCTTATGCCTGTTGCAGACTTCTTCAACGGCTCCCTTGGCGTGAAAGATGTAATGCGCGAGCTTATTTCCACAGAGGAAGCGCGCCATCGTTTGAGTGACGAGGAACTGGCGCGCCTGCTTACCGCCCGCGGTATCCCCATGGCGAGACGCACTGTAACCAAGTATCGCGAAGAGATGGGGATAGCCTCATCGCGAGAACGGTGACGGCTGCGCATAGATCGTGCGTTCGCGCTCGTACACTACCATGCCAGGCCCTCCGCCTTTCATATGCCGCACATTACGCTGCAAGGTATAATCTACAGGTACGCTGGTGCTGCCTCGTGCCTGACTGTAATAAGCAGCGAGACTCGCAGCTTGCTCAATTGTGCTGCGAGGGATGTCGCGCCCACCCGCCTTGATGATCACGTGAGCACCAGGCACGCCACGCGCATGCAGCCACATATCATTGGCCGTCGCCTGGTGAAACGTCACTTCTTCGTTCTGGCGGCTATTCTTGCCAATTAAGAGCGTGAGTCCATCGCGGCTTTGCACGTGTAGAGGCACACCACCTCCCGGTGGAACAGGTTTGCCTTTGTGCTGTTTGCCGCCTTTGCCTTTGTGCGCCTGTTTACGGGCGCTCGCCGAGGACGCCCTTTCAACTTTAGCGCCCCGCATGTAGCCAGCGGCTTGCACCTCGGCTTTGACCAGCGCCACTTCAGCAGGAGTTTCGGCAAGCATCAGGTCGGCAAGCAACTGCTCAATCGTTGCCAGTTCGGTCGCATTTTGCTCGATCTGGCCGGGAACCAGCGCGAGAGCACGCCGCAACTTGTGATATTTGTTGAAGAGGCGATTAGCATTGCCTACCGCGTCTAAGCGCGCATCAAGAGTGATGCTCACCTCGGGCGGATTGGCCTCACCCTGAAAGATGTTTGGCAGTACAACGCTGCTTTGTCCCTGTTTCACTTCATGTTGCAAAGCCAGCAGCAATTCGGCTTGCAGACGGTACCGGCTGGCCTCTTCCGAGACTGCTAATTCCTGTTGCAGCAATTCAGCCTTGCGTATGCAGCGATCGCGCTGCGTCTGCAAAATCTTCTTCACAGGGGCACGCAGGCTTTGCAGCGCATCGCGCCACTCAGCGCCTGCATAAAATTCGTCGATCAACACATTGATTGAAGCGGATTCTCTTAGACGCACCCCCGGCATGGCAGCATACTGCTCTAAAACATAGGGAGCAAAGGCTACAGGCACATACTGCGAACCGAACGCTTGTGTTTGGTCAACACCCCCTGCACGCTCAACCAGTTGCGGCTGCCATGCATGTGTGTCATACAGGGCAGCCAGTTCGCGTACATTCCACGCTAGCTCTTCCCAGGAGGCGGCGGCACTTTCAAGCGGCAATTCAGTTTCATTAGTGGTGCGATAAACAGCTTCACGCGCTAATAAAGGACTGAAGCCAAGCAGATTTCTTGTCAGTAGTTGCCACAGTTTTGGCTGCTGGTTCTGCGCACGCTTCCTCCTATCTCGTGTAGATGCCTCTTCCTTTGCTGGTTCCGTGTCTTCGGCAGCACATAGAGCCAGTTGGGCAGCCGTGATTGTCGTTGGCTCCAAACGCGGCAAGGACTGACCCATAACGTTGCGCTGTTGTGGAGGAGGTGGAACGTACTGGACATTTGCAGCAATGACACGGTAGCGATTGATATCCGCTCCCACGTGTTTGAGGCTCCCCAGGATCAATCCCTGGTCATCACATAAAATGATATTGCTCATGCGGCCCATCACTTCAATAATCAGGCGATAGCGGATGCGCTCCCCGGAATCGTGATTACTGCGATAGCCGGCAATAAGTTCTATGACACGTTCCCAACGTGGTTGCTGCATGGCTTCAATGCGCGCACCTTCCAGGTGCTTGCGCATTAACATGACAAATGCGGGCGGCTCACTGGCGATCTTCGAGGGTTTAAGCGCGGTAAGATGCGCCCGCGCCATCTGTGGGTGGATCGAGAGATAGAGCCAGCGGTTCTGGCCACCCTGTCCCTGTGTCATCGCTGGTGCATAGCACTGCAATGCTACAGAATGTTCTGTCGGTTGTATGATGGTATCAATACGTGCCCCGGTGAGTAGCTTGCGCCATTCATCGACGACAGCCGCAAGGGTAATGGCATCCATATACATCTCGGTGCTCTTCCAATCTCAATTATCCAGCCTGAGGGCCGTGTCTACTTACTAAATTGCTTTTATGTGTTGTACAATAATGAAAAGAGTAGTTTCCACAGTATAGCAAAGTGTGGCCTGCTCGTACACTTACCTGCTCTTTATACCAGTAATGTAGGTAAACAACATGCAACTTGAGATGGAGCAACTTGTGTCCCAACAGCACTGCACCGCACAGTCCTCAACTCGCCAGGGACGGCTCTTCGTGCTTTCAGCGCCTTCAGGGGCGGGGAAAGACACGGTCATTAACACGCTCAAACAGCAGGGCATGGATTTTTACATCGTCCCATCCGTCACTACTCGCGCTCCACGTCCCGGTGAAAGCGAGGGCAATCCCTATCATTTTGTGAGCCAGGAGACGTTTGACCGCTTAGTTGAGCAAGGTGAACTGCTCGAGCATGCGAAGGTGCATGGCCATTGGTATGGACAGCCACTCAAGCCGATTCGAGATAATTTGTCCGCAGGACGCGATGTGCTGCTTAAAATCGATGTAAAGGGTGCAGCAACTATTCGTAGCAAGGTAGCCGGTGCTATTTTTATCTTCCTTATTCCCGGTTCACTGGATGAGCTTGTCCAGAGGCTTACTGATCGACAAACCGAGACGGAAGAGGAACTCCAGAGGCGATTGGCCGCTGCGCGTGCGGAATTAGCAGAACAATCCCAGTACGATTACGTGATCTGTAACCGGCAGGGACATCTTCAAGAAGCGGCGGATTACCTGCGTGCTATCATGATGGCCGAGCATTGTCGTGTTCACCCCCGCAAAATTGAGATTTAGTATCGCTCCTTCCAAAACCGTTTATGCTAACGTTCCGTCATGTAGGGGTCGAGTGCATCTCGCAGGCCATCGCCAACCAGGTTAACGCTGAGCACCGTCAGGAAGATGAACAGGCCTGGAATAAAAACGAGCCAGGGGGTACTATAGAAGTAATCATGACCGTCGCCAACCAAATTGCCCCAGCTCGCTGCAGGTGGCGCAATGCCAAAGTTGAAGTAGCTCAAAACCGATTCGAGGATGATATTTACACCGACTCCTAGAGTGGCGCTTACGATGATTGGCCCGGCGGCGTTGGGTAGAATGTGACGGAACATGAGGCGCAAATTCCCCGCGCCGATTGTACGAGCCGCCAGCACGAACTCTCGCTCTTTGAGGGACAAAAACTCTCCACGCACAAGACGCGAAACGGAGGTCCAGCCAAAGGCAGCAATCAAGATGATCACAGTCCGGGGCGAGTGATCGGTGATAGTAGCGGATAGGACGAACAGGAGCAGAAAAAGCGGCACGGCCAGAGCAACATCCGTGAAACGCATCAGAAGGTTGTCGACGATTCCACCAAGGTAGCCGGCAAATGCTCCAATCCCCACACCAAAGATGGTCGCCATGGCCATCGAGCTGAGTCCTACCAGCAGTGAGACCTGGCCACCTGCCATGACGCGAGCCAGCTCATCACGTCCCAGGTTATCGGTGCCAAAAGGATACTTTAACGAAGGTCCCTGCGACGCAGCCGAAAAATTCAGGACATTAGGATCGCTCCGGATAATCAAGGGGCCTACGAAACACACGAGAAACAGCAAGATCAGGAATACAGCGCCAACAATAGCAGCACGGTTGCGCATAAAGCGGTCAAAGATGATCCGTCCCTGGCTGCGGCGCTGCTGTACTAACTCGGGGGTTAATTCCAGAAATGGTTCGACTTCTTCTTCTTGAGTCGCGCTGGGTTGTTCGAATATATCCACAGGTGTCTCCTTCCCTCAGAAGTAGTAGATCGCTCTCCGCTACTCATAGCGGATGCGTGGATCAACTACAGCGTAGAGTATATCTGCTATCAGGTTGAACATAATAACAAACACAGCGCCGAGCAGTAACATGGCCAGCAAAACAGGATAATCACGCGCATCAAGGGAGGCGAGGAAGAGTGATCCCATGCCCGGCCAGCCAAAAATGCCCTCGGTGATTGCAGCGCCACCGGCCACCTGCCCAAAATCCAGAGCAACAACGGTGATCAGCGGGATCACAGCGTTGCGTAGCGCATGACGTAGCAGTATAGAGACAGGGCCGACGCCCTTGGCACGTGCTGTGCGCATATAGTCCTGCTTGATCACCTCGATCATGCTGGAACGCATATAGCGGCTCCAGCCCGCGATAAAGGTAAGCGACAGCACCAGCATAGGTAAGACCAGGTGACTCAAGTGATCAAAGTATTGACCGATGGCATCGAAGGTGTAGCCATAGGTCTGGGTTCCCGAAGTGGGCAGCCAGTGCAGCCAGACTCCGAAAATGTACTGCGCGAAGAGGCCGAAGAGAAAAATGGGCATCGAGACGCCGAAGTAGGACAGCGAAGTCAGGGTGTAGTCGGTGATTGAACCCTGGCGCACTGCGGAGATCACTCCCAGCGTAATGGCCAGAATCAGCGCAAATCCCAGCGCATAGGTAAACAACTCCAGGGTTGCAGGGAAACGCTGCCCAATGATCCGCAACACAGGCTGATAGTCAGCAAACGAGTAGCCGAAGTTGCCAACCAGGGCACTTCCCAACCATCTGAAGTACTGGATAATTAGCGGCTGATCCAGACCAAATTGCTTAGTGATGGCGGCTTTAACCGCACCGCTCTGGCGAGGATTGAAAAGGACGCCTACCGGTCCACCTGGCATCAAGTGGAGTAACAAAAACATGCCAAGGGACAGCAAAAATAGCAGCAGGATGGCTTGCAACAGTCGTCTTATGATATATCGTCCCATATAGGTCTCCGTTGAGTGTGTATCGAGGACGGAAAACGTTGGATATAGTTCAGCATATTTCTATGCGTCTACGTCAATTGTTCTGCATACAATTCCTGAATTGCGGTGTGCATCAGATGGCCCCTGGTTGGAGATCAAGGACAAATAGCCAACCAGAGGCCACATGCGGCCTACGACGACGGCAGGCGAGTTTATTACTCGAACTGCGAAGACGAAGCTACATCAGCGGAGCTTGTGGAGCGCGTTTCAATGCTAGCATTTGCCACCGTCGCACCACCAGGTCCAGGCATTACCCGTCTCGGCAGCAGCGCCTGGCAAGGGCAGGTAGTTGTGTGCATTGTTCTTCAGGACCGCCATGTCGACCGGCGCATACAAGGTCACGAACGGGTGGTCCGTCAGGTAGACCTGGTGGATCTGGTTGAAGATCTGCTGCCGCTGATTGGGATCAACCGTGGACTGTTCCGCCGTGAAGAGTTGATCTAGTTGCTTGTTGCAATAGAAGGAGAAATTCCCTCCCCCAAAGCTGTTGGCCGCTGATGGGATCGCCGAGCAGGCCATCAAGGCAGAGTCATCGGCATCGTAGCCAAAATTGTCCTCAAACTCGGACAGGTCATACTGGCCCGGCTTGCCGTTGGGCAGGATCGTGCCAAAGAAGGTGCTGGCCGGGTAGTAGGTGATATTGATCTTGATGCCAATAGCCTTGAAGGCCGCTTGCAGGATCAAGCTATCGGCTTTACGCCAGGCATTGTTCGCCGTCGTTGAGTAGGAGAACGCCAGGGTTTGGCTCCCCTTATGCCGGTAGCCATCGCCGCCCATCATCCAGCCATCCTGATCCAGGATCTGCCCGGCCGCCGTCGGATCATATTTCGGACAGGAGGCATTGGCCTGGTAGCCCGGGTTATAGGCTTTGGCATGATCGGTACATAGGGGGACCGCCTGGCCATCGCGGGCATTCTGGATGAGCGTGTTCTGATCAACCGCCATCGCCATGGCCTTGCGGATATTGACATCCTTGAGGATCGGATTGTTCAAGTCGAAGTACATGGCCTCAAAGTTCTCGCTGACGGGGTTGGAGGCGATGTGGTAGTTGGTGAGCGCTTTGTAAGCCGGGGTCTTAGTCACATCCAGGAACCAGGAGGAGGTGACGTTGCCCGCCTGGAAGTCACTCAGCACCGTATCCTGGTTGGTTTCGATCTTGAAGACAATGCTATCCAGGTAGGGATAGCCCTGCGCCGCCTGGTAATACTTGGGATTGCGCACTACGGTGTAGTGATCGCCGCGTACACTCTCGTTGATCATCCATGGTCCACTGGCGACCGAGGGATGCAGGCTCTCAGAAGACTTGAGCAACTGGTCCACCGGAATGTTCTGGTAGACATGCTTGGGCATGGGACCGGCCACCGCATCCGTCCAGATCGAGACGAAGGGCTCGAACTTGGCCGAGAGGTGGAAGGTGATCGACAGTTTGTCGGCGGAGACATGCGCCGACTGGATCAGTTTGAAACCGACGGTACTGGCGGCAGGAAATTTGGGATTGTTATACAAGCGCCAGGCGAAATCAATATCGTCAGCGGTTAAGGGCTGGCCATCCGACCAGACCAGGTTGGGACGCAGTTTGAAGGTCCAGGTCTTCAGATCGGGGGAGACCTCGCCATTGGCCACGGTTGGAATGTTTTCGGCCAGGCCAGCATGAATATTGCCCTGAGCATCTCCATAGAAGAGCGGGGCCCAGATCGTCTGATCCACCATCACCGCATAGGTTTCTACCGAGGCATTGAGGATCAATGAGGTGGGTTCTTCGTAGAGGTCGTCGATCCAGGTACCTCCCCTGACGGGTTGGCCACCGGTAGTACCAGTCGGGGTAGGTGTTCCCCCACAGGCGCTGAGCAGGAGTACCAGCGCCGAGAGCATTGAAAAGGCCAGCATGAGAAATCGGGGTCGCGGTTTTTTGAGCATCGTTTCCTCCTAAAAATTACACTTACAGATTCATCCACAGATGAGTCCTTTTTGGCTTTCTAGAGGAAGTCTACTTTGCCGCGTTCACAGTCTGGCTGTGAATTTTTACCGTTCATCGTCGTATATCCTGTGAATGACCGACAACACCTTCATTTCAGGCAGCGATGGCTTTGTAGATACATCGAAGAGAGCGAGAGCAGGTCGCGTAGGGTTGCACCCCCGTTCTTCACCGGCCTCTCTCGCAAGAGAAGGATGAGCGGAATAGTCCTGCTGTTCCCAGCAACGATCATCTTTCGGAGAGAGCGGGAGGATCTATGGAAGACCAGCAGACATTCCCTTCCAGTTTTGGAGAGCTGCTGAAAACCCATCGGAAACGCAAACGGCTGACCCAAAAGCAGCTGGCGCAGCAGCTCGGGGTGCATGCGAATACCATCTCGTCATGGGAACTGGGCAGCTATTTGCCCGACACCCGCGGACTGGTTCTGGAACTGGCCCGGCACCTGGCATTGGACGAGCCAGCGACGCGCCAACTGCTGGAGGCCAGTTTGACCGCGCTCTCTCCCCATTGGCAGGTTCCCTTTCCGCGCAATCCATTCTTTACCGGGCGTGAGGGGATCCTGGAGGCACTGCACACGCACCTGCATATGGAGCAGGTGGTCGCTCTCACCCAGTCGTATGCCTTACGTGGGCTGGGAGGGATCGGCAAAACGCAGATCGCGTTGGAGTATACCTATCAGCACGCCCTGGAGTATAGTGCCATCTTCTGGATCGAGGCAGAAACCATCGAACATGTGATGTCGAGTATGCTGCGCATCGCCGAACTGTTACAGTTGCCCGAGCGACAAGAAGCGGATCAGCAGCGCATTGTGGCGGCGGTACAGCGCTGGCTGAGCACCCATAGCCAGTGGCTGCTGATCTGGGATAACGTGGAAGACCTGGAGTTGCTGCACCATCTACTGCCGCCCGCCCGGCAAGGCGCGGCCCTGGTCACTACACGCCACCAGGCGCTCGGAACGCTGGCGCAGGGGATGGACCTGGCGCCAATGGGGCGAGAGGAAGGGATGCTGTTTGTGTTGCGACGGGCCAAAGTGCTCGGGCCAGAAGCCACGAGCGAGTGGATGCACCAGTTTGCCGTGAGCATGCCCACTGAATATACCGCGGCAGAAAAACTGGTGGCAGCTATGGGAGGGTTGCCCCTGGCCCTCGACCAGGCGGGAGCTTATATCGAGGAAACGGGATGTAGCGTGTCTGCTTATCTCCAACGCTATGAGCAGCAGCGCGCCCGCTTGCTGGAACGTCGTGGTGTCCTGGCAGGAGATCACCCGCACTCGGTGACGGCCACGTTCTTGCTGGTGAGTAAGCGGATAGAGCGAGAGCAGAGCGCGGCAGCGAACCTGCTGCACGTGTGCGCCTTGCTGTACGCGGAAGCCATTCCCGAGGAGCTGTTTGTAGTGGGTGCTGCATACCTGGGACCGGAACTCGCGTCCCTGGCTACCGATCCCTGCCAACTCGACCAGGTCATCGCTGTCCTGCGAAGCCTGTCGCTGGTGCAACGCCAGCCAGAAACCCGCACGCTCTCCATGCATCGCCTGGTGCAAGCGGTGCTGCGCGAGCAGATGAGCGAGCCGGAACGAGCAGAGTGGCTGAGGCGGGTGATCGCAGCGCTCAACGCGGTGTTTCCTGATGTTACCCATGAAGCCTGGGGGCAGTGTGAGCGCCTCCTGCCCCACGTGCTGGCGTGTGCTACCGCCATACCGGATCAGGGAGGGAACCAGGACCTCGCCGAGGTGCTGCGGAAAGCGGCAGACTATCTGCTTGAACGTGCTTGGTACGACCAAGCCGAACTGTTGTATGAGCGGGCCTTGCGTATCTGGAAGCAGAGAGGAGGGTCGGAACATCCCGAGGCAATTCATTCGCTCAACAGGCTGGCACGCATCTGCTTCGAGCATGCTCAATTTGAACAGTCGGAAGCGTTGTATCAACGAGCGTTACGCATCGGGGAGCGGGCGTTGGGGCCGGAATGTCTCGAGGTCGCTTATGCGCTCAATGGCCTGGGGATCCTTTACGAGAGGCAGGGGAAATATGAGCAGGCCGAACCGTTGCTGCAGCAAGCTTTGTGCATCCGGAAACAGGTAAGTGGACCGGAGCATCCTGATCTGGCTGCTTCCTTCAACAATCTGGCGATGCTCTATGCGTTGCAAGGGAAGGAGGAGCAAGCCGAAGCGTTGTATCAGCAGGCGCTATGCATCAGGGAAAAGGCGTTGGAATCGGAGCATCCTTTTCTGGCCTATCCGCTTCATGGACTGGCGCTCCTCTATGCGGAGCAGGGGAAGGAGGAGCAGGCCGAAGCATTGTATCAGCAGGCGCTATGCATCAGGGAAAAGGCGTTGGGACCGGAACACCCCCTTCTGGCCTATCCCCTCAACGATCTCGCTAAACTCTACACCGAACAGAGCAAATATGAGGAAGCAAAGCCACTGTATCAGCGCGCGTTGCTCATTTGGGAACAGGCATTGGGGCCGGAGCATCCCCAGGTGGCTCATCCACTCAACAATTTGGCAGCTCTCTATGCCGCGCAGGGGAAATACGAGCAGGCGGAACGGTTCTTTCAGCGCGCGCTCACTCTTCGCGAACAGCACCTCGGTCAGCATCATCCCGAGATAGCTCAAACGCTGCATGACCTGGCCATCTTCTATCAGAAGCAGGGCAACCTGAGCGAGGCGATAGCTCTCACCGAACGCGCCTTGCAGATCCTCTCCCTGGCCCTGGGAGACGCTCATCCCAAAACAGTCGCCACCCGAGCGCTCTACACTCAGCTTGTACAAGAACGCGGCGCATTCGCAACCGCATAGTGTATAATGAGAACTGCGGCTTGGTGATGGACCGTGACGAAAACAGCGCGGTCAACATCCACCAGCGGTTCATTGCGGGGCCTCCGCCACACACTCTTCTCTGAGTGCGGTGTGCTGCATGAGCGTGCAGGAATCAAGATATTCTCATATGTCTAGAAGGGCAGGTATTTTGTCAATGTCACAGGAACGATTCGAGCAATCGGGTACCAGAGAGCGCAACCTGGGTATGGAACTGGTGCGTGTTACCGAGGCCGCCGCTCTGAGTGCTGGTCGCTGGATGGGCAGAGGCGATAAAGAGAAGGTTGACCAGGCCGCTGTGGACGCCATGCGCCAGGCCCTGGATGGAGTCGATATGCATGGAGTCGTGGTGATAGGCGAGGGTGAAAAAGACGAGGCTCCCATGCTCTATATCGGGGAGGAAGTGGGCAACGGTACTCCGCCCGAAGTAGATGTAGCGGTCGATCCGGTTGATGGTACCCGGCTAACCTCCCTTGGCTTGCCAGGAGCGATCGCAGTTGTGGCAATCGCTGAAAGAGGAACGATGTATTCTGCTCCTCCTGGTGTGTTCTACATGGAAAAGATCGCGGTCGGACCTGTCGCCAGGGGCGTGATCGATATCAATGCGCCTGTGACGACGAACCTCGAACGTATTGCTCAAGCTCGTGATTCTCTTATCGAAGATCTGACCGTAATGATCCTGGATCGTCCACGCCATGCAGGCATCATCAAAGAAATTCGCCAGGCGGGCGCTCGTATTCGCCTGATAACGGACGGTGACGTGTCGGCAGCGATTCAAGCCGCCATGGAAGACTATCGAGGCGTTGATGTGCTCATGGGAATTGGAGGGGCGCCAGAAGCGGTGCTAGCCGCAGCAGCTATCAAATGTATCGGAGGAGAGATACAATGCAAGATCTGGCCGCTTACAGATAAAGAACGTAACAAGACTGTCGAAGAGGGCGGCAATCCCGATGAGGCGCTCAAAAACGAGCGCGCAAGACTCGAGAGCCTGGGTGTTGATGTTGATAAGGTTTATACCACAAATGACCTGGTGAGAGGCAATGACGTGTCATTTGCTGCGACCGGCATCACCTCCGGTGTATTGCTCGAAGGCGTTCAGTATTTTGGTTGGGGGGCACGTACTTCCTCGGTCATGATGCGTTCGCGCTCCGGTACAATACGCTATATTCAAGCGCGTCATAGGTGGCGCAAAGGCGCTCGAGGCCTTGGCAAACCGCGTATATAATATAATCAAGCCCCTTCAGAGAAACGGATAGCATAAGCCTTCGTACACTATGCGTTTCTCTAAAATCACCACTGCGAGTTTATAAATAATAATTACAGAAAACCGAGTGCGAAAGTCCCCGTGATTCATCCGTGGGATGAAGCGCCGTTCCTTCTTGAGGGAGGCGAGGGAGGACGAGGCGCGCGTCGAGGCGGTGAGACAGTGCTTGACAGAGGCGATCCAGCCTGCTATGATTGGAATAGACGTTCTACTTCCAGTAAAGGTGAGGCCGATGGGCACCAAGCCAGGCAGGGAAAGCACTCCTCCCAAAAAGAAGACGCCGACGTTTTTGCTCGAACTGCCCCTCGCAGTCGAGGCAGGGCAGGCCGCACGCTTGCGCGCCCACCTGGAAGCCGGGCGGCAGTTCTACAACGCCGTGCTCTCCGCGGGACAGCGCCGCCTGCGCCAGATGCGAGCCGACCCAGCCTGGCAGGCGGCCCGCGCCATCCCCCGGACACACATGCAGGAGCGCAGGGCTGCCTTCACCGCCCTGCGGGAACGGCACGGCTTTTCCGAGTATGCCTTTCACGAGCTCGCCCGGGAGCTGCGGGTCTCGTGGCTGGCCGACCACCTGGATGCCGTGCTGGCCCAGACGCTGGCGACCCGCGCCTACCGAGCCCTCAACCGGGTATGCGTGGGCAACGCCCGCCGCGTGCGCTTCAAGAGCCGGGGCCGCGGGCTTTCCAGTCTGGAGAACAAGCGCAACGATACGGGCATGCGCTTTGTGCTGGAGACGCAAGATAAAGGACGCCCGCAAGGCTTCCTGCTGTGGCACGACGACCGGCTTCCCGCGCTCATCGACACCGACGACCCGGTGGTCGCCCATGGCCTGGCACACGAGATCAAGTACGCCCGCCTGGTCCGACGTCATGCGTCGAGCCCACGCGCACAAGGCGCCGACCGGGAGGGGGAGCGCTACTTCGTGCAGCTGGCACTC
>WNGJ01000772.1_pt1 | contig 36644 bp, 35 predicted proteins | sample 5400611 | NCBI WGS metagenome assembly WNGJ01 (sample SAMN13153375, study PRJNA577476) | soil metagenome | isolation source: 40 cm soil or saprolite under Garry oak tree replicate 1 | place: USA:California | collected 2016-06-15
GGGGGCGGAGGCGGAGGGGGCGGAGGTGGAGGTGGCGGTGGCGGTGGTGGGGGCGGTGTCGGGCCAACCGGCGGCCCACCCGCGAGTGTCACCGGTTCCGGCGCAGGCGGCTGAGGCGGCGACACGGGTGATGGTTTCGAAACGGCGCGGCGACCCCTGAGCGGGCGCGCGAGCGAGCGAGGCTGCGCGGTCTCGAGCCCCTGCTGCGAAGCGTGACGCCGCGCAGGGCTCGGATTCGGCGCCCGGAGCCAGCGCACCCGGTTTCCGACCTCGTGCAGGATGGCCGGACTGAACGTGACCGCAGCTTCGACTTGCGGACGACTTCGGGCGGTCGCGGCTGTTGCTACGAAAACGGTGTTACGGGCGCGCCGGTTGCCACTACCGGAAGCGCTCGTAAGGTTGGCGAGCACAGGCAAGCCGATCGTCAGCCAGGCAAGAGCGACGAGCGGGATAGCAAGCGCAAACGGCAGGGCACGCGAGCGCGCGCGAAGTACCGCGCGGGCAGGCCGAAGCCTTCGGGGTTTTTCGACGCGTGAATGCCGCATTGCCGCCTCTTTCGGGCCCAAAGCCGGAGCCGTTGCCTCACCGTAGGACGGGCTTGCCCTTCGGGACCCCCTAAAAAGGGTGAACCGCGGTACGCTCGGCCCATGTCAACCGAGCTGGAGTCGACCGAGGCAAAGCTGAGGCGTCTCGAGGAGTTGCGCGAAAAAGCGCTCCACGCGGGCAGCGAGCAGGCCGTCGAGCGTCAACGCTCTCAGGGCAAGCTCCTCGCCCGGGAGCGCGTGGAGAAGCTCCTGGACCCCGGCTCGTTCGTCGAGCTCGACCGCTACGTCCGCCACCGCACAGCGGAGTTCGGGATGCTCGAGCGCCGGCCCTACGGCGACGCGGTCGTCACCGGCTACGGATCGATCTTCGGCCGTAAGGTGTTCGTCTTCTCGCAGGACTTCACGGTCTTCGGCGGCTCGCTCTCGGAGGTCTTCGCGGAAAAGATCTGCAAGGTCATGGACCTCGCCACGAAGTACGGCTGCCCGTTGGTCGGGATCAACGACTCGGGCGGTGCGCGGATCCAGGAGGGCGTCGTCTCGCTGGCCGGCTACGCCGAGATCTTCTGGCGCAACGTCCAGTGCTCGGGGGTGATCCCGCAGATCTCGCTCGTGATGGGTCCTTGCGCGGGCGGCGCGGTCTACTCGCCGGTGATGACGGACTTCGTCTTCATGGTCGAGGGCTCGTCCTACATGTTCATCACCGGGCCCGACGTGGTGAAGACGGTGACCGGCGAGGAAGTGAGCTTCGAAGAGCTCGGCGGTGCCGCCACACATGCTTCGAAGTCCGGCGTGGCGCATTTCGCGGCCGCCGACGAGGAAGCGTGCCTGGAGGATGCGCGCTACCTGCTCTCGTTCCTGCCGCAGAACAACGTGGATCCCCCGCCGTACTCGGAGCCGTCGGATCCGGTCGGCCGCGAGGACGCCGACCTCGACACGCTCGTGCCCGACGACCCCGCCAAGCCGTACGACATGAAGGACGTCATCTGCCGGATCGTCGACGACGGCGATTTCCTGGAGGTGCACGAGCGCTTCGCCGAGAACCTCGTCTGCGGCTTCGCGCGGCTGGGCGGGCATTCGATCGGCGTGGTAGGGAACCAGCCGCGAGCACTTGCGGGCGTGCTCGACATCGATTCGTCCGTCAAGGGTGCGCGCTTCGTCCGCACCTGCGACGCCTTCAACATTCCGCTCGTCACGTTCGTCGACGTGCCGGGCTTCCTGCCCGGAACGGCGCAGGAGTGGGGCGGGATCATTCGCCACGGCGCGAAGCTGCTCTACGCCTACTCGGAAGCGACGGTGCCGAAGCTCGCCGTGATCACCCGGAAGGCCTACGGCGGCGCTTACGACGTCATGAGCTCCAAGCACATCCGCGCGGACTTCAACTTCGCCTGGCCGACCGCCGAGGTCGCGGTGATGGGCCCGGAGGGCGCGGTGAACATCATCTTCCGCAAGGAGCTCGAGGAGGCCGACGACCAGGACGCCAAGCGCGCGGAGCTGATCGCCGACTACAAGGAGCGTTTCGCGACCCCCTACACCGCCGCTGAGCGCGGGTACGTGGACGACGTGATCGAGCCGCGCCGGACTCGCCCCGTGCTCGTCGACGCGCTGGAGACAGCGCTGACGAAGCGCGAGCGCCGCCCGCCGCGCAAGCACGGGAACATCCCGCTCTCCCAGCGCTCGTGGTGGTGCAGGACCCAGTCGGCGACGGGCGAGACGCCGAGGGTCTCCAGCATGCGGAACCCAATCTGGGGGTGGCGCTCGAGCACGAGCCGTTCCGAGTCGGTAAGTGGGCCGGGCTTGCGCAGGATCTCTTCGGGAACAGCCAGCTTTCCGAGGTCGTGGAGGCTCGCAGCAAGGCGCGTAAACTCGATCTCCTCCGCCGGGAGGCCCAGCCGTGCCGCGATTCGCGCGGAGAGCTCCGCGACTCGCTCGGAGTGGCTCCCGGTGTAGGCATCGCGCTCGTCCACGGCTCGCGCAAGGCTCGCCGCGGCCCGGAAGCGGGCAGCGCGGTCGGGACCGCTCGCGAGGTGCTTGAGCTCTGCCAGCTCGACCACATCCGGCCGCGAGGCGCGGACGCGGTTCTTCCCGTACTCCTTGGCCCAGTAGAGGGCACCGTCGGCAAGCCGGATCAGCTCGTCGCGGCCTGACGCGTGGACCGGGAAGGTGGCCACTCCGGCACTGACGGTGACCGAACCGAGTTGCTTCAGCTCGAGCGCGGCGATCCGGTCGACGACCGCTTCGCCGATGACGACGCCGTCCTGCTCGTTGCATCCGGGCAGGAGCAGCGCGAACTCGTCGCCACCGAGCCGGAAGGTCTCGCCGTTCTGCCGCAGGCGCGCGGCGAGCTCCGACAGAACGTGGTCGCCCGCCGGGTGGCCGAAACGGTCGTTGACGCGCTTGAAGTCGTCGACGTCGACGAGGCAGAGCGTGAGCTGGCCGTCCTGCTCGCGGGCGCGCACGAGCTCGAGCTCGAGCCGGTCGTGGAAGTGCCGGTGATTGCCAAGCCCGGTGAGCGGATCGGTGAGCGCGAGGCGCATGGCCCGCAGCGCGTTGTAGGTCGAGCGCTGGTACAAGCCGATCGCGAGCAGCGGCCCGATCAGCGCAGCCGAGAGGCCGGGCGAGCGCTCCCACATGATCACGAGGATCAGCGCCGCCGAGGCCATCAGCGCGAACGGAACGGCAGTCGAGCGCAGCGTCGACACGATCGACCGCGAGAACGGGCGGCGCGAGCTCGCAGCGACCGCGCCCGTCACGAGCGTCATGTTCAGGACGTACTTCGCGCTGGCGCAGATCGCGACCTGGGCGAGAACGGCCGCCGAGCCGTTACCGTGCACGACTGCGGTCAAAGCACCCGCGGTTCCCGCAGAGAGCGCGAAGGCCCCGGCGTTGAAGGCGATCCGTGCGGGTGGGCGGTGCTCGATCATCTGCGCGAGCGTCGGGGCTGCGAACGCGACGATCACACCCGCGTCCCAGCCGAACAGGACTATCGCGCCGACCGCGAACACGAACCCGAGCGAGACACCGCCGGTGTCGAGCCCGTCGAGCGGCACGGGGAAACGGGCTGAAAGCATGGACGCCGCGAAGAAGGCGCCGATCCCCGCGAGCTCCGCGCCGCTGTGGGCGTGGGTCGCGAGGGACACGGCGGCTGCGACGGCGATGGCGAACCCGATCGCGCAAACGGGAACGACAACTGCGAAGAGCCGTGACGGCATTCGGCTCACTTCTGCGCTACCAGAAAAGGTCGTACGGTAAGAATCCGAGCGCTGACGCAATCACGACCAGTGCGAGAACTGCCACCAGCGCGCTGAAGCGAGGTTTCCATTGCAGCATGTGCACCCTCCCCGGGGTTCGGACGACGGCGCAATTGTCGCCTGCACGGCCGGGTGCGCGAATCCCCCAATGGGGTGAATGAGTCCTAAGGGGTAAGACGTGCTTCGGCGAGCGGCCGGCGCGCCCAGGCAAAGCGTTTCTTGTACCAGCCCGAAAGCGAAGCGAGCGCGACGCCCTGTCCGGAAGAGTGGATGAACCAGCCGTCACCCATGTAGATACCCATGTGCCCGACCTGGGCAGGCTTCGAGGCAGGGCCCTTGTCTCCGAAGAAGATGACGTCGGCCGGGGCCAGGCGCGCGAATGGAATCCGCTTCGCCTTCGGCACCTCGGCGCTCATCGCGTATGTCGTCCGCCCCTTCAGGGCGCCCGAAAGCGCCGTGCCGCCCGGATAGGCCTGCAGCTTGTAGACCCGCCAGACGAAGCCGGAGCAGTCGAAGCCGCCGTGGGCGTGCACCTTGAACGGTGCCTCGTGGAGCTCGCTCGTCCCGCCCCAGACGTAGGGGTAGCCGACGAAGCGGACGGCTGTCGTGAGGACGCGCTTTTGCCACGTCGTGAGCGCCGGGAGTGTGAACGCGGCGGCCGCGTCGTCGACCCGTCGCTGCTCCGAGCCGCTGAACCTGAGGATCTTTGCCGTGGAAAAGGCGGCCTCGGCGCGCGTCGCCTCGTCGGTCGGCAGCAGCTCGAGATCATCGTGGGCGGCAGGGTGATCGGTGCGCAGGCCGAGCAGGCGGGCGACCGTCTCGGTTCCGAAGCGCGCGGGCGGCGCGAGCCCGGCGGCGCGAACCTCGTCCGCGAAGAGCGTGGCGGCATCGGAGAGTTCAAGGGCCCGGACGAGCCGTGCGTCGAGCTGCGTCACTGTGACGTGCACGGAAGGGTTGGCGGAGGGTTGAACGGTCTGCTTCGTCAGTCCGGCGACCAGGGCTCCGAGCTCGCCTTGCGTGAGCGGGTCGCTCGGCCGGAAGGCGGCCACGGTCTTGCTCATCAGGCCGTGGGCGACGACGTAGCGGATATCGGAGGCGGCCCACGATTGCTGCCCTTGCTTCGCGGCAGGCCGAAGCCCCGCGTTGGGCGGGACCGTGCTGGCCTGTGCCGAGGAAGCAGCGAGGAGCACGGCGGCAGCGACAAAAACGGGAAGGCGGCTCATCCCGCGGTTGCTATCGTCGCCTGGGCGCAATCCCTTTAGCCGTGGACTTCGAGATCACACCCAAGCCCAGTCCCGCAGAGCGTGAGGCCCTCGCGGCGGCGTTTCTGAAGCTCCTCTCAGGCGAAGTGGCGCCCCAGGCCTACCTGAGTGTCTGGCGGAACGCGGGGATTCGCGAGAACGCCGGGGACGACGACGGCTATGCGACGGCGCGGCCGCGTAAGAGCCCCGGCGCCAGCCGGGCATAGTCGAGACCCGAGAGCCAGGTCAGGACAAGGGCCACCAGGAGCGCCCACCAGGCGACCGACCGGTCCCAGGCGCCTGCGGCCGCGAATCCTCCCACCGCCGCGGCCGTCGCCTGTGACCACGTCTTCAGCTTCCCGAGGTCGCGCGCGTGCATGACGACGCCTCGCTCGAGCGCGGCCAGGCGCAGTCCCGAAACGAGGAGCTCTCGTGCCACGATCGCCGCGACCATCCAGGCCGGGAAGACATGCTGACCGATCAGGACGATCAGCACGCTCAGCACGAGGAGCTTGTCGGCCACGGGGTCGAGCAGGGAGCCGAGGGGCGAGCTACGACCGCTCGAGCGGGCGACCCTCCCGTCGAACCAGTCGGTTGCCATCGCGACCGCGAAGAGCCCCGTCGCCCAGTAATCGTGCCCATGGAAGTTCCAGACGAATAGCAGGACGACGACAGGCGCGGCGGCGGCGCGCGCGACGGTCAGCTGGTCCGCAAACCCCACGGCTGGACAGAATATGCCTCGCGTGGCCGTCTTCTCCAAAGTCCTCGTCGCCAACCGCGGTGAAATCGCGGTCCGGGTCTTCCGCACCTTGCGCGAGCTCGGGATCGGCACGGTGGCGGTCTACTCGGAAGCGGACCGGGGCTCCGTGCATGCCGGGGCAGCAGACGAGGCGTACCTTCTTGGTCCGGGCCCGCCTGCCGAGAGCTACTTGAGCCAGGAACGGCTGCTCGAGGTGGCGAAGCGAGCGGGGGCGGAGGGCGTCCATCCGGGCTACGGCTTCCTGGCCGAGAACGCTTCCTTCGCGCGCGCGTGCGAGGAAGCCGGGCTCGTCTGGATCGGCCCCCCACCCGAGGCGATCGAATTGATGGGCTCGAAGACGGCGGCCCGCGAGCGGATGCAAGCAGCGGGCGTCCCGATCGTGCCGGGGACGATCGACCCGATCACGTCGGCCGACGAAGTGCGCCGGATTGGTGACGAGATCGGCTGGCCGGTCGCGATCAAGGCTGCAGCCGGCGGAGGCGGCAAGGGCCTCAAGGTCGTCGCGAACGCCGGCGAGGCGGAACGGGCCTTCGAGTCGGCGCGCCGCGAGGGCGAGGCGTACTTCTCCGACCCGACGGTTTACGTCGAGCGCTACATCGCGGACCCGCGTCACGTCGAGGTTCAGGTGCTCGCCGACGCGCACGGCAACGTCGTCCACCTCGGCGAGCGGGACTGCACGATCCAGCGCCGCCACCAGAGCGCGGTCGGTTACCGCAGCGCCGGCACGATCGAAGGCCTGCTCGACCGCGATGGGAACTACTACTTCCTCGAGATGAACACGCGGATCCAGGTCGAGCACACGGTCACCGAGCTCTGCTACGGCGTCGATCTTGTCCGCGAGCAGATCCTCGTCGCAGCCGGAGAACCGCTCTCTTTCGGCCAGGGCGAGCTCGTGGTCACCGGCCATGCGATCGAGTGCCGGATCAACGCCGAGGACGCGGCTGCCGGATTCCTCCCCTCGCCGGCCGTGATCACCCGTTACCGCGAGCCCGCCGGCCCCGGAGTCCGCGTCGACTCTGGCGTCGTCGAAGGGAGCGAGGTCGTCGGTCTGTACGACCCGATGATCGCGAAGCTCGTCGTCTGGGACCGCACGCGGGAGGAGGCGCGACGACGGATGCTGCGGGCGCTCGAGGAGTACGTAATCGAAGGCCCGGCGACGCTGCTCAGCTTCCACCGCGTTCTGCTCTCGCACCCGTGCTTCATCGAGGGCGAGACGTGTCACGGCCTGGTCGAGTCGGACGCGCTTGCGGCCGCCGCCGCCGAGCTGGACGGTCGACCGGTCTCTGGGCCGGTCACGGGCCGGATGCGCGAGCGTGTCGCGACCGTGGAACTGGACGGAAAGCGCTTCGACGTGAAGGTGCTCGCGTCCGAGCCGCCCTACGCGGAGGTAGCCCGCAAACGCCGCGAGCGGTCCCGTGGAGGCGGTGCGCACGGCGTTGCGCGAGACGCCGTCGTCACGCCGATGCAGGGCACAGTGCTCGCCGTCTCCGTCACCGAGGGTGAAAAGGTCGAGGCAGGCCAGGTGATTTGCGTTGTAGAGGCGATGAAGATGGAGAACGAGATCACCGCTCACCGGGGTGGAACCGTGACGGAGCTCTCCGTCGTACCGGGCCAGTCCGTCCAGAACGGGCAGGTCGTCTGCATCGTGACTGGCTGAACCAGCCCGAGACCACCCTTCTGGGGGGTATCAATCAAGACGTTGTCAATATCATGTCGACTATAGGCAATGATATCGCGGCGCTTGACAACACTGCTCCTCGCCTGCTGCTTGCTCGCCCTCGGGCTTGCCGGCCAGGCACAGGCCTTCGGCGGGGACTATGTCGTTCACGGCGGTTCGGCGGCCGAACGTGCTGAGCTCTCCGCCGCGTTGGACGCCAGCTCGTTCGACTGGAGTCTCGTTCCCGCCCGCATCGACATTCACCTCGCGCCCGACACGCAGACCTACGCGGCTCCCGGGCAGATCTGGGTCAACTCGAAGCTCCTCGAAGCCGGCCGCTTTTCCTGGGGGCTCGTCCAGCACGAGTACGCGCATCAGGTCGACTTCTTCCTCATGGACGAAGCAATGCGGCACAAGCTGAACTCACTCCTGCACGGAGTGGACTGGTACGGCGTCGGGAGTCCGCACTACCGCCGCGGCGTCGAGCGCTTCGCATCGACGCTTGCCTGGGCGTACTGGCCGTCGCCGCAGAGCGCGCTGAGGCCTGCCTCGGCAAATGACGAGGCGGCCGCGATGCGGCCAGCTCGCTTCCGCGCGCTGATGACGAAGCTGCTCGGGGCGCCGCAGGCCTCGGGCAGCTTTGCCCCCCGGCACTCGCTCGCCTTCGCGCCGCCTGAGTTCCAGGCGCTTGCCCTCACGCTCCCGTTCGGCTTCTAGAGCGACCGCTGGTACGAGCGAAACGCCCAGGTCGCGAACGCTGCGGTAACGGTCGCCATCCCGAGGAGGAGCGCAAGGTGTACGCCAAGACGGGCCCAGTCGGTGCCCGGCAGCACGGCCTCGCGCGCCGCGATCACACCCCAATTGACCGGGTTGAACTCCGCGAGGGTGCGAATCCAGTGCGGCATCTGCTGCGTGGCAAGGAGGATCGACGACAGGAAGAAGAGCGGCATCGAGACGAAGTTCGCCAGCGCGATCATCGTCGCCTCGCGCCTGACGATCAGCGCTATTCCCTGAGAGATACCGCCGAAGACGGCTGCCGCGAGGGCGGCTGCCGCGAGGATCGCGAACCACCCGGCCACGCCGGCGTGGACGCGCACGCCGAGCGCCAGCGCGACGAGCAGGATGATCAGACCCTGGATCGTCGCCGTCGCAGCGGCGCGGAGGATCTGCGAGAGCACGAGCGCAAGGCGGCTCGCAGGCGTGGCGAGGAATCGCTCGATCACGCCACGGTCGAGGTCGGTGATCATTCCCATTCCGCTCCAGCTTGCGCCGAAGAACGCCTGCATCACGACGATCCCGGGCGCGAGGAAGGTGATGTACGACTGCGTCCCGAAGCCGCCGAGGCGCGGGACGTGCTTGAACAGCTGCCCGTAGAGCAAGAGCCAGACCATCGGTTGGACGAGCAGGAGCACGACCCAGATCGGCTCACGCATCAGATTCCGCGCCTGGCGGCCGACCATGTACCAGGTGTGGACGGCGGCTTTCACCGGTCCTGGCCCGCTTCGTCCTCCGAACGGAAGTCGCGTCCCGTGTAGTGGAGGTAGACGTCGTCGAGTGAGGGCCTATGCGTCGTGACGGCCGCCACCCCGACGCCGCGGGCCTCGAGCGCCGAGAGAATAGTCGGGATCGCACGCGCACCGCTTGCGACCCGGGTGCGCAGGAGTTGCCCGTCGAGACTGACTTCGTGAACGTCCTCGAGCGCGGAGACAACCTGTTCTGCATTACCGCCCTGGCCGTCGACGAGCTCGACGGTCACGGCATCTCCCTGGAGCTCGCGCTTGAGCTCCTCCGGCGTCCCCTGGACCGCGATCCGTCCCCGGCTGACGATCGCGAGGCGGCTCGCCAGCTGATCGGCCTCCTCCAGATAGTGCGTCGTGAGCAGGATCGTCAGCCCCTCGCGTTGGGCGAGCGCGTCTAGCTCCTCCCACATCGCCGCGCGCGCCTCGGGGTCGAGGCCGGTCGTCGGCTCGTCGAGGAAGAGAACGCTCGGCCTGTGCACGAGCCCGAGCGCGATGTCGAGCCGGCGCTTCATCCCGCCCGAATAGCCGCGGACGGTCCGGTCGGCGGCGTCGGCGATCTGGACCAGCTCGAGCAGCTCATCCACGCGCGAACCCAGGACGGGTCCACGCAACCCCTGCACGCGACCCTGCAGAAGCAGGTTCTCGCGCCCCGTCGCGTCGCGGTCGACCCCGGAGGTCTGCGGCACGTACCCGATCGACCGGCGCACTGCATCGGGCTCGCGCTCAACGTCGTGGCCGGCGACCTCTCCGTGCCCTCGGTCCGGGCGGGTCAGGGTGACGAGGATGCGGACTGTGGTCGATTTTCCCGCGCCGTTCGGGCCGAGCAGGGCGAAGACCTCGCCTTCCCGCACTGCGAAGGAGACTCCGGCGAGCGCCTGCACCGTGCCGTAGCGCTTCTCGAGCCCGTCGACGACGATCGCGTCCACGCGTTCGAGTCTAGTCAGGCGCTCCTGGGTAGAGTCCGACCGTCGTGGACCTGTACGAGTACCAGGGCAAGGAGCTCTTTCGCCGCTTCGGGATCCCCGTCTCCGAAGGGCGGCTGGCGACGACTCCGGCGGAGGCTCGCGCCGCGGCCGAGGAGCTCGGCGGACAGGTCGTCGTCAAGGCACAGGTCCTGACCGGTGGCCGCGGGAAGGCCGGCGGGGTCAAGCTCGCCGAGGGGCCCGACGACGCCGAGGAGAAGGCCGAACAGATCCTGGGGCTCGACATCAACGGTCACGTCGTCCGCAAGCTCTGGATCGAGCGCGCTTCCGAGATCGCCAAGGAGTACTACCTCTCGGTCACCTTCGACCGCGGCGAGAAACAGTCGCTCTTCATGTTCACGACCGAGGGCGGCGTCGAGATCGAACAGGTCGCCGAGGAGAACCCGGACGCGCTGTCGCGTCTGCACATCGATCCCCTTGAAGGCTTCCACCCCTACCAGGCGCGCCGTTTGATCTTCGGCGCGGGCGGATTACAGAGCGAAGCTGAGCAGAAGCAGATCATGGCGATCGTCGGCCGGCTGTACGAATGCTTCGTCGGCTGCGACGCGATGCTCTGCGAGATCAATCCACTGATCGTGACGCCGGAGGGCGAGGTGAAGGCGCTCGATTCCAAGTTCACCGTCGACGACAACGCGCTCTACAAGCATCCGGAGATCGCGGAGATGCGCGACGTCGAGGCCGGCGACCCGCAGGAGGCGCTCGCGCGAGAGAAGGGCGTCACCTACGTCAAGCTCGACGGCGAGGTTGGCATCCTCGGCAACGGCGCGGGGCTCGTGATGTCCACGCTGGACGTGATCGCCCTCGCCGGCGGGCGACCCGCGAACTTCTGCGACCTGGGCGGAGGTGGCGACGCGGAGGGCGTGGTCGATGCGCTCGAGGTGATCACCTCCGACGAGCAGGTGCGCTCGATCTTCTTCAACATCTTCGGCGGGATCACGCGCGGCGACGAGGTGGCGCGCGGGATCCTGACCGCGCTCGAGCGGATGGGAATCGAGCGGCCGATCGTCGTGCGGCTCGACGGGACGAACGCGGAGGAGGGGCGCAAGCTCCTGATCCAGGCGGCCCCGGAGAACCTGCACGTCGAGCCGACGATGCTCGAGGCGGCGAAACGCGCAGTGGAGTTGGCGGCATGACGGGCGCCAACGCCAGCGCTACCGACCCGCGTCCCAAATCTTTGTGTTTCACCGAACAAATACTCGAGTCATGTGCCGTGAAACACGAACAACCGGGTTACGTGACGCTATGACCGACACCTGGAGTCGACGCGCGCAGGCGTATCGCGAGAGCAAGACCCACCGCGAGGGGCCTGACCTCGACCTCGTCGTCGAGTGGTGTGCACCCGGCCCAGGCCGCAAGGTGCTCGACGTCGCCACTGGTGGCGGTCACGTCGCGCGGCGGCTCCGCGAGGCCGGCTGCGAGGTCGTCACCATCGACGCAGCACCCGGGATGAAGCCTGACGTCGTCGGCCGCGGGGAGGAGCTGCCCTTCGCCGACGGGAGCTTCGACGTCGTCGTCTCCCGGATCGCGCCGCACCATTTCGAGGATCTCGCCGCGGCCGTTACCGAGATGGAGCGGGTTGCGAACCGGCTCGTCGTGATCGAAGACACCCTTTTTTCGAGCGAGCGCCACGAAGAGGCCGAGAAGCTCCGCGACCTGTCGCATGTCCGCAACTACACCGAAGAGGAATGGCGCCGCGTGCTGGAGCAGTCCGGCCTGGAGATCGAGCAGGTCGAGACCTTCGAGAAGATCCATCCGCTCGAGGACTGGCTCGCACGCACCGGCTGCGAAGGCGAGGAAGCCGAGCGGGTCAAGGAGCTCCTCACTGACCGGATGACCGAAGACGGCTCCGCGTGGAAGGACGAGAAGATCGTGATCAAAGCTAGGAAGTCCCAGCGGTAGGTGACTCTCCCGGCGACATTCGGCGGCGCCCGGCTTGGTGCTCGCGACCCGAGCATCCACCAATGCCACCGGAAAAGCCACTGATGGCGATCATCGTCGACAACGACACGCGCCTCGTCGTTCAGGGGATCACCGGCCGCGAGGGCTCGTTCCACACGTTGCGGAACCGCGCCTACGGCACGAATCTCGTCGCGGGCGTGACGCCTGGCAAGGGCGGCCAGGACGTCGAGGGCATCCCCGTCTTCAACACCGTGGCCGAGGCGGTCGAGGAGGCCGGCGCGAACACCACGATGGTCTTCGTCCCGGCCCGCTTCGCCACGGATGCGATCTACGAGTCCGTCGACGCCGGGATCGAGACCGTCATCTGCATCGCCGAGGGGCTCCCGGCGCACGAGATGCTGCGGGTCTACAACTACATCCGGCCGCGCGGGATCACGATGCTCGGCCCTAACTGCCCGGGCGCGCTCTCGCCGGGCAAGGCGAACGTCGGGATCATTCCCGCCGAGATCTTCAGCGAGGGCGCGATCGGCCTCGTCTCGCGCTCAGGAACGCTCACCTACCAGATCGGGCACGAATTGACCCAGCTCGGCCTCGGCAACTCCACGATCGTCGGAATCGGCGGCGATCCGGTCGTCGGCTCGTCATTCGTCGACGTCCTGCGGCGCTTCGAGGACGACGACGAGACCGAGCTGGTCGTGATGGTCGGCGAGATCGGCGGCGCCGAGGAGGAGAAGGCGGCGGAGTTCATCGAGGCCGCGGTCTCCAAGCCCGTCGTTGCGTACATCGCAGGTTTCACCGCCCCGCCCGGCAAGACGATGGGCCACGCGGGCGCGATCATCTCGGGCACGTCCGGCACGGCCGAGGCAAAGAAGGAAGCGCTCGAGGCGCACGGCGTGCGCGTCGGTACGACGCCGACCGAGGTCGCGCAGCTCGCGGCCGAGGTCGCAAGCGGCGCCCCCGCCTAGGCGTGCGTCTCTTCGCCCGTCTCTTCCGCCTCGTCGGGGGGCCGAAGTCGACCGCCGGCTGCGCCCAATGCTCGGCGTAGGCCTGGTCGGCTCGGTTGCGACATTCGGTGACGGCGCGGTCTGGGTCTTGTTCGCCGCAATTTCCGTGGCGGCGGGCCTGCTCGGAGCCGCCGCGTGCCGGATCGCGTCGGACCGGCGCGGTGCTCATGGCACCGCCGCTACCGCCTCTAGACTCAGCGCATGATCTCCTTCGCCCGCGGCGTACCGGCCCCTGAGTGCCTGCCGATCGAGGAGCTCGCGGATTGCGCCAAGGCGGCGATCGAGCGCGACGGCGCCATCGCGCTCTCGTACGGCGCCGCGGGAGGGTACGAGCCCCTCCGCGGTTGGGTGGCCGAGCGGCACGGTATCGAGCCTGAGCGCGTGCTGCTCACGAACGGCTCGCTCCAGGGGTTCGTCTTCCTGGCTACGCACTTCTTCATCGGGAAGCCCGGCCGTGTGCTCGTGGAAGCGCCGACGTATGACCGGCCGCTGAAGATTCTCGCCGGGCTCGGCGCCGAGGTGGTTGCCGTTCCCCAGGATGAGCAGGGCCTCGACGTCGATTCGCTCGAGCGGGTGCTCGCCGAGGGGCCCGCGCCCGCGTTTCTGTACACGATCCCGACCTTCCAGAATCCGAGCGGGCGCACGCTCTCCCTCGCACGCCGCCGCCGGCTCGTCGAGCTCGCGCGCGACCGCAACCTGCTCGTGCTCGAGGACGACCCCTACGGTCTCGTCCGCTTCGAAGGCGAGGCGTCGCCGACCCTGTTCGAGCTCGAGGGCGGCGAGCGCGTCGCGTACTCGTCCTCGTTCTCGAAGACGGTCGCGCCCGGCGTTCGCGTCGGCTACTTGGTCCTGCCCACCGAGCTTGCTCGCGCGGTCGAGGCGATCGCAGTCTCGACGTATATCTCACCCTCATTCCTCTCGCAGGCGACCGTCTGGGAGTTCCTCCGGCGCGGCAACTTCGAGCCGAACCTCGAGCGCGTGAGCAGCCTGCTCCGGGCTCGCCGCGACGCCATGCTCGCCGCGCTCGAGCGCGAGCTCGACGGCACGGCGCGCTGGAGCCATCCTGAGGGTGGCTACTTCGTTTGGCTCGACCTGCCACCGGAGGTGGAAGCGACCGCATTGCTCGAACGCGCGACGGCGGCAGGAGTCACTTTCGTCAAGGGCTCTGATTTCTTCCCGGAGGGCCAAGGCGGAGCGAGCTCGGCGCGCCTCGCCTACAGCTTCGTCTCCCCGGCGGAGATCGACGAGGGCGTCGCGCGCCTGGCTACGCTAGTGCCGCGCGGCGCGCCTGCGGCGGTATAGCTGCGAGAGCAGCACGCCGCCGGCGACTCCGATCCCCAGCATGAGCAGGATCAGCCAGATCAGCGAGACGTGCGCGGTGAAGAGAACGAAATGCAGGGAGACAGACCCGCGGTTCTCCAGCACGAACGCGATCACGTAGGCGACCAGCAGAACGAGCCCGATCAGGACCGCGTACAAGCGTGGTTGCCACTCCTGGAGCTCCTCCGCGTCGAGTTTGCGGGGGAAGAGGCGCATCGCGCCGAGAGTCTAAGCGGCGTCCTGGTGCGAGGCTAGTTCGCCCAGCGGCCGGGGGACGAGCCGCGGCTGCCTCGGGGGCACGAGCGATCCCCGGCTATGCAGGCGAAACGTCGGGCATGGAGAGTCGGGCGCCATCGCGCAAAGGCCAGCGCGGCGGAAATAGCAGTCGTCGCAAGTAAGTTCAATTCGTTTGTTCATCGTGTCGTTTGATCACTCCCCAGCCGCTGCCTGACGAGGACGATCATAGGCCGATCGCCGGTTCGCGCAAGAGGTACGAAACACAAAAAGAGTGCAGTTTCCGGCAGTTCTAAGACTGCATAAAACTACTCAAACTTCACTTGACGCGGGGTAACGTTGCCAGTGCCCGCAACGCCTGTGGAAACGTCTTCACAGGGATGATTCGCAAGCCGTTCGCATAGCGGCGGGCTTCGCGCGCATTCGGTCCGGCGGGAACGAGGAAAACGTCCACATGGGCTTCTCGCGCTCCGATTGTCTTTTGCTTCACGCCGCCGATCTCGCCGATCGAACCGTCGAGACCGAGCGCTCCGGTCGCGGCGATCCTGTGTCCGCGCTCGACGTCCCGTCCGAGCTTCTGCAGCAGCTCGAGGGCGAACGCGAGCCCGGCCGAGGAGCCGCCGACGCCGCCGATCTCCACCCTGATCTGCAGCGGGAGCTTGATCGAGACGGCCTGGTCGGGATTGACGCCGAGCAGTGCCCGGCCCTTGAGGTGCGGATCGCGGATCGTGCGTACCGATTCTGTCCGGATCCTGCCGCTTCTCCGGAAGCGGATCTGAACCGTGTCGCCCGGGGTGTGTCGCCCGAGCAGGCGGCGAAGATCGTCGACCGTTCGCACGCGCTTGCCATCCAGGCTTACGACCACGTCGCCGGGCTTGAGCACGCGACCGACCGGGGCCCTACCGTCGACGCCGAGTATGAGCGCTCCGGTCGCGCGGGCGGGGATTCGGTAGCCGAGCGTCTTGAAGGCCACGGCGGCGGCAACCTGCTGCGAGATCGTCATCGCGTGGACCTCGGCGCGGCGCTCGACGGCCTCGCTCAACCCGCCGAGCACGTTCGAGACCTTCTTCAGGCTCGCGCCGTCGTGCAGGCCCGGGAACAACCGCTCGAGCAGCCGGGCTTTCCTGACGCTGACGTCGACGAAGTAGACGCCGCCGGTGTCAGGGTGCCGCTTTGCTCCAGCTACCTGGATGATCGGCGAGAGCGGGTGGGCCTTGTCCGGAAGGAAGATGTAGTAGCCGCTTGCCGGCAAGTACCAGAGGATCCCGACCGCGACGGCGAGCGCGAGGAGCAGGCCGAGAGCCACTCGCACGGGCGAAAGACGGCGCTGCACCGGCCGAGGATAGCGGCGCGGTCAGAGAAGTCCGCGGGTAAGACCGCCGTCGACCGAGATGACCGCGCCCGTGAGGTAGGACGCGCGCTCGGAGGCGAGGAAGCAAACGACGTCGGCGACTTCAGCAGGCTGTCCGAACCGGCGCAGGGGGATCTCTTCGATGTCGGCAGCCCGGGATCGGTCCGCGTACAGCTCCTCGAGACGCTCGGTCTCGATCCGTCCCGGCGCGATCGAGTTCACGGTGATCTTCTGCGGGCCGAGCTCTCGCGCGAGCGTCTTTGCCCATCCGATCACGCCCGGTCGAACCGCGTTCGAGAGTGCAAGGCCGTCGATCGGCTGGCGCACGGAGCTCGAGGTGATGTTGACGATGCGTCCGCTCCCGCTGCGTTCGAGCTGGCGGAGGCACAGATTCGTAAGGCGGACGGCCGAGAGGAGCAGGAGCTCGACGGCATCTTCGAGCGCGCCGATCTCGAGCTCTGCCGCCGGTCCGGGCTTCGGCCCGCCGCCGTTGTTGACCAGGATGTCGATCCCGCCGAACGCCTCGATCGTCCGTTTGACGAGCCGTTCGAGGTCAGCCGCGTTCGTGAGGTCGCCGCGCACGGGGAGTCCGCCGATCCGCTCCGCCTCGCGATCGAGCAGCTCCCGCCGGCGGGCGAACATCGCCACGTTGGCCCCTTCCGCCGCAAGAGACTCCGCGATCGCCAGGCCCATTCCCGACGAGGCCCCGCAGACGATCGCTGTGCGACCTTTGAGCCCGAGATCCATCTCGCTATGCCGCGTCTTCGCCGCGGCCGAGCACACCGACGACGTCGCGCACGGCCGCGGTCGACTCCTCGAGGGCCGAAAGCTCCGCGTCCGAGAGGTCGAGCTCGATCACCTGCTCTATCCCCTCAGCACCGAGCTTGACCGGCACTCCGATGTACAGCCCCTCGATCCGGTACTCGCCCTCGAGATACGCGGTACAGGGAAGCACGCGCTTCTGGTCGAGCAGGATGGCGTCGACCATCTGGGCCGCCGCCGCCCCGGGTGCGTACCAGGCGGAGGTTCCGAGCAGCTCGACGATCTCTCCGCCGCCCTTGCGCGTCCGCTCGACCATCGCCTCGATCCGGTCGGTCGAGACGAGCTTCGTCAGTGGGACTCCGCCAACCGTCGTCGCTGAGACCACGGGCACCATCTGGTCGCCGTGACCGCCGAGCACCATCGCGGTGATTCCCTTGGGCGAGGCCCCGGTCTCCCAGGCGATGAAGGCGCGAAAGCGCGCGGTGTCGAGGATCCCCGCCATACCGAAGACGCGCTCCTTCGGGAAGCCGGAAACCTGTTTCGCGACGTGGCACATCGCGTCGAGGGGGTTGGAGACGACGACGAGGATCGCGTCGGGCGAGTGGGCGATCGCCTGCTCGGTCACGGAGCCGACGATCTTCTCGTTCGTGGCCACGAGATCGTCGCGGCTCATCCCCGGCGAGCGCGGAAGGCCGGCGGTGATCACGACCACCTCCGAGCCGGCCGTCTCCTCGTAGCCGTTCGACCCCACCACGCTCGGCTCGTAGCCGAGCACCGGACCCGCCTGGTTCAGGTCGAGCGCCTTGCCTTGCGGCAGGTTCTCCTTGATGTCGACGAGGACGACGTTGCAGTAATCGCCCCGCGCCAGCTCCTGCGCGCAGGTCGCGCCCACGTTGCCGGCTCCGACGACAGTGACCTTCGGGCGCATCTAGACCCGGGCGCCGAGTTTGTCGATGATTGCGTCGGCGACCTCACTCGTCCCGACGGCGGTCGGATCGTCGCGCGAGGGCTTCATGTCGTAGGTGACGCTCTCACCCGCGGCGATCACCTCGGCGATCGCCCCCTCGAGGCGGTCGGCTGCCTCGCCCTCCTCGAGATGTCGAAGCATCAACACGCCGGAGAGCATCATCGCCATCGGGTTGACCTTGTTCTGGCCGGCGTATTTCGGCGCCGAGCCGTGGGTGGGCTCGAAGACCGCGGCGTGGGTGCCGAAGTTCGCGCCGGGAGCGAGCCCGAGCCCGCCGACGAGGCCGGCGGCAAGATCCGAAACGATGTCCCCGTACAGGTTCGGCAGCACGAGTACGTCGTACTCCTCGGGCCGCTGGACGAGCTGCATGCAGAGGTTGTCCACGATTCGGTCTTCGAATTCGACGTCGCTGTTCTGCTCCGCGACCTCGCGCGCAACGCGCAGGTAGAGACCATCCGAGAACTTCATGATGTTCGCCTTGTGCACGGCCGTGACCTTGTGACGACCGTTCCGGCGCGCGTAGTCGAAGGCGAACTGGACGATCCGCCGGCTGCCCTCGACCGAAAGCGGTTTGATCGAGATGCCGGAGCGCTCTGGGATCTTCCCGCCGTGCGCTGCAACCCAGTCGGCCAGCTCTCGAGCCTCATCCGATCCTTCCTCGTACTCGATGCCGGCATAGAGGTCCTCGGTTGCTTCGCGGACGACGATCAGGTCGACGTCTTCGTAGCGAGAGCGGACGCCCTTGTAGCTCTTGCAGGGCCGGACCTGGCCGAAGAGGTCGAGCGTCTTGCGGAGAGTGACGTTGACGGACCGAAAGCCGCCGCCGACGGGTGTCGTGATCGGGCCTTTGAGCGCGACGCCGGTGCGCTTGATCGACTCCAGCACTTGATCGGGTAGCGGGTTGCCGCCGTACCGGTCCATCACGTCCGCGCCGGCCTGCTGCTCGTCCCACTCGAACGAGACGCCTGTCGCTTCGAGCACGCGCCGAGTCGCCTCGGCAAGCTCCGGCCCGGTGCCGTCGCCGGGGATCAGGGTCACCTCGTGCGCCACGCAGGCAGACTAACGGAGGTTCCGCGAGCCACGGTCCGGGTAAGTTTCGCGGCGTGAACGAGTTCAGACCGGGCCTCGAGGGCGTCGTCGCCTTCAAGACGGAGATCGCCGAGCCCGATAGGGAGGGTGGCTCCCTCCGCTACCGCGGCGTCGACATCGAGGAGCTCGTCGGCTCATACCACTACGAGCAGATCTGGGGATTGCTCGTGGACGGGAGCTTCGTGCCGGGGATGCCCGACCCCGAGCCGTACGAGCCCGCGAGCTTGAGCGGCAACGCTCCGTCCGACCTTCAGGCCGAGACCGCTCGCCTTTCCAGCGTGTGGAGCTTGCAGAAGATGGTCGATATCGACGACGAGCAGGCCCGGGACGATCTGGCCCGGCTCTCGGCCCAGATGATGTCGATCGTTGCGAAGTCGGCAGCCGTTCACGACGGTCGAACGCCGGCACCGGACGACGTGGTGGCGCAGGGGGAGACGGCAGCCGAGAAGTTCCTGCTCCGCTGGCGCGGCGACGCGGACCCGGACCATGTGAAGGCGATCGACACCTACTGGATCTGCACCGCCGAGCACGGGTTGAACGCCTCGACGTTCGCTGCCCGCATCGCGGCGTCGACGGGAGCCGACTGCGGCGCCGCGATGTCGGCTGCGGTGGGCGCGTTGAGCGGGCCTCTCCACGGCGGTGCGCCCGCGCGCGTCTTGCCGATGCTGGACGAGGTTGCCAAGACCGGCGATCCCGACGCCTACGTCAAGAACCTGCTCGACCAGCACGGGCGGATCATGGGCTTCGGCCATCGCGTCTACCGAGCGGAGGATCCACGCTCGCGAATCCTCAAGCGCACGGCCCAGGAACTGGGCTCGCCACGCTTCGAGGTCGCCGCGGCGCTGGAGGAAGCTGCGCTTGCCGCGCTGCGCGAGCGCAAGCCCGACTACGTGATCGCGACGAATGTCGAGTTCTATTCGGCGGTCGTGCTCGACGTCGCCGAAGTACCACCCGATCTGACGCCGGCAATGTTCGCATGCTCTCGGGTCGCCGGCTGGTCGGCGCACATCCTGGAGGAGAAGCGCACTGGTCGGCTGATCAGGCCGTCCGCGGAGTACGTCGGCCCGCCGAGCCGGCCGGCCTCCTCGGTCGACGGCGCGCCCGTCGCCAGTTGACTCTTGCAGAGGCCGCGGTGCAGGCCGACGGTCTCGCGACCTCCGGGGCGCAGCGTGAGCTTGCCCAGCTTCGAGCTCAGTGGGACGACGAGGTCGAGGCCGCGGCTCGCAGCGCGGACTACCGTGAGCGAGCCGTCGCCTATCGCGCGATCGGGCAGTTCCGGTTCCGCCAGAAGCTCGAGCTCCTGCGTCGTGGCCTCGAAGACGAGAGCCCGGCAGCCCGCGGGTCGGCGCTCCTTTCGCTGGAGCTGCTTTCGCGGGACGGCCCCGGCCCCGTGAATGCGGTCCGGCCGCTCCTGCACGGGCTCGTGAACGCGGACGACAACGACGCGGTGAGGCGGCTCGCAATGGTCAGCCTGCGGAACGGCTCGCCCCAGCGTGACACGCTCGTGCTTCTACAAGGCTTGGCCGAGGACGACGAGCAGGGGCGAGAGCTGCGCGCGACCGCCGCTTCGGTCGCGGCGGCGCTGAAGAAGAAGGCTGACGTCACCCGCTAGGAGGGTTTGGCGGGGTGCCGGACGGCACAGACTGCGTCTCGCCAAGCCCTCCTACTACTAGGTACAGGCGCAGCTACGGCCGCGAAGCTCCCGGCCGCAGGAGGGGCAGATCCGCCGCCGTCGCCTCCACTCGAGCATGCTCTTCTGAAGGCCGGAGATCGCCATCAGGAAACACACCCCGCTCGTGGTCGCAAGGAGGGCTGCGAGGTGTGGGTCAATCCGGGCCATGGCGCTTCTCTTCTTCCGCAATCACTTGCGCGTCGAAACATTGCGCGGCCCACGGCGCGCGTGCGGATGCGCGGCAAAGTAGGCGTCCCGCCGGCGCTTGTCGCTCACGTGCGTGTACAGCTCGGTCGTGGAGAGGTCGGCGTGCCCGAGCATCTCCTGGACGCTGCGGAGATCGGCGCCACCTTCGAGCAGATGCGTGGCAAACGAGTGTCGGAGGAGGTGGGGGTGAATTCGCTCCGGCTCCAGACCGGCGCGTTCGGCGAGGCGGCGCAGGATCACGAACGCTCCTGCGCGGGTGAGCCCTCCGCCCTGGGCGTTCAGGAAGAGCTCCTGCCGGTGGCGGCGGTCGAGGTGCGGGCGGCCGCGAGCGAGATACCTGCGTATCGACTCTGCGGCGGGACGGCCGAGCGGGACGATGCGCTCTTTCCCCCCTTTGCCGAAACAGCGGACGAGGCGCTGATCCAGGTCGACGCCGGTCTTCTCGAGGCCGACTGCTTCGCTGACGCGTAGCCCGGCCCCGTAGAGGAGCTCGACCAGGGCGTGGTCGCGCAGGGCGCGCGGAGTCGTTCCCACGGCGGCTTCGACCAGTCGTTGTGCCTCGGCGGCGGAGAGCGTACGGGGGAGACGCCGCGTTCTGCGCGGAAGCTCGAGGGCCGCGGCCGGATTGTCGTCACGCGCGCCGAGCAAGACGAGGTGTCTGAAGAACGATCGCACCGCGGAGATTCTGCGGGCGATCGTCGCGGAAGCAAGGTCCGCGGCCCGGAGCTCGGCGACCCACTGTTCGAGCTGCTCTCTCGAGACCGAGGCCACTGGTTGCCCGAGCCAGGTCGCAAGAGCGCTGAGATCACGCCGGTACGCGTCGACCGTACGCGGCGCCCGCCGAGCGGCGAGCAATGCGAGGAAGCCTTCGAGCTCTGGATCACGAGCCGGCGCGTTCACGGGCAGAGGTTCGTTCTGCGCGGGTGCCCTTCCTCCCCGATCCTAAGATCGAGGGTGCGCCTTGTCGTAGACGCGACGGAGGCGACGGCCGTCGACGTGCGAGTAGACCTGCGTGGTCGAGAGCGAGCTGTGGCCGAGCAGCTCCTGGATCGTCCTCAGATCGGCGCCGCCCTCCAGCAGGTGGGTTGCGAATGCGTGCCGCAGGCGGTGCGGATGCGGCAGGAGGCGGCGCAGCGTGCTCGTGTCGAGACGGCGCCCACGAGCCGAGAGGAAGAGCGCGTTCTCGGCACCTCTCGCAAGCGACGGCCGCGCGTCCTCCAGGTACCGCGCGAGCCGGTGCGCAGCCTCTTCGCCGAGCGGCACGATCCGCTCCTTCGCCCCTTTTCCGTGAATCCGCACGAGCTCTTGCTCGAAGTCGACGTCGCCGAGGTCGAGGTCGACCGCCTCCTGGCTGCGGAGGCCGGCCGAGTAGACGAGCTCGACAAGCGCGCGGTTTCGAATTCCCAGCAGACCCTCCGGCTCGAGGGTCTCGAGCAGCGCGTCGACCTCGGCTTCCTTCGGGGCATCGGGGAGGTGCCTCGGGCGACGCGAGGCGAACGCAAGCTCCGGGACTCGCGTCGCTCCGAGTGTGAATCGAAGCAGGGAGCGCACGGCCGCAAGCTTCCGCGAGATCGTCGCCGGGGCGAGCCGCCTGGGACTCCTGCCGGGTCGGGCGGCTCCGAGCTCGGCTGCGTACTCGGCGAGGGCGCGGGCGTCCACGCCGTCGAGCTCGGTCCCGCGGCACCCCAACCAGGTGCCGAACTCGGCCAGGTCAGAGCGATACGCCCGGCGCGTCCTCTCCGCGAGGGCCGGCGAGGCGAGGAAACGGTCGATTGAGGCACGCGTACCCACACGGCACGATTCGCGCCGCCTCGGCGTTCGCCTGCCGCAGACTCAGCTGACGGCCGAGACGATCTCGTCCGAGAGGCTCGGGAACTTCTGCAGGAACTCGGCGCGCTCGCCCTTGAAGCGGGACACGAGCTCCTCGTATTCGTCCTGACGGCCCTGCTGCTCGTACAGGTCGCGGGGATCGAGCACGGCCGCCTCCTCCGTGTCGATTCCAGGTACGCGCGCGGCGAGCAGGTAGCCGAAATCGGGATCGCGCTTCCATTCGATCGTGTCTTCCGCGATTCCCTTGACGATCGCCGAGGAGTGCTTGATCCGCACCTTGCGGGAACGCTCGTCGAGCTCGGTCCCGCCGACCCGCCCGGTGTTCATCAGGTAGACCTCGAGCGGGTGCTCCCCGAGCAATTCGAGGAAGCGGTTCCCCTGCAAGTCGTGCACCAGCGGGAAGAACGGGTTCGTTCCCGGCACGCGGAGGAACTTGCCGGCCTCGTCCGCGCCGCCTGCGCTTGTGCCCTGCGTCTCGCCGAGCATGAAGAAGGCCGCCGCCTGGGCGCCCTCGAGCTTCGCCACTGCCGGAATGATGTTCTCGTTGCGGTTCAGGATCAGCAGGAAATGGGCCTGCTCGATCTCGTCTGCCGAGCCAGCCTCGATCGAGCCGAACCCGAAGGTCGCGCGCCCGTTCTGCGTGTAGCTCGTGTCGTAGAAGTCGACCTCGTCGCCGTGCTGGGAGACGTTCTCGAGGTACGAGTCGGGCTGGGTGACCGCGCCGTAGATCGTCGGCTCGTCCTCGGGGTTCAGCCCGAAGGTCTTTGCGAAGCAGCCGTTCTCGGTTGCGAAAACGCGCCCATTCGGCATCCAGGCGACGAAGTCGTCCTGCACCGGCAGCGACCCGTTCTGACGCGTGAAGGTCGTGGTCGTCTTGCCGGTGCCCGAGAGCCCGACAATCAGCCCCACCCGGCGGCCGTGCTCGGTCGGGACGATCTTGCAACCGGCGTGGAGCGGCAGGCCGCCGCGCTCGTACACGAGCTTGTTCCACATGCGCAGGCCGCCCTTCTTCGACTCGCCGAAGTAGTCGGAGTTGAAGACGCGGGTCACACCCTGATCGAGGTCGACGAGGATCAAGCGGTCGTCCGGAAAACCTTCTGCCTTGAGGTTCGGCGTGTAGATCACCGTCAAGTCCGGCTCTGCTTCGCCGTCCGGATCGCGGTCGAAGTAGAGCTGCTGCTGCATACCGGCGATGTTCGCGTTGGCGGCTTCGATGAACAGGCGCGCGGGCGTCCGGAACTCCGGATCGTTCCCGATGAAGCCGTCGATCTGGACCATCTCCTGTCCCGCGATGTATTCGTCCTGGAGGTCGGCGAGGCGCAGCGCTTCGTCGCGCGGAATCGCCTGGTTCTGGCCGTCGGGCTCGTCCGTGGCGATGTAGGTCGAGCCCTTGGAGCGCGAGACGACCTTGGTCTGCACGTTGAGATTGCCGTAGCGGGTCGGGCGAGCGTTCGGCATTCGCGCCGTCAGCTCCTTGAGCTCCTCGGGGCTCGGGTTCTCGATCACCCGCGCCGCGCGTGGAAGCCTGAACAACATTTTCGCCACGTCGTCTCGCTCCTTCCGCCTGTGGAGAACTCGGGAATCTTACCCGCGAGGTTCGAGCCGAATCTCTCCAGACATTCGCGGCGCCTGTTACGACGCGGCGCCGAAGCCCCTTTGTGTAGCGTCCGTGGGCGGTGGAAGCGAAGCACGACGTGCTGGTCGTCGGGGCAGGCTGCGCGGGAATGCGCGCCGCGATCGAGGCGCACGACGCGGGCGCCGACGTCGCCCTCATCTCGAAGATCCATCCGGTCCGCAGCCACTCGGGGGCGGCCGAGGGCGGGATCAACGCCGCGCTTGGAAACGCCTCTGAAGACGACCCGGAGAAGCACGCCTTCGACACCGTCAAGGGCTCGGACTACCTGGGCGACCAGGACGCGATCGAGGTGCTCTGCAACGAGGCGCCGGGAGACGTCTACCAGCTCGAGCACTGGGGCGCGGTCTTCTCGCGCACCGAGGACGGGCGGATAGCGCAACGCCCCTTCGGTGCCGCCGGCGAGCCGCGCACGGCCTATGCCGCAGACATCACCGGCCACGTGCTCGTGCACGTCCTGTACGAGCAGTTGATGAAGCGCGAGCTCCAGGTCTACGAGGAGTGGTTCGCCTGGCAGCTCGTGATCGACGACGACCGTTGCCAGGGCGTGATCGCCTGGGATCTCCTGAACGGTGGCCTGAAGACGATCGGAGCGAAGACGGTCATCCTCACCACCGGCGGGGCCGGACGCCTCTACGTGGGGACGACCAACGCGTACGCCTGCACCGGCGACGGGATGGCGATGGCGCTCCGCGCCGGCGTCGCGCTCAAGGACATGGAGATGATGCAGTTCCACCCGACGACGCTCGCCCCGACCGGCGTCCTGATCACCGAAGGCGCCCGCGGCGAAGGTGCCTACCTGCTGAACGCGGACGGGGAGCGCTTTCTCAAGCGTTACGCGCCGAACGCGATGGAGCTCGCCAGCCGCGACGTGATCTCCCGCGCCGAGCAGACGGAGATCGACGAAGGTCGCGGCGTCGACGGGAACGTGCTGCTCGACCTCCGCCACCTCGGCGCGGAGAAGATCATCGAGCGCCTCCACGGAACCCGTGAGCTCTCCATGGTGTTTGCCGGCGTCGACCCGATCCACGAGCCGATCCCGGTGCGGCCCGGAGCGCATTACCACATGGGCGGGGTTGACACGGATCTGGACGGCAGGACCACTCTCGAAGGCCTCTACGCCGCCGGCGAATGCGCCTGCGTCTCGGTGCACGGGGCCAACCGGCTGGGCGGAAACGCGCTGATGGAGACGATCACGTATGGCAAGCGTTCCGGCAGACATGCCGCCGAGTGGGCGCTGACGCACACAAGCGTCGCCGTGCCCCCGGCCGTCGAAGCCGACGCCGAGCGCAAGCTCAAGAAGCTGCTCGACCGCACGAAGGGCGAGCGTCCCTGGAAAATCCGGAACGAGCTTGCCGAGACGATGCACGAGAACTTCGGTGTCTTTCGCCGCGAAAAGGACATGCGCAAGCAGGGCGAGCTCGTCGATGCTCTGCGGGAGCGCTACCGACGCGTCGTCGTCGACGACAAGGGCGACGTCTTCAACAACGATTTGACGCAGGCACTCGAGCTCGAGTTTCTGCTCGAGCTCGCGGACTGCATGGTCGTGAGCGGACTGGCACGCAAGGAAAGCCGCGGGGCCCACGCGAGGCCGTACGACTACCCCGACCGGGACGACGAGCACTACATGAAGCACACGATCGTCACCTGGGTAGACGGGCAGCCGCAGCTTGACTGGGCGCCGGTCCGGGCAACGAAATGGCAGCCGATGGAGAGGACGTACTAGTGCCCCTCCAGCAAATGTCCACCGGCCTCTGGCCCGCGAACACGCGGCGCGCTGCCGCGTCCTCAGTCGCCTCCATAGCTTCTGCTATGAAGGCTCCCTGCGTCCTTGCATCGCTTGGTGCTCGCGACCCAGAACCTCGGCAACATTCACTGAAGGGGCACTTGTGGATGTAGCGCTCAAGATCTGGCGCTTCGATCCCGACTCGGGCGAGCGGGAGCTGAAGCAGTACGAGGTCGACGCGCCTGAATGGGCGTGCCTCCTGGATGTGCTCGACCTGATCAAGGACCAGGTCGACGGAACACTGGCGTACCGAAAGAGCTGCCGGATGATGATCTGCGGCTCCTGTGGGATGCGGATGGACGGCGCGGCGATCCTGGCCTGCAAAGAGCGGATGAAACCGATCGTCGACCGTGGCCATGTTCCCGTGATCTCGGCGATGGGGAATCTCCCGATCGTCAAGGACCTGGTCGTCGACATGGAGCCCTTCTGGGGAAAGATCCGCGCAATGAAACCGTGGCTCGATCCGGGCTACGACGAGGTTGTCGAGCGGGAGCGCATCATTTCCCAGCAGCAGATGAACGTGATCCACAAGGAAGCGCTCTGCATCATGTGCGGCTGCTGTGTCTCCGAGTGCAACTCGATGGAGTCGGATCCGGAGTTCCTCGGGCCCGCGGCGCTCGCCAAAGGCTTTCGCTTCGTCGGCGACCCGCGCGACCAGGACGAGGTGGACCGCCTCGAGGACTACAACTCGGAGCACGGGATCTGGGACTGCACCAGGTGCTATTTCTGCAACGAGCGCTGCCCGAAGGGCGTCGACCCGCGCGACGCGATCGCCAAGCTCGGCGCCGAGTCGATCAAGCACGGGATCGACCGCGACATGGGCGCCAAGCACGCAAAGTGGTTCGTGCGCTCCGCGATGACGACTGGGTGGCTGCGGGAGACGGAGCTCGTGCCCAAGACCCAGGGCGTCATCTCGGCGATCAAGCAAACCCGCTTCGCGCTCGACCTCCTGCGGCACGGAAAGGTGCCGCCGCCGTTCCCGCCGCACGTGGCGAAGGACGTGAGCGAGACCCGCGCGCTGCACGAGCTCGTGCACGAGCAGGGGCGTGACGGAGCGCTCGGAATCGTCCAGGGCGAGCGGGGGCTGGCGCGAATCGAGCACACGGACGCAGGTGGTGCCAAGCGCGACGTCGCCGAGATCACGCCGGGCGAGGAGCCGGCACCCGCGGGTCACTGAATGCCGCGAAAAATGCTGCGCATTTTCCGCGGAGCTAGTTTGTACCTCGCTGCGCTCGTAGGAAGGAGCAGATGAAAGTCGCTTATTACAAGGGCTGTTTGGCTTCGCTGTCCGCGAAGGAGCTCGACACCTCGACCCAGGCGCTCGCTCCCAAGCTCGGGCTCGAGCTGGAGGAGCTCGAGTCGGTCACATGCTGCGGCGCCGGAGACATCCACGAGGCCGAGCCCGACTACTACCTGCACCTGAACGCGAGGATCCTTGCCTATGCCGAGCAGACGGGTGCCGACACCTTGATGACGATCTGCAACGTCTGCACGCTCAATCTCCGGCAGGCGAACTGGCAACTCCAGAACGATGACGATCTGCGGGCGCGTGTGAGCCAGAACCTCGAGCAAGTTGGAGCGCCGCCGTATGACGGAGGTGTCGAGGTCAAGCACTTTCTCTGGCTGATCGCCGACGGAGAGCGCTACGAGCTGTTGAAACAGGTCGCACACAAGGGTCTGAAGGGACTGAAGGTAGCGCCGTTCTACGGTTGTCAGATCCTGCGGCCCTCGAAGCTGCTCGGGTTCGAGGATCCCGACCGCCCGTGGTCGCTCGAGGCGATCATCGAGGCGTGCGGGGGCGAGGCGATCGACTACCCGGCGAAGATCAAGTGCTGCGGATTTCCGATCATCCAGGCGCGGGAGGAGGTTGCGCTCGGGGAGCTGCTGCAACCGATCGACCAGGCGGTCGAGCGTGGGGCGGACGCGATGGTGACACCCTGTCCGCTATGCCACCTCTCGCTCGACGCGTGGCAGTCCAAGCTGAACAAGTCGACCGGACGCGACTTCGCGATGCCGATCCTGCATCTCTCGCAGCTGATCGGAGTTGCGGCCGGCCTGGAGGAGTCCGAGCTGAAGTTCAAGCGGCATGTCGTGCCGGTCACGCCTGTGCTCGAGAAGCTCGAGGCCTGAGTCTGCCCGGGCCGGCAAGGCCGCGCGAGCGCCCGAGCCGAAGCGCAAGTTTTCGACGAGGCGGCCGCCGTGTGGTAGCAGGGGCAGTCTCCGGCGCGGCGTCCTCAGGGCCGTCGCGCCGGAACATCTTTCGCGAGGCCTTGGTAAGGCACAGCCAACCTCCTCCCCGCTACGAGCCTAGCGATGAAACCCGCACGCATGGTGCCGGGAGTGTGCCGAGACCGTGACGACTCGCACCGGCGCGCAAAGAATCGGGGCCGCCGCGGCCGCCGCGGCGGCCGGGCTCGCGGCGTGGGGGCACTTCGAAGCTGGGTGGGTCAGGCTGGAAACGGTCGACTGCGTCGTGCCGGGCCTGCCGGTCGAACTGAACGGTTTGCGTGTCGCCCATCTCTCCGACCTCCACCTCGGCTTCCCGTCGCGGGGGACACGCGCGGTCGAGCGTGCCGTTCAGTGGGTCGCCGAGCGCAAGCCCGACCTCGTGCTCGTGACCGGCGACCTGCTCTCCCGCCGGCGCGCCGAGCCGCATCTTCGTTCGCTCGTGGCGCGTCTCCCCAACTGCTTCGCCGTGCTCGGAAACCACGATTTCGCGACGTCCCGCGACCCGTTCTCGCAGTCCGCGGAGCTCTACGACCTCGCCCCGGCGACGCTGCTCGCCGACGACACGCGAACGATCGAGCTTCGGGGTCGTAAGGTCCAGGTCGTCGGGATCGACCCTCGTTCGTACCGCGCGCGACCCGACCGCCTGGCCGATCCAAAGGCCGACCTCCGCATTCTGCTTTGCCACTTCCCGGGTGTGATCGACCGCCTTCCCGAGGGAGCCTTCGATCTGGTTCTGGCCGGCCACCTGCATGCCGGCCAGATCTGCCTACCGTGGTTCGGCGGGCGCCTACGGCTCTCGCAGGTCCGTTGGACGTACGTGCGCGGTCTCTACCGGCGCCCGGCGGGTGTCCTCCACGTCTCGGCCGGGCTCGGCACGACCTTCGTGCCTTTCCGGCTGCTCGCGCGGCCGGAGGCGACCGAGCTGACGCTACGATCGGCTTCGTAGTGGAGGGGCAGGCCAGCATCTCGAACGATGTGCTCGCCCGCTATGCGGCCGACGCGGCGCGCGAGGTCGAGGGCGTTCGCAAGCTCGTCGAGAGCAGCCTGCCGCGTCACCGGTCGGTTCGCGCGACCGAGCGAGACGACGGCATGACCGTCGAGCTGCACCTGGGCCTCGCCTGGCGCGCCTCCGCACCCGCCGTGGGGCGGTCCGTACAGGAGCGCGTTGGCGACTACCTCGCGCACATGGCCGGCGCGCGACCCAAGTCTGTGGACGTCATCTTCGACGAGATCGGACCCCCTGCGTGACGACGCGGGTGGCCGGGCTCACCGGGCTTACGATTCGCTCAGCGCCGACGGTCTGCCACGAATGCGTCTGGTGGCAGTCGCGCGGGGGGCGCCAAGCGAACAAGCCGCGCTGGATCGAGAACGCGGAGCAGGACTGGGGCGCCTGGGGCACGATCTACTACGACGACGACGGACGCGTGCTCGGGTCGATGCAGTACGGACCGTCGACGCTGTTCCCGCGTGCGGCCGAGCTTCCGGCGGGCCCGCCGTCCGAGGATGCCGTCCTCGTCACCTGTGCTTACCTCGTCGACCGTTCGAGCCCGTGGGTCCTGCAATCGCTCTTCCTGGCCGCGATCGGTGACGCGCGCGACAAGGGAGCGAAAGCGCTCGAGACGTTCTCGTACCGCTACCCGGAGGGCGAGTCGAGCTACGAGCGGTTCGTCGCGCACAAGACGATCTTCCCGCACGACTTTCTGGCCGACTTCGGGTTCCTGACGATCCACGCGGCGGGCCGGGTCGAACTGGCTCGCCTTGAGCTCGGTGGTCTCGTTCCGGTCGTCGAGGGCAAGCGAGCGAAAGCGCTGCGCGTCTTGCGTGAAGCATTCTCTCCGGCGCCCGTACCCCAGCGTCCCTAGCGGCATCGCGGCGCATCGCTGAGGCGAGGGATCGCGAGCTCGCAAGGAAGAGCGTCGAGACCAACGCAATCGTCCTCGGCGCGGTCGGTTTCCTGCGAGAGCGACGAGGCCGCAAAAGCGCGCCGCCATTTGGCGTCTCCTCGGCGAATGCGGACCCATAGCCGACCGCCGCGACGATGCCTGGGCCTACCGAAGCTCTTTCCCGAACGCGTCCAGCCGTCTCGTGCGCTCGGCTAGCTTCGCCGCGGCTACCGTCTGAACTCGAAGGCGCCGATGTCCGGCGCGCCTCGGTGTCGGCGGCTGCGACCGAGCAGGTCGCGCGGCTCTGCGTACGCAGGCAATGCGCGATTGATCGCCGGGCTACCGCGGCGGAGCTGATACTCGTGCAGCCCGGCTTCGAGGAAGCGCGGGTTCCGCGTCATGTTGCCGCCCGAGCTGTCGATCGCAGAACAGCCCGCTTCGATCCCGCCTGCGGGGTTGCGGTAGAAGAGGCTGTGGTCGACGACCACGCTGCTCGTCGGGCAGGTCGAGTCCGATTCCACGCCCCAGTTTCTGTTGGAGGCGAAGATGTTGTTGCGGATGACGATGTTGCGCACCCCGCCGTCACCGCCGACCACGATCCCGCTGTGGCCGCTTGCGACGACCGTGTTGTTGACGATCACTGTGTCGTGGTTCCTTGGATAGACCTGGATCCCGAAGCCTTTGGCGTGGTCGTAGATCACATTGTTCGCGATCAGATCGTTGGAGCCTTCGATGTAGATGCCATGGCTTTGGTGCTGCCCGGAGAGATGGTTCCACCCGTTGTCGTGGATCCGGTTGCCGAGGATCTGGATCGAGCTTGTGCCCGGGTCGGCGAAGATGCCCTGGTCTTGTCCGTAGCGGATCTCGTTGCCGGAGAGCTCGACGTGGCTGGCCGAGTCCTCGAGATAGACGTTCGCCGCCGAGGTGCCGGTCGAGCGCTCGATCACGAATCCTTGCAGGCGGAAGTAGGAGCCGGTGATCTGGATCGGATAGGTGTCGCCGGACGTGGAGGCGGCGTGGAGGACGACGCGCTGGCCCGGGTATGCGGCGAGCGTGATAGGCCGCTTCCCTGTTCCACTCCGACTCATGACGAGATCCTCCGAGTAGGTCCCGCCACGCACGAGTGCACGCTGACCAGGCTGCAGGCGGTTCAGCGAGTGCTGGATCGTCCGCCAGGGCCGGCGCGGAGTGCCGGGATTGCGATCGCTTCCATTCTGCGAGATGTAGAAGGTTCGGCCGGTCGAAGCCGCAAAGCGGCCAGGCAGGGCCGAGCCAAGGGCCTCCGGACGAGCGCCGGGTGTTGCTCGGGCGCCGGTGGGATTCGGGCGACCGGCGGCGGAGCCCGCCAGCGCCGCGACGATCGCGGCTATGCCAAGCACGCTTGCCCCGGTCACGCTGACAAGGAACCGTTCCCGTAGCGGTCGAACCACAGTGAGAAAATTAGTAGAGCCCACGGCTGACGGCTGGTCGTCGTGTCGTGTGAGAAGGTCCAGAACGCCAGCGGTCCGTAGAGTCTGCGCACGCGTTAAGGGCAAAGGCAAGGACAGAGCGCTCGTTCTGGCCGCTCAGAGCGCAAGACGCGGCGCACTAGGTGACCCTGTCCGTGCAGAATCTCAGCGTTCGAGCTGGAGGGTCGGTTCTCGGAGGGGCGAGGTCGAAGCGGGTCGGGTCGCGCCAGCCGCATAACGGTCGAACCAGAACGAGAACACCAGAAGGGCCCAGATCTTTCGGTGATGATCAGCGCGCCGTGACGTGTGTTCGTCGATCAGTCGTTCGACGGCTTCCGGATGGAAGAAACCTTGACGAGTTAGGTTCTCCCGGGAGAGCACCTCACGAACGAGCGGCTCGAGGTCGCCGCGGAGCCAGTCCGCGAGCGGCGGCGCGAATCCTCGCTTCTCGCCCTTGATGATCGTGGCGGGCACGAGAGGCTCGACCGCGCGCTTGAGAAGTCGTTTCTTGGAGAAGGCCCGCACTTTGAGCCGGCTTGGGAGGGCAAGTGCCAGCTCGGCTACGACCGGATCCAACACCGGCACGCGGGCTTCCAACGAGTGCGCCATGCTTGCGCGGTCCGTCTTCACGAGCATGTCGTCTACGAGGAAGATCCCGATGTCGAGATCCATTACCTTGGCAAGGTCGTCGGCGCCCTCGCTTTCCGCGAAGCGGGCGGACAGCAGGGCGAGCGGATCCTCGGACGCGCGTCGCTCCGGAAGGATCAGCGCCTCGCGTTCCTCTGCCGAAGTTATGGTCTTCCACGCGTGGTGGCGCTCGAGGGTAGGCAGCTGAGCGCTGCGCGTGAAGCGCTTAGCGCGGTAATCGAACGTGCTCGACTTCGCAGTCGACGTCGGCAACAGCTCCACGAGCGGCCGGAGGGCGCGAGACGCCGGCCCGATGATCGGGGCGAGGCGATGGCCGACGTAGTAGTTGTAACCCCCGAAGAGCTCGTCTCCACCCTCGCCGGATAGCGCGACTTTGACATGCCGTCGGGCGAGCTGTGAAACGAGGTACGTGGGAATCGCCGAAACGTCGGAGAACGGCTCGTCATATGCCTCGGTTAGAGCGGGGAGAAGCCCGGCTGCGTCCGGGCGGAGAACGAGCTCGTGGTGGTCGGTCCCGTAGCGCTCGGCAACGAGACGGGCCGGACCTCGCTCGTCGAAATGCCGCTCGTCGAATCCGATCGTGAAGGTACTCACGCGACCCGAACTCTCCTGAGCCGCGAGGGCGGTGAGCGTGCACGAGTCGATTCCGCCCGAGAGGAGGATGCCGACCGGTACGTCCGCGATCAGGTGCGCGCGCACCGAGTCCCGCAGCCGCTCCCGCAACTCTTCGGCAAGCGTCTCTTCGTCTTCTGATCGAATCGCCTCAGCCGGCGCGGCGGCAGGCCGAGCGTATTGCTCGATCCTCATTGTCCCGGTGCTTGTCCCTTCCCAAACGATCAGGTTTCCGGGAAGAAGTTTTCGGGCCTCACTGAAGATCGTCAGCGGTGCAGGAACGAATCCGAACGCGAGAAAAGCCTCCAGCGCGTCGAGATCAATTTCGCGGGAGAACTCGGGCTGGGCCAGCAACGCCTTCAGCTCCGAGGCGAAGGAGAGGGAGTCCTTCTTCACGCGATAGTAGAGGGGCTTTATTCCGAAACGATCGCGGGCGAGGACGAGCCGCTGCTGACGCTCGTCCCAGAGCGCAAAAGCAAACATGCCGCGTAGTCGTGCGGCGAAGTGCGGTCCGTACTCCTCGTAGAGGTGGACGAGGACTTCGGTGTCGCTTCGCGTCGAGAAGCGGTGTCCTTGGCCCTCGAGCTCTCGACGGATTTCCCGGAAATTGTAGATCTCGCCGTTGTGAACCACATGGATCGAGCGATCCTCGTTCGTGATCGGCTGATCGCCTCCCGCGAGGTCGATGATCGCGAGCCGCCGGGCCGCGAGGCCGACACGCCCGTTCACGAACATGCCCCCACTGTCGGGGCCGCGGTGAAAGAGCGTTTGGTTCATGCTGTCGAGGACTTGCGGATCGACTTGCGGGCCCTTCACCGAGACCATGCCGCACACGCCGCACATCGCCTCAGTCTAGTTGGACTTCCTCCAACTTCCAGTCCGGGGGGAGAACCTGCGGACGCCGACTCTCCGTGCCGACGGCGCAGACCTCGATAGGTGGCCCGGTCGTTGCCGGACCGTGCGAAGGTATGGCGAAAGGGTCAGGCGGCCGTTTCCAGGACGTTTGGGCAGGTTTTCCGGACGTTTCCCGGACGTTTGGGCAGTTTTCCGGACGTTTGGTGACGCCTCGGACTTGACTTGTGTGGGCGCACTTGCGAGGGTGAACCCAGGTGCGCTCTGCGGCCAATGCGCTCTGCGGCGAAACGATGTCCTGAAGGAGGAGGCACCTGAACGTAGGGGCCGGGGAGCGCGGCGATGGCGTCAGGGAGAGACGAGGCACGACAGCATTCGGCCAGGGTACTGCGGTGTTGGTCTGGGGAGAGGCGAGATGCGGCAAGGAGAGAGGTTTTGGGTTGCGGCTGGCTTAACCTGGGCGAGCCGTCCGGATCGGATACTCGAGTTCGATAGAGCGTCGCTGAACGACGGGGCACCGCCTTCCCGCATTCGGGTACAAGCTCTGTCGAGCCGAAGGGGTTGAGGGCGTGCCGACCGCGTCACGCAACCTTCCCGATCGGCTGGCGAAGCGGGTCCTCGACCTCGTTGGCTCGGCCGTCCTCCTGGTTCTGCTTCTCCCTGTAATCGTGCTGCTCGCGGTTGTCATCAAGCTGGACAGCCCCGGCCCCTTGTTCTTCCGTTCCCGTCGCGTCGGATTCCGGGGCCGTGACCTCGAGATGCTCAAGTTCCGAAAGATGGTGATCGGCGCGCCGGGCCCCGCTCTGACCGTTCCGGAGGACGCCCGCTTCACGCGCGCGGGACGCTTCCTCGCCTCGACGAAGCTGGACGAGCTCCCGCAGCTGTGGAATGTGCTCAAAGGCGAGATGAGTCTCGTCGGCCCTCGCCCGGAGGATCCTCAGTTCATCTCGCTGTACCCGGAGGAGTACGAGCGGATCCTGACGGTAAAGCCGGGGGTCACGGGTCTCTGCCAGCTCGCGTTCGCGCGCGAAGGCGAGCTCCTCAGCCCCGGCGACCGGATCGGCAGGTACATCCAAAACCTCCTGCCACAGAAGGTCCAGATCGACACTCTCTACGCCTCGGGGCGTACCCTCGCAATGGACCTCAGGATCCTCGTCTGGACCGGCGTGGCAGTCCTTCTGCGGCGCGACGTGGCCGTGCATCGTGAGTCAGGGCGGCTGAGCGTCAGGCGGCGGCCCCGTCTCGAGGTGCCTGAGCCCGTCGGGAGCCTGGAGTCGGCATGAAAGCGGCGACGAATGGGATGCGACCGGCAAGCAAGGGCCTCAGGAGGGCGACGTCGAGGAAAGTGGTCGTTCTCGCCGGCGGCCGAGGTACGCGGCTGGCGCCTTACACGTCCGTCCTTCCAAAGCCGCTCATGCCGATTGGAGACCGCGCGATCCTCGAAATCGTCGTCGACCAGCTGACCGGACATGGGTTCACCGACATCACGCTCTGCGTTGGCCACCTGTCCAGCCTGATCCGCGCGGTTTTCGACCAGCACGTCGACCGTCAGGCGCAGATCACATACGTGCAGGAGGAGGCTCCGCTCGGGACTGCGGCCCCACTGCGCCTGGTCGAGGGCATTGACCGGACGTTCATCGCGATGAACGGCGACGTGCTCACGACCCTCGACTATCGCGACCTCCTGCGCCGCCACCGCCAGAGCGGCAACATCCTCACGATCGCGACCCAGAAACGAACGACCCTCCAGGACTACGGCATCCTCCACCTGGACGGAGCCAAGAGCTCGCTGCGCCGGGTCACTGGGTACGAGGAGAAGCCGGAGATCGTTTCCACCGTCAGTATGGGTATCTACGCGCTCGAGCCCGAGGCGTTGAGCTATATCCCGGCCGAGGCGCACTTCGACTTCCCGGATCTCGTGGCGACGCTCCTGAGCGCCGGCGAGGAGGTCGGCGCCTATCTCCACGACGGTCTCTGGTTCGACATCGGGCGCCACGAGGACTACGAGCTGGCCGCGAAGGCGTGGGCGGAAGTCTCGCAGGGGTCCGGCGGGAAGAATGGGCGGAGGACGTGAGACGGGTCGCCGAGCCGAGTCCGAGCAGGGGAGAGTCATGCAGCTAGCCAGACTCCAAGGAGTCCGACGTTTCCTGATCGGGTTCGCCCTTGTCGCGGGTGTGCTTGGCTACGTTTCAGGCGGGGGTACAGGGTCTGCGTCGACGACGACCACCTACCGCGACGAGGTGCTCGTCGACAGCCCCAGCGCTTATTGGCGGCTCAGCGAGACAATCGGCACAACCGCCAACGACGAGCGCAGCGCGAATCCCGGTTCGTACTTCAACGGAGTCTTGCTGAACCAACCGGGGGCTCTTGCGAGCGAGGGGAACCCCTCGGTCTCCTTCGACGGGGTGAACGACTACGTCAGCGTGCCTGCGTCGAGCTCGCTCGACATGACGAGTGCGGTTACGGTCGAGTTCTGGGCCAAGCGGCGCGCAATCACGGGTACGTACCAGGTCCTCGTCGGCAAGCCGGGTGACGGGCTGTCGAAGAACGAGAACTACGCCGTCTGGCTGAACACCGCGAATACGTACCAGGCTTACTTCGGCAACGGGACAACGTTCGCGACCGTTACCACCCCGGCCGTCAGGGATACGAACTGGCACCACGTCGTCGCGACGGACGACGGAGCGACGGTGAAGATCTACCTCGACGGTGTCCTGAAGGCATCGACGTCGACGACGGTGCAGCTGACCGCGAACACGAAGCCGCTCAACTTCGGGCGCGCCAACAGTAACGCGTACTTCTTCAACGGCTGGCTCGACGAGGTCGCCATTTATCCGACTGCGCTCTCTGCCACGCGCATCCAGGCCCACTACAACAAGGGTACGACGGACCTGATCTCACCGACAGTCACGCTCACACAGCCTGCTGACGGTGCCCCGCTGGCGAGCTCGAATGTCGGCTTCGGCGGGACCGCCGGTTCGGCTCCCGGCGACTCTGGCACGGTCACGGTCAAGGTCTATAGCGGTACGAGCCCCACTGGAACGCCCGCGCAGACCCTCGGCGCGACGCGTCAGCCGGACAGTTCCTATTCGGTCTCGACGAGCCTTGCCGACGGTACCTGGACGGCGCAGACCGAGCAACAGGACTCGGCCGGCAACGTCGGCAAGAGCTCGGCGAATACCTTCACGGTGGCTACGGTCGCGCCCGTAACGACGATCAACTCCGGCCCGCAGGATCCGTCGAGCCAGACGACAGCGATCTTCA
>WNGJ01000715.1_pt1 | contig 36567 bp, 32 predicted proteins | sample 5400611 | NCBI WGS metagenome assembly WNGJ01 (sample SAMN13153375, study PRJNA577476) | soil metagenome | isolation source: 40 cm soil or saprolite under Garry oak tree replicate 1 | place: USA:California | collected 2016-06-15
GATCTGGCCGCCGCGTTCCGCCAGGCTGGCCGCCGCGTTCCGCGTGGCTCGGTGTGAAAATGGTGGAGATGAGGGGACTCGAACCCCTGACCCCCGCGATGCGAACGCGGTGCTCTTCCAGCTGAGCTACATCCCCACCGGAGACGGCCAACGGGCCCGGTTCGGACGGCGCCGAGTGTAGCACGAGGGTCCTCGGCCTCCGCCTCGGGGGGATGCCGGCGGCCGTGTCCCGGCATGTAGCAATGGGGGAGCTGTTATCCGGTGATCGCGGCCTGGTGCGCGGTCTTTCGTCCCGATTCGTGCTTGCGCCGGCGCGGTTTGCGGGTTGAGGCCAGAGCCTTTTCTGGTTAGTAGTTCTCCGGTTGCTGGGCGGCAGGAAAGGCGTGCGGCGCCCTCCGCGGGACTAGCCCGGACGACCATATAGACCTTGACCAATCGAACAAATGTTCTATCATCGACAGATGGCGGATGCCTCGCCCGACGTCGCAACTGCGCTGGCTTTCCTCCGGGAGCGCTGGGGTGGGGCAGCTCCGGTCATCGGAGCCCTGGCGAGGGCACCCGAGCCATCACTCCTGCCCGACGAGCAGAGCACGGAACGCCTGGCCGACGAGGCTCACGTCGTTCGAACCGGCTTTCCGGCACTCGACGCGATCCTCGGACCAGGGGGCGTACCACGGCAGGCGAGCCTGGCGGTCCTCGGGGAGCATTCGAGCGGCAAGACCACCCTCGCCCTCCGTCTTGCTGCGGAGGCACAGGCTGCCGGCGGGATCGTTGCCTATCTCGATCTGGCGCGCAGCCTGGATCCCGTCGAAGCCGTTGCGCGAGGGGTGCAGCTCGAGTGGCTGGTCGTCCTCACGCCGACCGACCTGGATGAAGGGCTGGCGATGGCCGGCGCGCTCCTTCAAGCCCGGGCGGTGGACCTCCTCCTGATCGATCTGCCGGTAGGGCGCGGAGCCTCTGGCGGGCCTCGAAAGAGGGACCGACCTGGCATTCCCGAACGGCTCCATCGCCTGACGGCCCTCGCCCGACGGGCTGGCACGCTACTGGTAGTCCTCGAGCCTCCCGGTTTGCCGTCCGCAACGGCGGAGGCGCTGGCAGAGGCTGCCGGGCTCCGCCTCGAGCTCGCCCGGCGATCGTGGATCCGCCTGGGCCGGGACGTGATCGGGCAACGGACGGAGGTGGTGGTCGCTCGCAACCGTTTTGGCCCGCCGGGGCGGCGGACTGAGCTGCGAATCCTCTACGCGGAAGGCGGCGATCGGGACGCCTGTCTCGCTCGCGGCGATCTCCTCCGCGAGATTCCCGCCCCCGGCCGGATCGACGCCCCCGGTAACCACTCCATCGAGAAGTTCAAAGACCATGAGACTCCTCCACCTCTTCTGGCCCCATCTGCCCCTCCGTCTCGCCCGGTCGCACTGCGGGTCCTCGCGGTTCCCGAGCGGTCCGGTCATCCTGGGCGGCCAGCCCTGGACGGCTGGCTCGGTGCTCGACGCCAGCCCGGAGGCCGAGGCGCTCGGCGTCCGGCGCGGGATGGCGCTCGGCAGCGCACATCGGCTGGCGCCTGAGGCAGCCTTTCTCGATCACCATCCGGCAGCCGATGAGGCGGCCGTGGAAGCCGCCCTGGAGCGACTGGCGAGCTTCAGCCCCGGAGTCGCCGGGACCACCGACGTCGACGATGCCGCCTTCGGGCGCCTGGAGGTCCAGGTCGACGGCCTCGAGCGTCTGTGGGGACTGGAGCCGGTCCTCGTGGAGCGGATGGCGGCTGCTCTGGCGGATGTCCTGCCGGGTTCGCCTCGAGGGGGCATTGCAGGGACGCGCTTCGCGGCAATGATCGCGGCGACCGTGCGATCACCCGACACCCCGGGCCGTCGCCTCGTCGTGGTGTCCTCGGGTAGAGAAGCGGCCTTTCTTGCGCCGCTCCCGGCAGCCCTGCTGACCACCGATCCGGACGTTCGCGCTCGCCTCGCCCGGTTCGGTTTGCGGGATGTGGCTGCCATCGCCGGGTTGCCGCGGACCGCGCTGGTGGCGCGCTTTGGAATGGAGGGGGAGCGCCTTCATGCCCGGGCCCGCGGCGAGGAGACCGACCCGTTCCGACCACGTCGTACGCCCGAGCGCATGGCGCTCGCCCTACCCATCGACCCGCCCGTGGATGCTCTCGAGCCGCTGCGTTTCGTCCTCCACCGCCTGGCGGCAGCCCTGGGCGATCAGCTCCTGGCCCGTGGAGCGGCAACGGCCCGAGCGCACCTCCGCCTGGAGCTCGATCGTGCGTTCGCACCCGAGGACACCCCACCAGAGCAGGTCATCGCGCAGCGTCTGCCCGAGCCGACGGCGGAAGCCGAGGCGATCGAACGGCTGCTCTTCGCCCGCCTCGAGCGGACGCCGCCGCCCGCGCCGGTCGCCCGCCTGGAACTGGAGCTGGCCGAAGTCGAGCCGGCAGCCGGGCAGCAGCTCACGCTATTCGTGCCCCAGGCGGCCCGACTGACCCGGCTGGGATGGCAGCTCGCCCGCCTGGCATTGACGTTCGGAGAGGACCGGATCCGGACGGTCGAGCTCACGGACCCGGAGATGCCGCTGCCGGAACGGCGCTGGCACTGGCGGCCGGTCGCGTCCGGGGCGATCGAAGAAGGGAATGGCGGGTAATGACACGCCTGCTGCGGGAGCATCCCGTCATCGATCCCGAACTCGATTCGAACGGTCGCCTCGTTGCCATTCGCTGGGCTGGACGTCGCGAGCCGGTGGAGGTCTGCAACCAGTGGCGCGTCGAGGAGGGTTGGTGGCGAGAGCCGATCGCCCGCGACTACTTCAAGGTCGTCGGGCCGCACTGGCTGGCCCTCGTCTATCTCGACAGGGTTGACGGCAGTTGGCACCTGGAGCGCCTCTACGACTAAGGGATTGGCCGCTGATCCGACTCATGCCTGCGTTGCCGCCTGCGCCACCTCGCTTATCACCAGATGCGCTCGCTCGTGTGTTCGCCGGCGCCTTGGCCTGAGATCGGTCGAGCGCCGATCCCGTCATGGTTCCTCGAGTTGGACTCAGATGAGCGGGGATCCTGTCAGTGGACGGCGGGGGCAGCGAGGATGGATGGGCGAACAGGATCGCAAAGAAGCCCACGACGAGGAGGAGCGCTTCGAAGTCGCCCGGGTGCGTGTCCTGCATTGCCGCTGCGCCTTGTCCGGGCGCATCCAGTTTGGACGCCTCAGAGCCGCCGCCCGCCGGGGCGATGCTCCAGAGAAGCCGCTAGACGAAAGGACAGGCAGCAGCGAACAGGACTGACTCGATCGTGGTGCCGCCTTGGGGCACGAACGTGGCCTGGACGCGGCAGCTCGGCGATTGCCCGAGGGAGTGGACGATGATGCTGCCGTTCTCGAGTGGGCCTTCGGTACTCTGAGTCGAAAAGCCAGCTCGCGTCAGCGCCGTGGCCCACCAATCCGAGGCGGTTTTTGCGTCGGTCCGGATGGCAAGCGTCGCGCTGGCCGCACCTTCCCCAGTGTCGGTCGGCTCAGCCCCCGGGTATTCCGGGAACCCCGGCGGCAGCGCATCCCAGATCGTGCCCCAGTCAGTCATGGTCTGTCGCACCGCCGGGGACGGCGGCGGCGATGACTGCGCGGATGCGGCCGAGGTCGGCGTGCTCACGCTCGCTAGTTGGGTCGCGCCTGGCGATGACACGCTCGGGGACGGCACCGGCGTCGATGAGACCGAGCTTCCGCAACCCGCGCCGAACAGCGCGGTTGCGACGACCGCGAACGGGAGGATCAGATGTCGGGCGAGCCGGTCCCGACGCGTGCTCGAGGGGCAGCGGAAGGGCGGGATCCTCGACACGGCTACCTCTCGGTGATGCAATCGAGCGTCGGGCGATGGTACATGGCAGGACCCCGTCGCCCCCGGGCGACGGGGTCCTGCAGCCCTTGCGCCCGCTCACCAGGCGCTCGGGCGGGTCGGCGATCGGCCTCGCAGCCGGTGCCGCCGTTTTCTCGCCCCGTGCCCCCAGGCGCGGGACGAAAGGGAGTTGTGACAGCTCAGGTCAAGATGGCCGAACGCTCGCCGTGGAGACAGCGGCAAGGACGGCCGGCAAGAGAACCAGGATCAACAGCACAGCCGCGGCGAGAAGTCCTATCGGTAGAGCGATGGAGGATGCCAGGGAGCGGGATCGCTGCATCACGGGCGTGAGACGTCACGCCGCTCGCCGATGTTTCGGGAAGTTGGGCCTCCGACCGTCGCCATTTAGTACGGCTGTCGGAAGGTACTCGTGGGACTTCTCCACGTCTGCGTCCTCGTCGTGAATGTCACGGTGACGCTGTACCTACCCGCCGGTAGCAGCGAGGCTCGGCCGAGAAGCGCGCCGCGCGTTACGTACCCGGTCTTCCTGCCTGGGTAGATCGTGACGGCCAGGTTTGCGTGGACGCGAGCGCGACCGTACCGGTCGCGGATAGTCCAGACCATCCGACCGGACTCGGGCACGTTCCCGGAGTTCCGGATCCGCCGCCACACGTCGGCATACACGTAGCCACGTCGGAGGGTGACGCCCGTGACGCTGCCCTGGACGGCGATGGAGTGAACCGGCGCATAGAACTTGGCCTGAATGACATTCCACAGATCGGAGTAGCCGCGGTCGTTGCCGAGCGTCCAGATTCCGATCCCAGCTAGCCCCGAAGCGATGGCAAAGTCATCCTTGGCTACCAGGCTCTGTGCATCCTCGAAGTACACCTCGCGCCAGGTCTTGTACTGGCCGTCCCAGTAGCTGTACCAGCCGCTGCCCTGGACGGTGTCCTCGTGGAGCGTCACGCCGGGGTGCGAAGCGAGCCAGTCCCGGGCGTAGCGATAGCTGACGCTCCAGACGTCCCCGTAGAGAGCCCGATTGGCCTGGACTGTGGCGTAGGGGCCGCTTCCCGTCACGGGCCAGTCGTAGCCGTACAAGCCTTCGCCGAGCAGGAGCTTCGAAGCGGGAGCGACCGTCAGGAACCGCGCGATGTGCTTTTTCACGGTCCTCGTGGTGTTGTCCAGCGGCGCGATGGGCCCCGCAGCAGTCGACCCCGACCAGCGGTAGTTGTAGGTCATCACGAAGAGCTGTTCGACATTGGGGACCAGCGCCCCTATGAGGATGTTAGATGCACCCGCCGACGTGGCATTGACGAGGATGGCGCCGGGGAACCAGGCCTTCATGGCGCTGTGGAAACGGCCGACGAAGGCTGCGTAGGCATCCTGAACCGAGGCCGGCACAGGCTCGAAGTCGAGGCTCGCGCCGTCAGCAGAACGACGCGCCATGAGGTCCAGCGCCTCGCCGATGAACCGGCTCTGGGCAGTGGCGCTGTTGAGGAATGTCGTCATCCTGGTGAGGCTGCCACTATCGAACAGCTGGAACGTCGGCATGACTCGCACGCCGGCGGCATGGGCGGCATTGGTCACCGCCACGGCGTTATCGGACAGGTAGGCGGTGTAGCCGCGCCAAGCCGCGTGTCGAGGCTGCCGTCGGCCTTGATGCCTAGGCCCAGGCAGCCCCCTCGCCGACAGCGGTCGACCCCGGAATTCAGCCCTTCGTGCGCCAGGCCCGACCCCTCAACCGTGAAGTCTTCGGATACCTGCCCTACTGGCGCCTCGACGGGAGACCCAGGGAGAGCAGGACGGCCAGGAGAACCGGGAGCCGTCGACGGGGCCGGCGGACTTCGTTCGACATTCCGCAATGTGACCCTGAGAGCAGGGCCACGTCCATCCGTACGAAGGGGTCAATGCGACCCCGCCCCATCGAGCCACGTCCGTCGCACCGGAGCAAAATTAGAACTTATGTTCTATTATCTGTACGTCCGAGCCCGTGATGGGAACCCGAACATCGACGATGCCGGCAGCCTACGCCGAGCTCCACTGCCATAGCCACTTCTCGTTCCTGGACGGGGCCTCCTCAGCAGACGAGCTGGTCGAACGAGCGGTCGAGCTCGGCCTGTCCGGCCTCGCCATCACGGACCACCAGGGCCTGTACGGAGCTGTTCGTTTCATCTCAGCGGCGCAAGAGGCCGGTCTCCATCCTGTGATCGGTCTGGAGATCGAGCTGCTGGATGCAGCCGAACCAGACCCGTCCGGGCTGGTCACCCCGAAACGGCGGCGAGTTCGCCGCTTTGGCCTCCCCGAGCCCGACCGCGAGGCACCTCATGAAGGATCGCCTCGTCGCCCGCGAGCCGAGCGCGCCCGTCTCCCTGGCCACCGGGAGGCCATCCGGGAAGACCTGCGTGGCATCGGCATCGGCCAGCGCGGTCCGCATCTGGTCCTCATGGCGCGCGATGCCAGTGGCTATCGGAGCCTGTGCCGTCTCGTCTCGCGCGCGAACCTGGCCGGGACAAAGGGCGTGCCAAGGTTCAGCCACGCGCTCCTGCGCGAGCACAACGAGGGTGTCGTCGCCCTCTCGGGCTGCCGCGACGGCGAGATCGCCCGACGTCTCAGGGCTGGAGATCGTGAGGGTGCTCGGATGGTAGCCGAGGGATTCGCCGCGTTGTTCGGGCGGGCGGACGCACGCGCACAAGGAGGGCCCCGGGGGATGGCCTCGTCCGGTTTCTTTCTCGAGCTCGAACACCATCTCCTGCCGGATGACGACTGGCTGGTCGCCGAAACAGCGCGCCTGGCCGAGGAGGTGGGTCTTCCTGTCGTCGTCACCAACGACGTCCATTACGCGCACCGGGCCGGGCGGGAGCTGCATGACGTCGTCACGGCGATCCGCCACGGCCGAACCCTCGACGGGCTGGCCGATCTGCGGGATCCGTCCGGCGAGCTGTACCTCAAGTCGGCCGAGGAGCTGGCGGCTCTGCCGCCCGGCGACGAGGCCACGATGTCAGGCGATCCGCGAACCGCCCGAGCGTGGGCGGAAGGACTGCGGACGGCCGGTGAGCTGGCGGCTGAATGCTCGGTCGAGCTCGGCTTCGAGCAGTACCGCTTCCCCGGTTTCGCGGTTCCCGACGGCGACACGCCATTGTCATACCTGGAGGGTCTGTGCCACGACGGCGCTCGCCGCCGCTACCACCCGATGACCTCGGCAGTTGTCCGGCAGCTGGCCCACGAGCTGTCCGTCATCGAGAAGACCGGCCTGGCCGAGTTCTTCCTCATTTGCTGGGACCTGATGCGCTTCGCGAAGCAACGTGGCATCCCGGCTCAGGGCCGGGGCAGCGCGGCCGACTCGATCGTGGCGTATGTACTCGGCATCACACGTGTCGATCCCATCCGCCACAACCTGCTCTTCGAACGGTTCATCAACGAGGGCCGGACGGCCTATCCGGATGTTGACATCGACTTCTCGGCGGCGCGACGTGAGGAGGTCATCCAGTACGTCTACGACAAATATGGCGAGGAGCACACCGGGATGGTCTGCAACCTCGTCACGTACCGGGCGCGGTCGGCGGTTCGCGAGGTCGGCTATGCGCTGGGCTTTCCGCGGCCGCTGGTGGACCGGGTGGCCAAGGCGCTCGAGACGTACGACTCGGTGATGGTCCGGCGCGACCTCGAGGCAGAAGGCGGGTTCGGGCAGTTCTTCACACATCCCGGCGAACTCGGACCCCAGGGGCCGGAAGCCGTGGCCGGAGCGGCCGCCGAGGCTGGGGGGCGCGGCCTGGTCGATGAGATGGGCCGGCTCAATCATGGCCGTGGGGGACGGGAGAGGTCCCCAACCGACGGAAGCCAGAACGAAGCCCAGGCCGATTCCCGACGGTCAGTCAAGGGGGGACTGATATCTGGGGACTCTCCCGGATCCGGTGCCGAACATATCCTGGTCCGAACGGCGAGCGGCACAAACGGAGTCAGCGGCCGCGATCATCTTCCGATTACCAGTCTTCCCCGGACTGGCCGTCAGGATCCGGGCTCACCGGGTCCAGTCGACCGCCTCGCCCCGGTGACCACGATCCGGGCGGGCCGATGGGACGACGAGGGCGGCCCGGGTGACTCGCCGGCCAGTGTCCACTGGCTTCGAAGCGGGCACGGCACCGGCTACCGGCCGGACGGCAACCGGACGGACTTGCCCGGCCTGGTTGGCGGCCGCCGGATCGACCCCGAATCGGGCGTTCTCATGCCGCCCGAGCGCCGCCACGACCCCGAGCATCCGGAGACGGACGGCCTCGGCAGGCCGTTCCACCGGGGGCCGGTTCGGGACCTTGTCGCTGCCGCCGAACCCTCCGAGGGCCGAGGCGACGCTCCTCCGAGTCATCGGCCCGAGGATTCGACGGTCGGTCTCTCCGACTGGGACCGCTGGCTGGAGATGTGCGCGCGGCTCGACGGCTTCCCGCGTCATCTGTCGATCCATTCGGGCGGCATGCTCGTGACCGCGGCGCCCCTGATCGACATCGCCCCACTCGAGCGGGCGACCATGCCCAAGCGCGTCGTGGTCCAGTTCGACAAGCGCGACGTCGAGACGCTCAAGCTGATCAAGCTCGACCTGCTGGGCCTGGGAATGCTGGCCGCGATGGACGAGGCGCTCCAGCTGATCGAGCACGACTGCGCGGTCTGCCTGGACCTCGACCGTCTGCCCGAGGAGATTCCCGAGGTCTTCGAAATGCTCCAGGCAGCCGACACCGTGGGCGTCTTCCAGGTCGAGAGCCGTGCCCAGATGCAGACACTCCCGAAGAGCCGCCCGGCCAGCCTGGACGACCTGGTCGTGGAGGTCGCGATCATCCGGCCCGGGCCGATCCAGGGCAACGCCGTCCACCCGTACCTGCGCCGGAAGCAGGGGCTCGAGCCGGTGATCTATCTGCATCCGTCCCTCGAGCCGGTCCTGCGCGACACGCTCGGGGTGATCCTCTACCAGGAGCAGGTCATGCGCATTGCCATCGAGGTGGGTGGCTTCTCACCAGCCGAGTCCGACGGCTTCCGTCGGGCGATGGGCACGTGGCGGTCGACGCGCGAGATGGAGAAGCTGCACCGGCAGTTCGTCGAGGGCTGCCTCCGCCAGCCGGGCATGACCGAGGAGATGGCCGAGGAGCTGTTCCGGCAGGTCGCCGCCTTCGCTAGTTTTGGATTTGCCAAGAGCCACGCGGCGGCGTTCGCCCGCACCGCCTACGAGTCCGCCTTCCTGAAGCTGTTCTATCCCGCCCAGCTCCTGGCCGGCCTCATCAATGCCCAGCCGATGGGCTTCTACCCGGTCGAGGTGCTCGCCAACGACACCAAGCGCCACGGGGTCGCCGTGCTGCCGGTCGACATCAACGCATCGAGCTACAAGACGACCACCGAATGGGTGGGCCGGCCGGGTTGGGCACTCGGGCAGGGCGACCATGGGCCGGGAGAGCCCATGCCGGAGAACGCCTCCATCGGGGCCCGACCCATGCCGGTGCGTTCTGCCGCCTGCGTGATCCCATCGTCCAAAGCGCGAGAGCGATGGGCGGCCGAGAGCGCGGTCGGCTATGGCGTGCGGCTCGGGCTCGGGCTCGTCAAGGGGATCGGCGAGGAGCAGGCCGAGCGGCTGGACGCGGAGCTGGCACGAGGCCCGTACGAAACGTTGAGCGAAGTGGTGGAGCGGACGGGCCTGTCGGAGGAGGTAGTCGAGCGGTTGATCCGGGCAGGAGCGCTCGACTCGCTTGGCCGCCCGCGGCGCGAGCTGCTCTGGCAGCTTCGCGAGGTGGCCGGTGCGACGAAAGGCCGCGTCGATGGTCGAGCGACTGGCGGAGCCCGGGCGGGCCGGCGGGCGGCGGGTCGCCCCGCGGATCTCCGCCTGCCGGCGACACCGGTCCCCCAGCTGCCGGCGATCACCGAAACCGAGCGGTTGGGCGATGCCTATGCGGTGGTCGGGATGGACGCTCGGCGTCAGGTGGTCGGGCTCTTCCGGGAGGCGCTGGTCAAGCTCGGCGCCCAGCCGAGCTCGGCGCTCGCGGTACGGCCACCGGGCCGGATCCGGCTGGGCGGGCTGGTGGTGACGCGCCAGCATCCGATGACCGCGCGCGGAACGGTCTTCCTGGCGCTCGAGGACGAAACCGGAATGGTCAACGTCACGCTCTGGCCGGATCGCTGGATGCGCTTCAGGGGAGTGGTTCGGCGCCACGCCCTGTTGCTGGTCGATGGGCAGCTGCAGCGCGAGGGCAACGTGGTCAACGTCGTCGCGGACGACGTGCGGTCACTCGTCGAAGAGGCTCGCCGCGTCGGAGGCCCAGAGGGTGCGCCCGGCGTTCGCCACATGGGTCATGCCGGCATGCGCCGGCTCGGTTGAGGCCGGCCGCTTCAGTCAGCGGCGGCGCGCCGTCGCCGGACGCTGCGACGGCCGCTCAGCCGAGCGTTGAGAACCACCCTGGCGGGCGCGTTCCTGCGCTCGCCGAGCGGCGCTCTGGTTCGAGACCCGCAGGAAACGGCGGTAGAACGCGGCGAACGACGCCACGAACGCCGAGAAGATGGGGAACACCACCAGGTAGTTGATCGCGAAATCGCGACGTTGGGCCGCCGTGATGGCCACGCCGGTTACCGGCACGACCAGGACGTACAGCGATGAGATGACCGCCGAGATGAGGCCGACGATCAAGCCCGCCAGCCACGACGCGCGTGGGGCCCAGATGCCGGCAAGGAAGGGGCCGGCCATCGGAGCCTGAAGCACGAACAGCGGAATGACGATTGAGAGCGGGCTCGCGAGGACCCCGGGAACGAAGACGGCAGCTCCGGCGGCGATCGTGAGCAGGCTCGGCGCCCAGACTGCCTTGTTGCGAATGAGCTCCGGCAGGTACCCGAGATCTGCACGCAGGTCGGGGCGACGAATGGAGCCACTGAAAGCTCCCAGCAGGCCAGGCCGAGCAGCCGGGGCGGTTCGCTCCGTCGAGGAGCGAGCCGGCGAACCATCAGCAACCCCCGCGTTGTCCAGGCTCGAGTCGTCCGTCGCATCCTCCGCTGCCTGGCTGGCGCGGTAGCGACGCCGGGCCTCGGCACGGTCGGTTCTCTTGGCGCGGGCCACGGCTCCTCCAGTTGGGGATCGGTCCGCGCATGGTAGTGGAGCAGCAGGTGTTCCGCTGGTAATCGAGCGCTAACCGGCGGGTGCGTTTTGGCGAATGGCGTTGCCAAGCCGGGGAGAGTGCTGCCTGTTACAACCTGCCCACCGCCGCCGCCCGTGCCCGCCGGGAGGTCACCTGAATGGATCGCGCCCGGCGGTCGGCCGCGCTGGCCACACTCCTCGTCTTCGGCATCTCGGCGATCGCACTCGCATCCTCGGGTGCCCCCGCATCTCAGGCTGCGTCTTCGGTGGCCTGGCCGATCTCCACCGGCCTCCTTCTTGCCGAGGTCGTCACGGGCGGCGCATCTGCGTCAGACGAATACGTCGAGATCACCAACGGGGGGTCCGTCGACGCGGATCTCGGCGGGATCGAGCTCGTTTACATCACGTCGAGTGGCGCTACCGTGACGCGAAAGGCAACGTGGTCGAGTCCGCGTCCACTCGGACCCGGTCAGCATCTGTTGGTCGCCAACGTATTGGGCGTCTACGCTCCAACCGCGGACGGCTCGTACAGCGGCGGTCTCGCCGCGACCGGCGGGGCGCTCGCCCTGCGCGTCGTCGGCGGAGCCCCGATCGATGCACTCGGCTGGGGGGATGCCACCAACGGATTCGTGGAAGGCACTGCCGCTCCGGCGCCGGCCGCCCGTTCGAGTATCGAGCGGAAACCGGGCGGCATCGGTGGCAACGTCATCGACACGAACGACAACGCCCTCGACTGGCTGGTCAATGCTGCCCCGAGCGCGCAGAACCTGGCGGCTCCGCCCGTGCCCGCGCCGACCGCCACGTCATCGCCGAGCCTCCCCCCGTCGGCCAGCCCGTCGCCGAACGCGTCGCCCGATGTCAGCCCCTCGCCGTCCATCGCGCCAAGCCCGGATTCGTCCCCAACGCAGAGCGCGAGCCCATCGGCGGAGCCGAGTCCCTCTCCAGAGTCGTCACCCTCTCCGGAGCCGTCGACCGCAGCTTCTGCTTCGCCTTCTCCGGAACCCTCAACAACGCCCGCGCCCTCGCCTGACCCGAGCCCCTCGCCGTCGCCCGCGCCATCGACGACACCCAGTCCGAGTCCCAGCCCTGTCACCATCGCCGATGCTCGTTCGCTGCCCGATGGCACGGGTGTGACAGTCGAGGGCGTCCTCACCACACGACTCGGCGCCCTCGAAACCGAGCACGCGGGTTTCATCCAGGACGGGACCGCAGGGATCGGGCTCTACCTGGATGCTCCGATGACGAGCGGGTTGCCTGCGGGAACGCAGGTCGTGGTCGAAGGGGTGCTCGACGAGCGGTACGGCCAACGAACGCTGAGGATCACGGCGGGTGCCGTTCGCGAGGTCGGCCTGGGCATCCTGCCCGAGGCACTCTCCGTCGCGACGGGGTCGGCCGGTGAGGCCCTCGAGGGTTCTCGCGTCGCGGTAGCCGGCGTCCTCACGGAGGCACCCTCGGCCCTCTCTGACGGAATCGGGCTGACCGTCGACGACGGAACCGGTCCCGTTCGGATCGTAGTCTCTCCTGAAGCCATGGATGGCCAGGTTGCGGTGCGCGGAAGCCAGGTTTGGGCGATCGGTCCGCTCGGTCAGCGTGATTCGTCGGGCACCGGGCTCGCCGGATATCGGATCCATGCGACCCTTCGCGGAGAGCTGACCCTCGCGGCGCCGCCGAGCCCGTCGCCGGAGCCTTCCGCGAGCGCGGGTGCTTCGCCGTCGCCGATGCCTTCACCGACGCCCTACCCGAGCATCCCTCCGGGGCCCTCGCCGAGCGCGACGCCGGCTCCCTCGCCAACGCCGAGCCCAAGTCCCTCGCCCACGCCGTCGCCGGATGGCTTGACGTCCATCGGCGAGGCGCGCCTGCGGCCCGTCGGCAGCCACGTCCGCGTTCGAGGTGTCGTCACAGCCGAACCCGGTCGGATCGGCACACCGGCGTTGTTCGTGATCCAGGACGTCACGGCGGGGCTGGCTGTCCGTCGACTCGACGGCATGAATGTCCCGTCGCGAGGGAGCCTGATCGAAGTCGCCGGGGTGCTCGCGGCGCCAAATGGGCAACTCGAACTGCGCTTTTCCGACGCCGCGGCGCTCGTCAACATTGGCTCCTCGGTGCTTCCCAGCCCATTGGCGATAGACGGAGCGCAGCTCGCCGAGGCGACCGAGTCGCGTCTCGTGGCAATCAAGGGCCTCCTGGTTGAGGGTCCGACCAAAGCGACCAGCGGCGATCTCGGGATGTACCTCATCGATGCCGCTGGTGGGCGTTTCCGGGCGATGGCCGATTCTTCGAGCGGCCTGGCCGCCTCCGACTTCCCCCGAGGAAGGGCTTACAGCCTGACCGGCATCGTCGGGCAGCACGCGAGCCGCAAGGGCGCACTCGACGGCTACCGCGTGTGGCTTCGAGACAGAGGAGACGTTTCGACAGCGGCCGTCGGCGCAGGATCCTCGCCGACTGGCAGCCAGGCCGCCGGAGCGATCGCGATCGCCCGGGCGTTGCTGACCTCGGACGACCAGGTAGTCATCGAGGGCGTGGTAACCGTCGGCCCAGCTCTGCTCGACGGAACGGGCCGGCTGATCGTGATCCAGGACTCATCCGCGGCGGTCGAGGTCCGGCTGCCTGCTGCTGCGGCTCCTCCTGCGCTCCTCGACCGCTTGCGCGTCACCGGAACCATGGGCCGCGCCTATGGCGCTCCGCGCTTCACCGCCGAGTCTGTCGTGAGGCTCTCCAGGGGAGTCACCGCCTCGCCACTCGATATCCATGCTGCCCCGGGCTCATCGCATGAATGGCGGCTCGTCCGGATCACCGGAACGGTGGTGGACGTGCATCGTCTCGGTGGCCGCTGGCAGGCCGAGGTCCGCGTCGGCGGGGACCGAGTGCCCGTGATCGGCTTGGCTCGGTCGGGTATTCCTTCTACGGCAATCCAGGAGGGCCGACGGGTCACGATCGTCGGGATCGTCCGTCGCCCGTACCCGTCCGCAACCGATCGGCGCTTTGCGATCGAGCCAAGATCCATGGCCGACGTCGCGCTCGGGCCGACCTCGGCTACCGCAGGCGCCGGGAGTCAGGGCGCGACCGGCAGCGGCCTGGCGGGCGGGGCCGATGGGAGTGGCGCCGGGACAGGAGGATCTGTGATCGCCGAGGCAGGCGGTCCCCTCGACGTCGACATCGGCCAGCTGGGCGAGCACCTCGGCGAAACCGTCAGGATTGGCGGCCTGGTCGTCGAGATCGTGGCCGGCGAGATCACACTCGACGATGGCACCGCCCGCGGGCGGGCCGTGCTGCGCGGGCAGGCAGCCGCATACCTGTCGCTCCTTGCCACCGGCGACCCCGTCAACCTCGTCGGCAGTGTGGAAGGTGATGCGGAGCGGCCAGTGCTGGTGGTTACGGATCCGACTGGCGTAATCCGTGTCGGGGCGCTCGGAGAGCTGCTACCGCTCGCCGGGGGACTGGCCAGCCTCGCGCCGGCCAACGATCCGCCAGACCCGCAGTCGGCCACCCACGCGACAGCTGGTGCCATCCCCGACGGGCTGCTCGCTCCGACGGGTGCGGGACTTGCCTCGCTGCTGGCCGTCACGTTGTTGTCCGTCGTCGTCACGGTTCTTCGCCGCCGGAGGGTGCAGCGAGCCGTGGCGACCCGGATCGCGGCCCGGCTGGCGGCAATCTCGGGGTCGCGGCCAGCCTCATCGCCATCCATCCGACCGCCACGGATGGCCTCCCAAACGACCCAAGGATTGCCACAGGCCCCTGGCAACCCGGCCGCACCGGTCGAGCCACGCTCGATTTGAACGTGGCCACGCTTGACTCACGTTCGAACGCAGGGCTATCCTCGGCCGAGTTTCGCGCCAGCGGAACGCCACCGTGAACGAGGAAAGAGGTTTTGCCGAACGCGGATCACCGCGTCGCCCTCCCGGTTGGGGAACGGCAGTACCACATCGGACTTGGCCCCGGAGAATTGGCCGAGTTCATCCTCCTCCCCGGTGACCCAGATCGAACGGCCCGCATAGCCGCACGCCTCGACACGATCGAGATCCAGCGGCGACACCGGGAGTTCGCGTCGGCCACCGGCTCCTATCGGGGCCAGCGGGTTTCGATCGTGTCGACCGGGATCGGCACTGACAACGTCGAGATCGTAGTGGCGGAAGTGCTGGCGATCACGGAACGGCCAACCTTCATCCGGGTCGGCTCCTGTGGCGCTCTCCAACCGGAGATGCGTCTCGGGGACCTGGTCGTCTCGACCGGATCGGTCCGGCTCGAGTCGACAACGAGCTTCTTCGTCCACGATGGCTACCCAGCGGTCGCCGACCACCAGGCGATTCTGGCGCTGATCGAGGCCGCGGAGCGGCTCGGGCATCGGGCACACGTCGGGCTGACGGCCACGGCGCCGGGGTTCTTTGGGGCGCAAGGGCGTCCCATTCCCCAGCTTCCCATCCGTTACCCTGACCTCGCGGAAGAGATGGCGCGCCAGCGCGTCCTCAACTTCGAGATGGAGGCGTCAGCACTCATGGTCCTGGCCGGGCTGGCCGGATGCCGGGCGGGCGTCGTCTGTGCGGTCTACGCGCAGCGCACGACCGGAGAGTTCGTGACCGGCGAAGCCAAGGATCGCGCCGAGGCGGCGTGCGTGGAGACGGGCCTGGAAGGGCTTCGGATCCTCGCTGATATGGACCGCCAGGTGCGGGAATCGGCGGCGGATCGCTGGCGACCGTCGCTCTGGAATTGATCGCGATCGCGGACACGGGGGAAAGGCTCTCGTGACGCCACGCTGAGAGGAGGAACCGCCCAGATGGCCGAAGCCTATTGCGTCAAGGACAAGATGAAGGTCGAAGTCCAGAACCCGCAGCGGATCACCATGAAGAACGGCAAGACCGCAATCCAGGGAACATGTCCCAAGTGCGGAACCAAGGTCTTCAGGATCGGCGGCTGAAGCTTCGCCTCACGGCAACTCGAGGCCTCCGCCGGAGACGGCGGGGGCCTTTTTCGAGGTCGGGCGAAGCGGTTTTTCGAGGCTCGCCGAAGCCGCTTTGCTAGAATGCGCCGGCGTGGTGGGCCTGTTCGTGCCTGCCCTGGACGGACTGACCCAGGGATCTCCCAGCAGCCGTCCGCACTTCGAGGTTCGCTCTGTCCGCACGTCCGGTCCTTGCGCTCGATCTGGGTGGTACACAGATTCGGGCCGCCGTGGTTCTGCCCGACGGCGGACGGGTCGCCAGGGTGGCAACGGAGACCCCCAAGGCTCAGGGTCCTGAGGCGGTCGTTCGCGCCTGCCTCGAGTCGCTGCGCATGTCGCGCGCTCGGGCCCCGCGCCAGCTCGCAGACGGAGCGGTGGGCATCGGCGTATCGAGCCCGGGCCCCATCGACCCCTGGCGCGGCATCATCATCGAGCCGCCCAACCTGGGGCCAGAGTTTCACGACATCGAGATTGCCGCTCCACTCGAGGCGGCGCTGGGCCTGCCGGTCTACCTCGAGCGGGACACCAACGTCGCCGCACTCGCCGAGGAGGCCTTCGGGGCGGCCAGGGACTGCCCCGACTTCCTGTACATGACCGTGTCGACGGGCATCGGCGGGGCGATCGTTTCCGAGGGCCGGATCCTGTACGGACCGGACGCCACTGCCGGCGAGCTCGGGCACGTGCCGGTCAATCTGGACGGTCCCGTGTGCGGCTGCGGAGGCATCGCACATCTCGAGGCGTATGCGGCAGGGGCCGGCCTGTCTCGCTTCGCACGCGAGGCCGTGGCCGCCGGCACGAGCTCCTTCCTGTCGCAGCGCGCAACCCGGGACGGGCTTGACGCACTGGGAGCGCAGGACGTGGCCGAGGGCGAGGACGCGGGAGACGCGGTTTGCGCTGCCCTCATGGCTCAGGCCCGCCATGCGTTCTCGGTTGCCTGTGCCGGCTACGTCAACATCTTCAACCCGAGCCGCATCGTGGTCGGCGGCACGATCGCAGAGAAGCAAGGCGATCGCCTGCTCGGTCCAGCGCGGGACTACGTGGCCCGATACGCCCTGAAGACCCCCCGTCGTCGGGTGGAGATCGTTCCGGCCGAGCTTGGCCCGGACGTTTCACTCGCTGGCGCATACCCATTGGTGACCGGTCGGCTCGGTGACGACCGATGGCGGCCAGGTCGCTCCGATGTCACGACCCTCGCGAGCGCCTGAGCCCGTGGAGGGCACCAGGCCGCACACCATCCACGAACCTGAAGATCGATCGAGGACCAGGAGGACACATTGATGGCAGTCCGCGTTGGCATCAACGGCTTCGGCCGCATCGGCCGGCAATCGCTCAAGGCGCTCATCGAGCGTGCACCGGACGTCGAGGTCGTGGCGGTCAACGACCTCGTGGACACCAGCATGAACGCCCTGCTGTTCAAGCACGACTCGACGTACGGCGCATACCTCGGCAGCGTCGACCACACGGACGATGCGTTGATCATCGATGGCCGCGAGATCAAGGTCCTCAAGGAAAAGGACCCGGCGACGCTGCCGTGGGGCGACCTGGGCGTGGACATCGTTCTCGAGTCGACGGGCATCTTCACCGACGCCGACAAGGCCAGGGCGCATATCGATGCCGGAGCAACGAAGGTCATCATCAGTGCGCCCGCCAGGAACGAGGACATCACGATCGTGCTGGGCGTCAACGAGGATCGCTACGATCCGGAGGCGCACCACATCATCAGCAACGCGAGCTGCACGACCAACTGCCTTGCGCCGGCGGCCAAGGTCGTCCACGATCGCTGGACGATCGAGCGTGGCTTGATGAACACGATCCACAGCTACACCAACGACCAGCGCATCCTGGACGTTGCCCACAAGGACCCCCGCCGTGCCCGAGCCGCGGCGTTGAACATCATCCCGACGTCGACCGGCGCGGCAAAGGCCCTGTCGCTCGTGATCCCGGACCTCAAGGGTAGATTCGACGGGTTCAGCCTCCGGGTCCCGACGCCCACCGTCTCGGTCGTCGATTTCACAGCCGATGTGAGCCGCCCGACCTCCGTCGAGGAGGTCAACGCCGCATTCCGCGAGGCCGCCGCCGGTCCGCTGAAGGGCATCCTGGGCGTATCGGACGAGCCCCTCGTATCGACCGACTTCCGGGGCGACAGTCGCTCCTCGATCATCGACGCGGAATCGACGATGGTGCTGGGCGGCACGATGGTCAAGGTGATCAGCTGGTACGACAACGAATGGGGCTACAGCTGCCGCGTCGCGGATCTCATCGCGTTCGTGGCGGCCCGACAGCCTGTCGGGGAGCGCGCGACCGCCTGATCGAACCAGCCCGAGCCATGAGGGTATTGGCAACCGCGGTCGAACCCTCTCAGCGCGCCGCCAAGGACGATGCCCCATGGACAAACTGACGATCCGCGACTTCGACGCCGCCGGCAAGCGTGTGTTCCTGCGCGTCGACTTCAACGTCCCGCTCGAAGACGGCAAGGTGACCGACGACTCGCGCATCCGGGCCGCGATTCCGACCATCCGCTATCTGCTCGGACAGGGCGCCCGGGTCGTCCTGGCTAGCCACCTCGGCCGGCCCGACGGCAAAGTGCAGGACGGATTGCGGCTGCGCCCGGTGGCAGAACGTCTGACCCAGATCCTGCGCCAGAACGTCCCGGTCACCGGCGATGCCCTGGGCGTGGGCACCGAAGATGCGGTCAAGCGCCTGCGACCGGGCGAGGCATTGCTGCTCGAGAACCTCCGCTTCCACCCCGAAGAGGAGAAAGACGACCCGAAGTTTGCCGCCAAGCTGGCCTCATACGCGGACCTCTATGTGAACGATGCATTCGGGACTGCCCATCGCGCGCATGCCTCGACGGTCGGCATCGCACAGATCCTGCCTGCCTACGCGGGCCTGCTCATGGAGCGCGAGATCACGATCCTGTCCAAGCTCCTCGAGGATCCAGAGCGGCCGTTCGCGGCGATCCTCGGCGGGGCAAAGGTGTCCGACAAGATCAAGGTGATCGACAACCTGCTCAGCAAGGTCGACCTCCTGGTGCTCGGGGGCGGAATGGCGAACACGTTCCTCCTGGCCCAGGGCAAGAGCGTTGGCAAGAGCCTGGCCGAGCACGATCGCGTCGACGACGCGCGCCGGATCCTGGCCGACGCCGAAAAGAAGGGCGTTCGCATCGTCCTGCCGGTCGACGTGATCGTCGCCAAGGAGGTCACCCGAGGTACCGAGTACAAGACCCTCATGGCCGAGAAGATCCCGGCGTCATGGCACATCGTCGATATTGGCAAGCAGAGCCAGGAGGTCATGGAAGCCGCCCTCCTTCCCGCCCGCACGGTGTTCTGGAACGGGCCGGTTGGCGTGTTCGAGATCCCTGTCTTCGGCACCGGCACGCGTGCGATCGCGCGCCTCCTGGCCGAGAAGGCGGATGAGGGCGCGACGGTCGTGGTCGGCGGCGGAGACTCGGTGGCAGCCATCCAGCAACAGGGCCTGGCGGCCAAGATGACCCACATCTCGACCGGCGGTGGAGCCTCACTCGAATTTCTCGAGGGGCGAGAGCTGCCCGGCATCGCTGTGCTCCTGGACCGCCCTTCGGCCGAGGGGGACTCGCCGGCGGCGTCATCGAAGCCGGAGGACGCAGGCCGCGCCAGCCGCGAGCCGTCGGGTGCCAAGGCGTGAACACGATCATCGAGGCGATCGACGCCCGCGAGATCCTCGACTCGCGGGGCAATCCCACCGTGGAGGTCGACGTCGTTCTCGCCGACGGGTCACTGGGGCGCGCGGCCGTCCCGTCCGGAGCCTCGACCGGCGCCCACGAGGCGGTCGAGCTGCGCGACGGGGACAAGGGTCGCTATGGCGGCAAGGGTGTCCTGCGGGCCGTCGTCAACGTCGGCGAGACGATCGGGCCAGCCCTCATCGGCTACGACGCGGCTGACCAGGCCGGCATCGACGGGATGCTCCTCGAGCTCGACGGCACGCCGAACAAGGGCAGGTTGGGTGCCAATGCCCTCCTGGGCGTGTCGTTGGCATGCGCCCATGCCGCAGCGGATGCCCATGAGCTGCCGCTCTACCGCTACCTCGGCGGGGCCGGGGCGAGGATCCTGCCCGTGCCGATGTTCAACATCCTCAACGGCGGCAAGCATGCCCAGGACTCGACCGATTTCCAGGAGTTCATGGTCATGCCGGTCGGCGTCGAGCGATTCAGCGACGCGCTCCGTGCCGGCGCCGAGGTCTTCCACGCGCTCCGAGCCATCCTCCACGACGAGGGGCACGCGACGGGCCAGGGGGACGAGGGCGGCTTCGCGCCATCACTGTCGTCGAACGAGGCGGCGCTAGAAGTGGTGCTACGAGCGATCGAGAAAGCCGGCTATCGACCGGGCGAGGAGGTCGCCATCGCGCTCGATCCGGCGGCCAGCGAGCTTGTCTCCGGCGGCGAGCGCGACGGCGCTCCGATTCGCTATCGCCTGGAACGTGAGGGCCGGACGCTGGAATCCGACGAGCTCATCGACCTGTGGGCGGACTGGTGCGACCGCTACCCCATCGTCTCGATCGAGGACGGGCTGGCCGAGGACGACTGGGACAGTTGGCGACGTCTCAACGAGCGCCTTGGCTCGCGCGTGCAGCTCGTTGGCGACGACCTCCTGGTGACCGATCCAGCACGCATTGCAAGGGCCATCGAGATGGACGCAGCCAATGCAGTGCTGATCAAGCTCAACCAGATCGGGACTCTGACGGAAACGCTCGACGCCATCGCCCTTGCGCGCCGGGCAGGCTGGTCGGCCGTCGTCTCGCACCGGTCGGGCGAGACGGAGGACACGACGATTGCCGATCTCGCCGTCGCGGCGGGCACGGGCCAGATCAAGACGGGCGCGCCCTCCCGCTCGGAGCGAGTCGTCAAGTACAACCGCCTGCTGCGGATCGAAGAGGAGCTCGGCGATTCGGCGCGCTACCTCGGCCGTGCGGCGCTCTCGTCGGCGCGAGCCTGGGAGGGGCCTCGCAGCCGATCAGGGCTGGCGGATGGTGAGCCGCCAGTGCCGGCACGGGCCGGAGCATGAATCGGTTCGCAGACCGCGGTGCCATTGCCGCTGGCTGGGTCGGGGTCGGCATGGCAGTGGTCGTGGGAATCAGCTTCCTGCTCGTCATCCCGATCGAGCCGATCTACTGGCTCCTGGCGCCGCTCGCCGGCGTGCTGATCGGCTACTACGCCAATCAGCGCTCGGAGCGAACCGCGGGGCCGTGGCTCAGGATCCTGGGCAACGCAACCTATGCGGGGCTGGTGACCGCGGCCACGATCGCCCTGCTGCTCCTCGCCGTGAAAGGATTGTTCTTCGCGGCCGACAACGGCTATCGGGATCCGGGCCAGGGTGGAGCACTCACCTGCTCACCCGGCGCTGCTTGTGTCTACGCGCGTTACGTGGCTCAGGATGGCGGGCAGGGGCGCCTTGCTTCGGCCGGGGTGACCGACGTGAGCTCGTTCACGGCCTTCTACTGGAACCAGCAGCTGGGCACGGCGGTGCGCCTCTTCGTCGTCACCCTCGGCGGCGGACTGGTCGGCGGTCTCGTGTTCGGAGTGACGCGTCCCCGGACGGGATCGCAGCTCGCTCCCCGCCAAACCTGACGACGGTCGAAACCAGACTACGGTCGAGGCCTGACGACGGTCGAGGCCTGGCTTCGGACGGCTAGCTGTCCTCGGCCTTCTTGCGGGTAGCCCGCGGCGCGCTCTTTGACTCGCTCGCCTTTGCCTTGGACGTCCCGCTCGACGCCTTGCTCGAGGCCTCAGCTCGTGGCTTGGCGGTTGAAGCCCGCGAAGCCGATGCCTTCGTCTTCGCGGCTGCGGTCGATGTGGCCTTCGCGGGGGTGGCAGATGTGCGCGCCGCGGCCTCGGCGCGCGCCGTCTTGGACAATGCGGCCCGCGCCTTGCCGGCTGCGGTCTGCGCCCCCTTCGCCTTGGTCGCCTTCGATGCGGCAACACGAGCCTTGGCCGCCTTGACGGCCGCGGCCCGACCGGTGGTCTTGGCCGGGTGCCCGGCGGCCTGGACGGAAACACCACCGAGAGCGGCGTTCATCTTGAGAGTCAGTCGCGATTTCCGTCGCGCCGCAGCATTGGGGTGGATGGCCCCGGTCTTGGCTGCCTTGTCGAGGGCGCTGATCGCCTGGGCGAGGGCGGCTGCGGGATCGCCGGTGTCGGGGTGAGCGGCGACTCGGAGCGCCGTCGCCACGTATGTCTTCGCGGCGCTTCGCCGAGGGCCATTGACCGTTTCGCGACGCGCGGCCGTCCGGACGCGTTTGAGAGCTGACGGCGTCCGGGTGCCTGTCCAACCGCGCGGTTTCGTTGCCAACTTCCAACCTCAGAGCATTGGGGGCGAGTTCTGGACCAGCCCGTCAGGAGGGCGCGGACCGGACACGGATCATGGGCGCCCGGCGCGACGGTGCATGGTAGCAGAGGACCTGCGCCGGCGATCGAGCGTCTCGATGATCGAGCGTCGCATCGGCGATCGAGCGGCCGCTTCGACGATCGGGAGTCCCTGCGGCTAGGCCGGGCCGGGCGCGCCCGCTCGGTCATGCCAGACTGTTCGGCGTGGAGGCCATCCTGGGTGGCGCCGTGACAGCCGGCTGCTGGGCGGTCTCGACGCTCTCTTCATCCCGTAGCGCTCGTCGCATCGGCGCGCTGTCGACCCTCGCGTGGGTCATGGTCGTCGGTCTCGCGGTCTCGGTGCCCATCGTCGCCGTTGGCGGCGTCGGACAGGCCCTCACCACGGACCAGGTCGTGCTCCTCGCCATCGCCGGAATCAGCAACGTCGTGGGCCTGCTCTTCGGATACACGGCACTGCGGCTCGGCAAGGTCGCCGTCGTCGCCCCGATCATGTCCACCGAGGGGGCCCTCGGGGCGGTCATCGCGATCGCGGCCGGGGAGCCGCTAGCGGCCGCCAGCGGAGTCGTGCTGGCGCTGATTGCCCTTGGTGTCCTGCTGACAGCAACGGAGGTCCCCGAGTGGTCGCCCGCGGCACGGAACGCCGAGCCTGTCCTCGTCCCGGCCGGGCTGGCCCTCGCGGCCGCGGCCTGCTTCGGCGTGAACCTCTACGTGTCGGGCCGGATCGGGATCGAGCTGTCGGTGGCGTGGGCCGTTCTGCCGGCACGCGTCGCCGGAGCCGTCGTTGTTGCCGTCCCGTTGCTGCTCACGGGCCGCGCGACCCTGACTCGGCAGGCAGTCCCTTTCGTCGTCATTTCGGGGATCCTCGAGGTCGCGGGTATCGCGGCGTTCGCACTGGCGGCGCGCGGCGGCATCGCCGTGAGCTCGGTCGTCGCGTCGCAATTCGCGGCCATCGCGGCAGTCGTGAGCGTGCTGCTGTTCCATGAACGACTGGCCCGCCATCAGCTCGTCGGCGTGACGATCATCGCCACGGGTGTGGCCGTCCTGACGGCGATCCAGGGCTGATCGACGTGATCCCCCAGGACCGCCTGCGCAACTTTTCGATCATCGCCCACATCGATCACGGCAAGTCCACGCTGGCCGATCGCCTCCTCGAGCTGACGCACACGATCGACGCGCGCCAGATGACCAGCCAGGTGCTGGACTCGATGGACCTCGAGCGCGAAAAGGGAATCACGATCAAGGCTCGCGCCGTGCGGCTCGAGTACACGAGCAGTCGCGACGGCCTGGTCTACGGCTTGAACCTCATCGACACGCCGGGCCACGTCGACTTCAGTTACGAGGTAAGCCGAAGCCTGCAAGCGTGCGAGGGGGCGATCCTGGTGGTCGATGCCAGCCAGGGCATCGAGGCGCAGACCCTGGCCAACGTGCATCTCGCCCTACGGGAAGGGCTCACGATCGTCCCCGTGCTGAACAAGATCGACCTCCCGTCGGCCCAGCCGGAGCTCGTGCTGGAGGAGCTGGAGAACGTCCTCGCGATTCCGCGCGAGGAGGTGATCCTCGCCTCGGCCAAGGAGGGCACCGGCGTGCCCGACATCCTGGAGGCCATCGTGGCACGCATCCCGGCTCCCAGGGGGAACCCGAAGGATCGCCTCCAGGGACTGATCTTCGACTCCCACTACGATCCCTACAAGGGCGTCGTGGTCTACGTCCGCCTTGCAGCCGGGACCCTTCACGAGCACGAAGAGGTGCGGCTGATGGCCTCGGGCGCGGAGTCCGAGATCCTCGAGCTTGGCGTGTTCCGGCCCGGGCTCGTGCCTGTCCGCTCGCTCTCGGCCGGCGAGGTGGGCTACGTGGCCACCGGCCTCAAGAGCGTCCGCGACGCACAGGTCGGCGACACCATCACGAGCGCGGGCCGTCCCGCCGCCGAACCGGTGCCCGGGTACCAGGAAGCCAAGAGCCTGGTCTTCGCCGGCCTCTATCCCCTCAGCGGCGAGGATTATCCGCTGCTCCGCGACGCCCTCGAGAAGCTGCACCTCAACGACGCAAGCTTCACCTACAAGGCCGAAAGCTCGGTGGCACTCGGGTTCGGCTTCCGGTGCGGGTTCCTGGGGCTGCTGCACATGGAAATCGTGCAGGAGCGGCTCGAGCGCGAGTTCGGGCTGGATCTGATCGCATCGGCACCGTCGGTCGAGTACCAGGTGGTTCTGACCCACGGCCGGGGAACCGTGGCCGTCGACAATCCCTCGCGCCTGCCCGCCGCCAACGACATCGAAGAGATCCAGGAGCCCTGGGTGAAGCTCTCCGTGGTGACCCCGGCCAGCTACATCGGGCCGCTGATGGAGCTTTCGACCAATCGCCGCGGCGCGTTCCAGGACCTCGAATACCTGGATCCGCAGCGGGTCCTGATGCGCTTCCACATGCCGCTGGCTGAGCTCATCGTCGACTACTACGACCAGCTCAAGAGCCGGACCGCCGGCTACGCGTCGATGGACTACGAAGAGGCCGGCTACCGGCCCGCAAACCTGGTCAAGGTCGACATCATGGTCAACGGCGAACCCGTCGATGCGTTGTCGCTCATCGTCCACCGCGAGCGCGCGCAGAGCACGGGCCGGGTGCTCGTGGAGGCGCTCAGGAAGCTGATCCCGCGGCAGATGTTCGAAGTACCCATCCAGGCCGCGATCGGGTCCAACGTGATCGCCCGCGAAACCGTGCGCGCGCTCCGCAAGAACGTGCTGGCCAAGTGCTACGGTGGGGACATCACCCGGAAGCGCAAGCTCCTCGAGAAGCAGAAAGAGGGCAAGCAGCGAATGAAGCGGGTGGGCTCGGTCGAGATCCCCCAGGAAGCATTCCTGGCGATCCTGCGGATTGGCGAGGGCTGACGGCCCGATGGAGCTCACGACGACGCTGCGCGTCCTCGTCACTCTCGGCATCGTCCTGATTCTCGTGATGCTGCGCGTGGATGCCGAGCGCTTCGGCGCGGCCGAATACGACGAGGCGCGCAGGGACGGGCACTGGCCGTCGCTCGGGCGGCGCCTCGCGTGGTACGCGCTCGGATTCGGACTCGTCATCGCCGCGGCATTCGTCTACCCGCGGGAGGCCACCCACGACCTGTATCTGGGGCTCGGCGACCGGGCCGGCTCGCTCATCGGCGGGCTCCTCTTCGCAGGGATCGGCACCGCCCAGGCTGTGGGTTTCGCCGTGTACCGCTATCACCACGTTCGCCTGCCGGACCCCCGCGCCTATCCCGGGGCGCTGCTCAACGCCGTTGCCACGTCGTTCATCGACGAGGCCGCGTTCCGCGGCATCCTGCTGGCCTTCCTGGTCGGGGCCGGCCTGCCGCCCCTCGTGGCCATCACGGGACAGGCTCTCGCCTACGCGCTGGCAACTCGCCTGGGCGCCCCTGGCCGCGATCGCTACATGCTGGGGCTGGTCCTGTTCGTTGGCTTCGCCAGCGGTCTCCTGACCGTTACCGTCGGGGGGATTGGCGGGGCGTTCCTGGGCCACGCCGTGACGCGTTGCGCGGTCTTCCTGGCGACCGGCCACGCCGGCCAGGTGGCGCCGCGAGGGCGCGAGAAGGAGGACATCGAGCGCAAACGACGAACGCCCGAGGGCTGGAATGCGGTGGGAGCCAGGGATTCGAACAGCGGAGATCGCTGAAGCAGCCACCCGGGCTGCCCCTGGCCCATGACGGAACGGGAGCCGGCCGAACTCGCGACCGGCCTGGAGGCCGCCTCCGGGCCCGCGCCGAGGAGCCTCTACGTCCACGTTCCATTCTGTGTGTCGCTGTGTCCGTACTGCGACTTCGTCGTGTACACGGGTCGTTCGACCCGCGGGCCGCGCAGCCGGATCGACGCATTTGTCGGCGCGCTCAGCCAGGAGCTGGAGCTGCGCGCGGACATCGTTGATGCCCGGTTCGGCGCACTTGGCAGCGTCGCCCGACGTCCGCTCGATACGCTCTATTTCGGCGGTGGGACGCCGTCTCTTCTGCCTCCGGCTTCGATCGCCGCCCTGGTGCAGGTGGTGCGCGAACGCTTCGGTCTTGCGACGGAGGCTGAGGTGACGCTCGAGGCGAACCCCGGGCCGGACGACCGAGGCGATGCCACGGGCTTTGCCGATGCCGGCGTGACGCGCCTCTCTCTGGGCGCGCAGAGTTTTCAGGACGAGGAATTGCGGACACTCGGTCGTCGACACCGCGGGGCCCACGTGGCCGATGCCGTCCTGGCTGCGCGCTCCGCCAGGATTGCCTCGATCAACATCGACCTTCTCTACGACGTTCCCGGCCAGACGCTGGCGAGCTGGACGGACAGCCTCGAGCGGGCCCTGGCCTTGGCACCGGACCACGTCTCGCTGTACGCGCTGACACTCGACGATCCCGACGCCGAAGGACTGACAGGGGAGTTGGGTGACCATCTTCCGACGCGGTCTGGCGCGAGGCGCTGGCGGGCCGCCTCTCGCCGACGCCAGGACGACGAACGCGCCACGGCCATGTACCACCACGCGACGGCTCTCCTTGCCGGCGAGGGCTGGCGTGCGTACGAGATCAGTAACTGGGCGCGGCGTGGCCACGAGAGCCGCCACAACCTGGCCTACTGGTGGCGGCAGCCATATGAAGCCGTGGGACCCGGTGCGCACGCCTTCGACGGCACCCGAAGGCGCTGGAACGCGGCCCGCCTCGAGGGCTACCTCGCCGCCCTGCAGCCGCCCGATGGTTCGAAGCCGATACTCCCGCCGGGCTCCTCGGAGACGGTTGATGCATCGACCGCTGCCGCCGAGAGCATGATCCTCGGGCTGCGCCTCGACACCGGCGTGCCTGCGGAGCTCATGGCGGAGCCAGCCCTCACCGACGCCTTTGCCTGGGCGAAGTCGCTTGGCTTTCTGCTCGTCGATGGCAGCAGGGTCCGCCTTACCACCCGCGGCCGCCTGTTCTCGAACGAGCTGTTCGCCCGCCTGATTTGACCGGGGAAAACGGGGAATGGGGCCGCCCCGCGGCTGCGTTGACACTCGTAGGACGCGACTGCTACCATGCCCTCGAACGAATTAGCACTCTACCCGTGAGAGTGCTAACCGGCTGAGCAATCAACTCAGAAGGTCTTACTCAGAACTCAGAACGGCTCTCCCAGCTGGAAGAAGGCCCCACCTTGGCGCGTCGAATCCGCCCCGCGGGCCCGCTGGACTCCCGAGCGCAGGCGATCCTCCGGGCCGTCATCGAGGAATACGTCACCACCGCCGTGCCGGTCGGCTCGCAGGCGCTTGTTGCCCGTTACGCGCTGTCCGTCAGCAGCGCCACGGTGCGCGGGATCCTCGCTGACCTCGAGGCGGCCGGCTTGCTGACCCATCCCCACACATCGGCCGGCCGTATTCCCACCGACGACGGCTACCGCTTCTATGTCGAGTCGATCGTCGAGGCGACCCCGCTCCCGCACGTCGAGCAGCTGATGATCCGCCATCAGTTCGGCCAGGTCGAGTTCGCCAACGAACACTGGTTCCGCCTGGCGGCGACGACCCTTGCATCGGTGACCGGGTCGGCGGGTCTCGCGACTCCTGCCAAGCCCCGTTCGGCCCGCATCCGACGGATCGACCTGGTCGCCATCCAGGAGCGGCTCGCCAGCCTCGTGCTGGTCCTCCGCGAGGGGACCATCAAGCAGGCCCTCCTGACCCTCGACGCGCCAACCGACCAGGAATCCTTGAGCGCCGTGGCGCGCCGGCTCAACGAAGCCTTCCTCGACCGAACGGCGAACGAGATCGACGCCCGCGTGGAGCGCTTCGACCCGGACGATCCCGCGAACGTGCTCGTCCGCAAGATCGCCCAGCGGATCGGGCGAACGATGCGCGAATTCGACGACGCGATGATCGCCGAACTGTTCAGCGACGGGCTCCTCAACGTCATGTCCGCGCCAGAATTCGCGCAGAGCGAGAAGCTGCGGCGCGTGTTCTCTGCGCTCGAGGATCGAGCCTATCTGGGCCGCCTGTTGGGCAGCGTTGCCGGTGGAGGCCGCGTGCAGGTCTTCATCGGTCACGAGAACCCGCCCGAGGACATGCGCGAGGTTTCGCTCGTCCTGGCCCCGTATGGACAAGCGGGTCGAGCCCTGGGCGTCGTGGGCGTCCTCGGCCCTACCCGCATGGCTTACCCGCACGCGATCGGCACGGTCCGGTTCGTGTCGGGACTGATGAATGAGCTGGTGGATCACCTTTATGCCTGAGATGGACGGCCAATCTCGCGACCGGCACGGTCGCTCGGCCAGTCGACACGACGCGACCGAAAAAAGCCAGCGAACCCGCGCCCAGGAGCGCGCTGACGAGATCGACATCTCGCCGACGCACCTGCTCGCTGAGATCGAAGGGCTCAACGCCGAGCTCGCCGCGGCCAGGAAGCAGTCGGACGAGTATCTGGCCGGTCTCCAGCGGGAACGCGCGGAGTTCACGAACTTCCGGCGGCGTACCACCGAGGAGCGGGAGCAGTGGCTCGGCCTGGCCAGCGAATCGCTGATCCGCAAGATGCTGGCCATCGCCGACGACTTCGATCGGGCGATCGAGGCCATGCCGGCGGAGCTGGCCGAGAACCCGTGGGCACAGGGTGTTGCCGCGATCGACCGCAAGCTCCGTCAGCTGCTCGAGAGCGAAGGCGTCAGCCCGCTCGAAACGGTCGGCAAGGCCTTCGATCCCCGGGAGCACGAGGCGATCAGCAGCGTGCCGGGGACTGGCCGGCCGCAGGGCGAGGTCGTCGCGGAGGTCCAGCGCGGCTACAGACTGCGCGATCGCGTCCTTCGGCCGGCTCTCGTAGCCGTGGCTTCAGACGGCGACGGGCGTGGCGAGTCGGCACCTGCAGACGACGACTCAAGGGACAACTAACTCAACCAACACCGAATCAGCGACCAGGAGCAAGGAACACAAATGGGCAAGATCATCGGCATCGACCTCGGGACGACGAACTCGGTCGTGGCCGTGATGGAGGGCGGGGAGCCCACCGTCATCGCCTCGGCCGAAGGTGGACGCACCGTTCCGTCGGTCGTCGCCTTCACCAAGACTGGGGAGCGGCTCGTCGGCCAGCTGGCGAAGCGCCAGGCCGTCACCAACCCGGCGAATACCGTCTACTCGATCAAGCGCTTCATGGGGCGTCGCTGGGATGACCCGGAAGTACAGCGCAGCAAGGAGCTCGTGCCCTACAAGGTCGAGAAGGATCCCAAATCGGACGGGGTCCGCGTCGTTCTGGCCGACGGCAAGAGCTACACGCCGCCCGAGATCAGCGCGATGATCCTCCAGAAGCTGCGGACCGACGCGGAGGCCTACCTGGGGGAGAAGATCACCGAGGCGGTCATCACCGTCCCGGCGTACTTCGACGATACGCAGCGCCAGGCAACCAAGGATTCCGGGCGCATCGCCAGCCTCGACGTCAAGCGGATCATCAACGAGCCCACCGCCTCGGCGCTCGCCTACGGGTTGGACAAGAAGCACGACGAGAAGATCGCCGTGTACGACCTCGGCGGCGGCACGTTCGACATCTCCATCCTGGAGCTGGGCGAGGGTGTCTTCGAGGTCAAGGCGACCAACGGTGATACGCATCTTGGGGGGGACGACTTCGACCAGCGCGTGATCGAATGGCTGCTGGCCGAGTTCAAGAAGGACCAGGGCATCGACCTGGCGAAGGACCAGCAGGCCCTCCAGCGACTCAAGGAAGCCGCGGAAAAGGCGAAGATCGAGCTTTCGTCGACGATGTCGACTGAGATCAACCTGCCATACATCACGGCAGATGCCGCCGGTCCCAAACACCTCGTCATGACGCTCACCAGGGCGAAGCTTGAGGAGCTCGTGCGCGACCTGGTCGAGAGAACGCGTGGCCCCGTGCAGAACGCCATGAAGGACGCCGGCCTCTCGCCGGCCGAGATCAACGAGGTGATCCTGGTCGGCGGCCAGACGCGGATGCCGGCGGTGGTCGAAGCGGTCAAGGCGATGTTCAACGGCAAGGAGCCGCACAAGGGCGTCAACCCCGACGAGGTGGTTGCCGTGGGAGCGGCCATCCAGGCCGGTGTCCTGGGCGGCGAGGTCAAGGACGTCCTGCTGCTCGACGTCACCCCGCTGTCGCTCGGGATCGAGACCCTGGGCGGCGTCATGACCAGGCTGATCGACCGGAACACCACGATCCCGACGTCGAAATCGCAGGTCTTCTCGACCGCATCGGACAACCAGTCACAGGTCGAGGTGCACGTGCTGCAGGGCGAGCGTGACTTCGCCAACGACAACAAGACGCTCGGGCGCTTCATCCTCGACGGCATCCCGCCCGCGCCGCGCGGAGTGCCGCAGGTCGAGGTCGGCTTCGACATCGATGCCAACGGCATCCTCGACGTCAAGGCGAAGGATCGCGCCACCTCGAAGGAGCAGCAGGTCCGCATCACGGCCTCGTCGATGCTCTCGAAGGACGACGTCGACACGATGGTCCGGGACGCCCAGGAGCACGCCGACGAGGATCGCCGGCGGCGCGAAGAGGTCGAGACCCGGAACCAGGCCGAACAGCTCACTTATCAGGCCGAGCGGACCCTGACGGATCTCGCCGACAAGGTTTCGTCCGAGGACAAGGCCGATGTGGAGGCGAAGATCTCGTCCGTGCGAGAGGCTCTGAAGGGTTCGGACCTGGACGTCGTCCGCAGCGGGGCTCAGGCTCTGACCGAGACACTGCAGCGCGTGTCGACCGCGGCCTACCAGGCTGCTGCTTCATCGGCCGGCGGCTCGGACGGGGCAAGACCGTCCGGTGGCGACGGCGACGGCGGTCCTTCCGGCGAGGGCGGCGGCGAGGCAGGCGGGTCAGACGCAACTGGCGAGGGGGCGCCGGCTGGCGAAGAGACTGTCGAGGGCGAGTACAAGGAAGTCTGACGCCGCCTCCGCTCGCTCATCACAGACGAGAAGCCGCGGGCGATCCGCCCGCGGCTTCTCCATGTCCTCGGCCTCTTGGTTCGGGTATCCGCCCGCCCGGGAGCCGCGTACTACCCCGCTGAGCGTCATGGCGGGCGCCAGAGGGCCAATTCCCGCGAGACGAGCGCGAGGCACTCTCCTCGCCCATCGCCCCCGATTTCGAGCCTCAACGTGAGCACGGAAGAGTCCTTCGCGTTCGTTTCGGAGCCCATTTTCGGTGCCCGGTGCGCGCCTGGAGGGAATTTGGTACCAACAGGACCCCAGCCAGCGTTCCTAAAGGGCGCCGAAGCCATTCTGAGACGCCTGGTCCGCGCTTCGGAAGGACAGTCGCGAAGATCGCCTGATGCTCCGCGAGCCTGCGGCGTGTGGTCGTCGTTTTCTCGATCACAAGGTCTCGAGAGGCCGGCAATTGTGGCCAGCCCCGCTGGCGGGCGACGACGGGAGCAAGTCGTGCTTTCCGGTCGAGCGCCATCAATGTGCCCTGCAGGTCGGGGATGACCGACTTCACCTCGACGACGAGCAGGGCACCGGCCTCCCTGTGCCACGCCAGAACGTCGATTGAGCCGCGCTCGCCATAGATTCGAGAACGAAGCTTCGACCACCACTTGCCATCCGTAACGGCGGAGACGACGGACCACGAGATCGACCAGCGCTGCCGTGTCGCCTATCGAGCAGGCGCTCGAGACCTTCGGCGCGCCAGAGCACCCTGAGGTCCAGGCGCGCACCCAGTGCCTGTGTGACAGTGTCTACCGTCATGATCGAGATCCCTCGCAGCTCGCCACGCTCAATCCGCGAGACCACGCTTCGCGACATTGCTGCCCGATCAGCGACGTCCTGCTGGCGCCAGCCGCGGCGCCGACGAAGGGCCTGCGGGCTTCGGCCGAAGCGGATCGGATCCATCGGGCCAAAAGGATGACCGCGTGACCTCATCACTGACTTACTTCGAGGGCCGGTCCCCCGTCGCGACTCAATTCCTGTCACCCGGTGGCGGCATCGGCTCCCAGAGTGACATCCATGACGGCGGACCCGCGGTACCATCGCGGACCCATGGCCCAAGCCCAATCGCCCGAATCCTCGCTGATCCATGCCCGCGGGCTGACCAAGCGCTTCGGCGACTTCACCGCCGTGGACGCCATCGATTTCGATGTCGCACCAGGGGAGGCGTTTGGCTTCCTCGGCCCCAACGGGGCCGGCAAGACCTCGACCATGCGCATGATCGGCTGCGTCTCGCCCAAGACAGAGGGCACGCTCACGGTGCTAGGCATGGAGCCCGCGACGTACGGCCCTCTGATCCGCGCTCGCATCGGAGTGGTGCCCCAGGAGGACACGCTCGACCAGGAGATGACGGTCCGCGACAACCTCGTTATCTATGGCCGCTACTTCAACCTGCCGCGCGCCGAGGCGCGGCGACGGGCCGACCAGCTGCTGGATTTCGTGCAGCTGACGGAACGTGCCGAGTCGTCGGTCGAGCCCCTGTCCGGCGGCATGAAGCGTCGCCTGACCATCGCCCGCTCGCTGATCAACGAGCCAAGCCTCTTGCTGCTCGACGAGCCAACGACGGGTCTCGATCCCCAGGCGCGCCACCTGCTGTGGGACCGCCTCTACCGGCTGAAGCAGCGCGGCACGACGCTCGTCCTCACGACGCACTACATGGACGAGGCCGAGCAACTGTGCGATCGCCTGGTTGTGATGGACAAGGCGCGGATCGTGGCGGGCGGTTCGCCACGGGAGCTGATCGACCAGTACTCCTCCCGAGAGGTGCTCGAACTCCGCTTTGCGTCGGACATCGTCGAGTCGCTGGACGGGCAGCTCGAGCAGCTTCTCGACGGGCGCGCCGAACGCGTGGAGCGCCTGCCAGACAGGGTGCTCGTCTACGCGGCGGATGGAGAGGCCGCTGCCGTCGCGGTCCACGCTGCAGGACTCAGACCGGAGAGCAGCCTCGTGCGACGGAGCACGCTGGAGGACGTCTTTCTACGGCTCACCGGTCGCAGCCTGATCGAGTAGCCAGCCTGACCGAATGACCGCGCCCGCCGTCCATGTCTTCGAGCACCGGCTGGTCTCTTACCGCCGCACGTTCCGTGGCTCGCTGTTCAGCTCGTTCCTGCAACCGGCGCTGTTCCTGACGGCGATGGGCGTCGGTCTGGGCGCTCTCGTGAATAGACCGGGAAATGCGGCGCTCGGCGGGGTGTCCTACCTCGTCTTCCTGGCGCCCGGCCTGCTGGCCGGTACCGCGATGCAGACGGCCGCCTTCGAGTCGACCTTCCCGGTAATGGCGGCCATCCGCTGGGTCCGCAGCTATGTGGCGATGCTCGCGACGCCGATCGGCGTGAACGACATCGTCATCGGCCAGCTGGCCTGGATCGCGGTTCGCCTGACGATGGTCGCCACGATCTTCGTCGCGATCATGACCCTGTTCGGCGCGACGCACTCGCCGGCGATCCTGCTTGCAATCCCGGTTGCGGTCCTGACTGGGATGGCCTTCTCCGCGCCGATCGCCGCCTTCAGCGCGACCCAGGAAAATGCGGAGGGCTTCAACATGCTCTTCCGCTTCGTCATCAACCCGCTGTTCCTGTTCTCGGGGACCTTCTTTCCCGTCGGTCAGCTTCCGGCGCTCCTCCAGCCGATCGCCTACGTGACACCGCTCTACCACGGGGTTGCGCTCGCTCGCCAGCTGTCACTTGGAACGGGAACCGTCTCCGAGGCGATCCTTCACGGCGGCGTCCTGGTCGCCTTCGTCGTGGTCGGCGTTGTCGCGTGCCTCATCACATTCCGGCAGAGACTCGTCAAGTGACGGTTCTGAGTCGCGTCTCCAGCCCGTTCGCCTTCGGAAGCGGACGAGCTCGCTTCCTCATCGAGCGCAACGTCTACGTCTACCGGCGGACGTACATGACGCTCGTGTCCGGCTTCTTCGAGCCGCTGTTCTACCTGCTCGCGATGGGCTTCGGGCTGGGTGTCCTCGTCGGCCAGGTTCCGGGGCCCGACGGACGGGATATTTCGTACACGGTGTTCATCGCGCCGGCGCTGCTGGCTGCCTCGGCGATGAACGGCGCGATCTACGACAGCACGTTCAACGTCTTCTTCAAGCTCAACTACGAGAAGGTCTACAACGCCGTGCTGGCCACCCCGCTCGGGGTCGGCGACGTCGCACTCGGAGAGATCATCTGGGCGCTCATCCGGGGGCAGCTGTACGCGATCGGTTTCATGGGCGTCGTCCTGCTGCTCGGCCTGATGCCCTCCGCGTGGGGTTTGCTCGCCGTCCCAGCGTCGGTCCTGCTGGGCTTCGCGGCGGCCGGCCTCGGCATGGCGGCGACTTCGTTCATGAAAACCTGGCAGGACCTCGATCTCGTGCAGCTCGTGGTGCTCCCGGTCTTCCTGTTCTCCGGCACGTTCTACCCGCTGTCGGTGTATCCGGAACCGCTGCACACGATCGTCCAGTTCTCACCCCTCTATCGCGGCACAGACCTGATCCGCCGCTTGATGACGGGGGCGCTCGATCCGGTCATGCTCCTCGATCTCGGCTATCTCGCCCTGCTCGGCATGGTCGGGCTGGCAATCGTGTCGCGGCGCTTGGACAAGCTGCTGCTCAAGTGAGACGCCGCCCCCTTCGACGCCGCCGTCGACGCCGAATGTGACCGATCCTGGCGAACGGGCCACGCGTCTATCGGCGTTGGCCGAACTCAACACTGAGGTCATAGCCTGCCGACGCTGCCCCCGCCTTGTCGCCTGGCGGGAGGACGCGGCCCGCCAAAGGCCGCGCCGCTATGCGTCCGACGCGTACTGGGCCAAACCCGTGCCGGGTTTCGGCGACCCCGATGGGGGCATCCTGATCGTCGGCCTGGCTCCGGCCGCGCACGGAGGCAACCGGACCGGCCGGATATTCACCGGTGACCGCTCGGGCGACTTTCTGTTTGCCTCGCTGCACCGGGTGGGGCTGGCCAATCAGTCGACGAGCGATTCCCGGGACGACGGCCTCCAGCTGCGAGGCGCGTACGTCGCTGCGATCGTCCGCTGCGCGCCGCCAACCAACAGGCCGACGCCGGAGGAGCGCGACACCTGCCTGCCATACCTGGTCCGGGAGCTGCGCATCCTGAGCGAAGTCCGCGTCATCGTCGCCCTGGGCGCGTTCGCCTGGGACGGGGCCCTGCGCGCGCTCGCGGCTCTCGCCTACGTCGCCCGCCCGCGGCCTGCCTTCGGCCATGGCACCGAGGCCGTCGTTGGGCCGTACCGCCTGATCGGCACCTATCACCCGAGCCAGCAGAACACGTTCACCGGCAAGCTGACCGAGCCGATGCTCGACGCGGTGTTCGCCCGGGCGGCCGAGTTGGCCGACTGAGCCCGGCAGTACGCTCGCTCGCATGGCAGACAGCGAGCGTGAGTTCACTCCGGATCGCAGCCGCATCGACGTGTCGCGCGACCCGACGCCGGGCGTCCCGGATCACCTGCGTGACGACGACGAGGCACCGGACTTCGACGTGTCGCGCGACCCGACGCCGGGCGTGCCCGACCACGCGGCTCCCGACGACGACGAGGACTAGCCCCAGCAGGGCGCCACGGATGACCACCGTGAACCAGCCGGTCCGCGTCCTGATCGTCGGCGGCGGCTACGTCGGCATGTACACGGCGTTGCGGCTGCAGCGAAAGCTCAAGGCGTCCCGCGCCGAGATCACGATCGTCGACCCGCAGCCGAACATGACCTACCAACCGTTCCTGCCCGAGGCGGCGGCGGGCTCGGTCGAGCCGAGGCATGTCGTCGTCCCGTTACGACGCGTACTGGGCAAGTGCCGGGTGATCACCGCGGCGGTGAGCGGCGTCGAGCACGCGCGCAAGGTCGCCACGATCCAGCCGAGCGAGGGTGAGGCGTACGAGGTCGGCTACGACGTGCTCGTCATGTGCCCGGGCTCGATCTCGCGGCTGCTGCCCGTCCCTGGGCTCGCCGAGCACGGCATCGGATTCAAGACGATCGGCGAGGCCATCTACCTGCGCAACCACGTCCTCGCCAGGCTCGACCTGGCCATCTCGATCACCGACCCCGACCGGCGCCGCAGCGCGCTGACGTTCGTCTTCATCGGCGGCGGCTACGCGGGCGTCGAGGCGATTGCCGAACTGCAGGACATGGCGCGGTACGCGACGCGCTACTACGACGGCATCGAGCCGGACGACATGCGCTGGGTGCTCGTCGAGGCGGCGACGCGGATCATGCCCGAGGTCTCGCTCGGCTTGTCGCTGTACACGGTCGAACGGCTCGTCGAGCACAAGATCGACGTACGCCTCGACACCCGGCTCGACTCGGTCGTCGACGGGCACGTGGTGCTCAGCGACGGGGACGAGTTCGACGCCGAGACCGTCGTCTGGACGGCAGGCGTCAAGGCCAACCCCGTGCTCGAGGCCACCGACCTGCCACGCGATGACAAGGGCCGCCTGCCCTGCAACGCGAACCTGACCGTTCGCGGCGTCGAGGGCGCC
>WNGJ01001682.1_pt1 | contig 36564 bp, 27 predicted proteins | sample 5400611 | NCBI WGS metagenome assembly WNGJ01 (sample SAMN13153375, study PRJNA577476) | soil metagenome | isolation source: 40 cm soil or saprolite under Garry oak tree replicate 1 | place: USA:California | collected 2016-06-15
GTAACGTCCTCGTGCAGTTCTCCGAGCGCATAGAAAGTGGATAGTGGAATGGCGACGAGATAGCCGACGCCGTTTACGTCCACCAGGACCTGGTTCGGCCGCTTGTCCACGAGCTGTCCGCGCAGGTAGCCGATCATTTTTCACTCGCGATTATAGTCGGGGAAAGCGAATTGCGACGAGATTTTCGGCACCCTCCCCCACCCCCTTTTTCGTATGTGTTGATTCTTAACAGTTTTAAGTCCCGAGAAATTGGAAGTGCTGATTCCGCAGGAGTTGTGGACGGAATTTGTGGAAGTGTTGATTGTGCTGCGTTTATCGAAAGCGGGCCGCACTTTACACCCGACAAGGGCCCAGAGCCTCAGCAACTTGTTTGGCACAGCGGTGAGGGGCGGAAGCTCCGCTCCATGGCGCGAGAGACCTGAAGGCGGCGCCAAGCGGAACTGATGGGATGGATCGCCGAAGAACATACGAGAGCATAGCATATTATCATCTGGTTAGCAAGATGTAGTCATTTCATAGATAGTATTCGAATGATTCAGTTCACAGGGATTATTCGAATGGACTTCCAAGCGGGGTTTGATTCGAACGAGATTGCCGGCGGCGGAACGGAGCAAACCGCTTATGGCCTCCAGGCTAGCCGCAGTCGACCCAGATATCTTCGCCGCGAACTTCCACGGGAAAGCAGGCCACGGCGACGGCGGGATTAAGGGCGACTTTGCCGGTGCTCACGTCGTATTGCCAGCCATGCCAGGGGCAGGTGACCACTTTGCCCTTCAGCTCGCCTTCGCCGAGCGGTCCGCCACGATGCAGGCAGGTATTGTGAATGGCGTAGAAAGTTCCGTCCACGTTGGAGATAGCCAGGGTCTGGCCGTCGACTTGGAATTCGCGGATGGTACCCGACGGAATTTCATCTTTTCGCGCCGCACGCAGAAATGCCATTTCAGGAAACCTCCTCGTTCAATTTATTCGAATGATGCCGCCCTGAAGGGCGGCGCTACACAAACAAGGCCCGAATCACCGGGAACGGACCTTACCGAGCACGGCGGCCCCTAACGGGGCGAGGGGGTCTGCGCAACCATGACGCCGCGCTTGAATTGCTCGACCATATCGGGTTGCAAGCGCACTTCGGTGGGCCGCTTCGCCAGGGACATCTGGTCGATCTTATCCTGCAGCTTAAGCAAGGCGTAAAAGAGGCCCTCGGGCCGGGGCGGGCAGCCGATCACGTAAACATCCACAGGCACGATGCGATCCACACCCTGCAAGACCGAATAGGCATTGAAAGGGCCGCCAACGCTCGAGCACGCGCCCATGGAAATGCACCACTTCGGGTCCGGCATCTGTTCCCAGACGCGCTTGAGCACGGGACCCATCTTCAGCGTCACCGTGCCCGCCACGATCATCAAGTCCGCCTGCCGCGGCGAAGGGCGAAAGACCTCCGCGCCGAAGCGGGCGATATCGAATCGCGCCGTGGTGGAGGCGATCATTTCGATGGCGCAGCAGGCCAGGCCGAAGGTGAGCGGCCAGATGGCGGACTTGCGCGCCCAGTTGAAGACGTAGTCCACCGACGAAATCATGAAGTTCTTTTCGAAGCGCTGGTCGAGTACGCCCACGGTGTGCCGATGCCTCCAAAAAGCACGTCAGTATAGCTCCGCGACTAGATGGAGTCAAAACTGGCAGGATATTGGAATAGCCCCACGTAGAGGTGACCTTCCGCTCGGCGGTCAAGAAGCTCCGGGCCGTGCTGTCTGGTGCCCTCCCCGTGGAAGCTCCCCTCCGTTAACGCGTCACCGATCACGCGTATTCTAAGTCTGTAGTGGCGGCGGAATCAGCTTCGCGCGCTTACCGAGGTTGCAGTCACCGCAGAGCAGTTCAACATTTTCCGCGGTGTTCGCTCCGCCGAGGCTATACGGAACGATGTGGTCAAACTGGAGATTCTCCGTAGAGCCACAATGCCGACATCGACCACCGTCGCGATTCCAGACGAAGATGCGTGTGTCATACGGAATGCGCTCTCTGGCTTCACGCACGGGCTTCACGCGCGGAAGCGCCGGGCGCCTTTTCAGGCGCACCGGCTTGGGCTTCCATGCTAACCGCTTCACAATTTCACCCCCGCCAAGGTGGCGACGTCTTCGATCGCACGGCTCAGGTTCCGGATCATGATGGTCTTCTGCGCGTGGCCGGCCTTTAGGTCCTGGATGTCAAAGGCCGGGGCGTTCTTGAGTTTCTCGGTTGCGGCCTTCACCGCGGCGAACAAATCGCTTTCGAGTGCCGGATCGGCCTGGATCAAGACCTTGAGGGCCTCATCTACGCCCTTCTGGTCGAGCGCGACGGCCGCCGCGGGGTTAACGAGGATCGCGGGCAGATCACGGATCTGTTTGCTGTCCGTTAGCTTTCCATCCTCAAGCCACTTGTGAAAGCGCTGTTTGAACTGGTGGTCCTGACTGAAAAGATCCCGAAGATCCTTCTTCTTTGCGAGTTCGTGGAAAAACGAAAATTTTCTGATGTTCGCCGGAACCGGAAAGAGGGTGAGGTACTCCGTCGTTGCTTGGTGCGCCCAGAGCAGTTCCTTGATCTTAGATTTGTTGAGGCGCAGGTGGTTCGCGAGCCAATCGTAGGTCTTGCCATAGATGTTGAACAGATCAGAGACATGCTTCGCCTGCTCATAGGCATCCCACCGGATCTTTCCCGCGACCTGCATGTCCGCGAGCAGAACGGCCACGTCCTCCTCGTTCAACTCCACGTCGAAGACCAAGGCCGGCATCATCATGAAACGGGCGTCTTGCGGGTACTGCTCCTGCAAATGCCTGGACGCCACCGTCCGGCAATTACCTTCCCGGACGCGATACTTCTTTCCCGCGCGCTGAACAATCAGGGCTTCATAGACGCCGCCGTTCTGGAGGATAGATTGCGCCAAGGCCTTGACGGCATCCTTACCCCAGATCAGCTCATCGAGTTCCTTTTCGGTGACCATCCCCGCCTTCTGCCCAATCAGGTATTGAATACGGGGATTTTTCGGATCGAGTTCACAGTCCGCGACGGCGATGGCCTGGCGCTGGAAAGGAACCTGCCTCCCCTGGATTGTCATGTAGTCTGGCATATAAGTTATCCTCTCGACTGGTACCAGTATACATCAGGTACCCTGTGAGAGTTACGGTACCGCATGGTACTATATATGTCAAGCCTTTTCGGTGTGGTGGGGCCGTCAGCCTGAATCTCTCACCTCGGGCGGGTGCCGCACCCTTCGGTTTTAAGGGTGCGGTTTTTCGGTGGAATCTATGACGATCAGACCGTCCTCACCATTTTCGTAGTGCGACCAGCTGCTCCACGGCCAATCTTTCGGATGCCGGACCAATTTTCGCTTCACGGGATTGGCGTGCATGTATTCCAGTTTTTCGCGCACCTTTCCCGAGCTCCATACATTGAAGTCATAAAAGCGCCGCTGCCAAAAGTGCGGTCCAGCCGCGCCGGAATCGGCAAGCTCGAAGGAAGACTTCTTGGAGGAGGATTTGGCTCGGCGATTCAACGCAAGGGAGACTTTCTGTTTGAGCACCTGCAGAGCTTTCGAGGGATTGGCCGTTTTCGGCTCGCTGATCAGCAAGTGGACGTGCTCGGGCATGACTACGTAGCCGATGAGCAGAAAACCGAATCGCGACCGGACCTCATCGAGAGTTTTGAGGAAGCAATCTCGTGCCCGCCGCGAGCCAAGCAATGGCAGCCGGCGATAACAGCTAAAAGTCACGAAGTGAAGGTCCCCGTGTCCATAGTAGCGCCGCAGAGGATTCCGCATGAGAGAACCCCCGCACCCTTAAGAACGAAGGGTGCGGCACCCAACTGCGAAAACTACCAAGCCGCAGAGGGTTGCGCATGGAAGAATCCGCAACCTCGAAAGCGCCCTTCGAGGCTCAGGGCAAGCAGGGTGCGGCACCCAACCTCCAAACCAGTTCGCGCCGGAATGCACGGCGAGAAACCCGCACCCTTAAAACCGAAGGGTGCGGCACCCAACTGCGGAAACTACCACGCCGCAGAGGGTTCCGCATGGAAGAAACCGCACCCTTGAAAGCGCCCTTCGAGGCTCAGGGCAAGCAGGGTGCGGCACCCGCCCTATCCGGCGTCAGTTGGCTCGCGAGACGGCGACGGACGGCAGGCGGAAGGCGACGAGTTCGCCGGGAAATTCCCGTCCGCTGATGGAGACGATGATGTACTGCTGCCCATTCAGCATGTAGGTCATCGGCGAACCGCTTTGCGGCGCGGGCATGTACACGGCGCCTAGTTCCTTTCCGGTCGCTTTATCGTAGGCGCGCAGCATCGCACCGCGAGCGCCTGATCCAGTGGTCGTAAACATAGGCTCGCCGGCGATCACCAGCGACTTTGTAGTCAGCACTCCCACGAGACCTGCCTGGCCGGTGCGGGGAATGGTCAGGCCTTTGAGCGCCGCGTTATTGCGCACGTTATCGGGCGTTTCGCCGTGCGCCACCTGCCAGGCAATTTCGCCTTTATCCATGTCGTACGCCGTAATCCGGCCGTAGGGAGGTTTCAGCAAGGGCAAGCCGCTGACGGTCAGCGTGGGGCCGCCTTCCCCGCCTCCCTCACCTTGCGCTGCCGCAAGCTGCGCAGGACGGGGCGCGGGCGGCGCGCCCATCGGCGTGCTCGGCCGTGGATCCTTGCCTGCAGTGCCCTGCACGTATTCCATATCGGAAAATTGAGGTCCCGGCGTGGGGACCATTCCCAGCAGCGCAGTCGCCGTCTGCGAGTAAACGTAGAGTTTGTGTGTCTCGGGATCGTAGGACCCGCCGGGCCAATTCGCTCCGCCGGTTGACCCCGGCGAAGTGATCGTTCCCAGCGTGCCGTCGGCCTTGCTGACCGATGGCGGCGTAAAGATCGGCCCGATGCGATATTTGGAGACAAGCTTTACGGCTTCAGCGCGGAGCTCCGGGGTGAAGTCAATCAAAGTGTCAATGGAGACTCCTTGATTGTCGTAAGCCGGCGGCTTCGAGGGAAATGGCTGCGTCGGCGAATACCATTCGCCCGGCACGTCGCCTTTGGGCACGGGACGCTCCTCGATGGGCCAGATGGGCTCGCCGGTTTCGCGGTTGAAGACATAGAGGAAGCCCTGCTTGGTCGGCTGCGCTACGGCCTTCACGGTGCGCCCGCTGATGGTGATATCCGCCAGGATCGGCGCACAGGGAATATCCATGTCCCATATTCCATGATGGACCAGTTGGTAGTGCCACTTGCGCTTGCCGGTTTGCAGGTCGACGGCGACGATGCTCTCGCCGAAGAGTCCCTTGCCCGGGCGATCACCTCCGTAGTAATCGCCGGTCGGCAACTCTACGGGCAGATAGACGAGCCCTAAATCTTCGTCAACGGAGATTTGCGCCCATACGCCGGTGTTGCCCGTGTAGGACAGGGAGTCCTTCTCCCACGTGTCGGCTCCATACTCACCGGGGCGGGGGATGGTGTGAAAGATCCACAGCCGCTTGCCGGTGCGCACATCGAACCCGCGAACGTAACCCTTTACATTTTTCCGGCTCTTCGGATCGCTCCCGGTGAGGTGTGCCGCGCCGACGATCACCACATCCTTGGCGACCGCGGGCGTCGAATGCAGGCCCACCTCGCCGGTCACCAAGTCGATATCCTGATCGTCGTCCTGTTTTAGATCGACCACGCCGTTCTTGCCGAAGCCGGGAATGGGCGCGCCGGTCTTGGCATTCAGCGCGATCAGCCGGTAGCCCGGCGTAACGTAGAGGATGCGCTCTTCCTTGCCGTCGGTCCAATAGGCCAGCCCGTGCCCGGAAAGCTGGCGGGGCGCGTAGGTGCCGCGAAGGCCTTCGTCCTCGCGATGGATCCAGAGGAGTTCGCCGGTGGCGGCATCCAGGGCCACCACCGCGCGGCGCGAACCGCCCGTCGAGTACAGCACGCCGTGAACCATCAGGGGAGTGGATTCGAACTTGAATTCCGGCCGCGGGCCGAGCGAATCCGTCTTGAAGCGCCAGGCGATTTCCAGCTTACCGAAATTATCCGCATTGATCTGATCGAGCGGCGCATAGCGCGTGCTCCCCAGGTCGCCTCCATAATTGCGCCACTCGCCATTCTTTGTGCCCGATTGTGGGCGCGCGCCCATCCTGACACAAAAAGGGCCGACGCAAAGCAGGCCGACGCAAAGCAGACACAACACCAGCACCAAGCGAGAAGATTTCAGCATTGCTGTCCTCCTATGCGGGCTGCTCCGCATTGTAGTGCGGCAGATCCGAATCGCGCGTATTCTGTTCCGATTTTCGGCCGCAGACAAGGAAATTTGGAAAGAGGCCGCCATTTCCACCGAAGATTGAACGGTAAAGTTACTATCCAGGCGGCCAGAACACAGGATATCCCCGCCCACTCCAAGTGGCCGTGGTCCGCGCGATGGAATCGCTCCTCCAGGGGCGAGCGGCCAGGGTTAACCCACAGCCGATCGAACAAACAATCTCCAGAGCACAGAAAAGTAAGTTAAAGGTATACTACTGCCACTGTCGGAGGGCCGAGGGTCGCAAACTCGTTTTGCGATCTCGGTACAGAGGCATTTGAATTTTGATCAGGGGCTTGGGCGTTTGGCTAACGCCGGCGCCCAGGTTCATGCCAGCACGCGGCCATCGTTGGCTGGCGCGCGCTGTTTTCGCGCGCCCACGCCTTTCGCGTCTAAACTTTTCTCTCGCATAATTGTAGCGGCGCTCGCGCTGATCGCGATCGCTCTGCTCAGCTACGTCGCGGCGCGACGCTCCGTGGACTTTCCCGTATACCATTACGCCGCACGAAAAATGCTGAGCCGAACAGGACCCATGTATGGTCCCCAAAGCGGCATCGGCTGGCCACAAGTCTATCGCTATCCGCCTCTGTTCCTGCTTCTGTTCGTCCCATTTGCTCTTTTGCCCTTGCGATTCGCGGCCATCCTCTGGGCTGCTCTGAAGTTTACGGCGCTCGGCCTTCTCGCTCGGGCCCTGTTTTCGCGTCTAGGAACGCATGGGCTTGTTTGGCAACTTCTGTCACTCCTTCCGGCGTTGCCTTATCTGGCCTTGGAGTTTCACTATGGCAATGTCCAATTTTTCATCTTTGCCCTGGCCGGCGCCGCACTTCTGTGTCTTGACGAGCGGCCAGCCCTGGCTGCTGTGGCTCTGGCTCTGGCCATCAGCGTAAAGGTCGCACCCTTGTTTTTCGTGCCGTACCTGATCGTACGGAAACGCATGGCGGTGGCCGGTTTGGCTTTAGCGCTTACCGTTGCATTGACACTGCTTCCGGCCGGCTACTTCGGCTGGCACACGAACGCTTCGCTGCTGCATCAGTGGCTGCAGCAGGAATTGGGCGTGGCCTCGACCGCCGGAGAGCCCGCCATCATCGGATTCCCCAGCCAGTCCGTGCATAGCATGCTGATGCGGTTTCTTGTGCCGCTCAACTATGCGGAGTTGACGGATTCGAATTACCCCAAACTAAACCTTGGAAGCTTTGATCCCCGCATGGTGGAACTGCTTTGGTTCGTATTGGCGGCAGCGGGTTACGCCGGACTGCTATTTCTGGCGTGGCGGCGGCCCCAATCGGACAATCTGACGATCCATGGAGTGGCATTTTGCATGCTGTTGCTGCTGCAACCCTTTACGCAGATGGGCGATCTGGTGATCTTGTTTTGGCCCGTCTGTATTGCCGTGGCCGCTCTTCACGATGACGCGGATTTGCCGGCATGGATACGCGCCGCTCTGTATGCGGCACTGGCGCTCATGGTGCTGAAGCCATTGGTACCGGATCGAACGACGCAGCGCCTGTTCCAAGTGCTGGGCGCGGATTTCGCGGCGACCTGCCTGCTGGCGGCCGGGCTGATCGGGAAGTGTCTATGGAAGCCCTGCAGCGCAGCAATCACTGCCGTCCCAAACAAGGATTCAGGATTAGCAAAACGCCGTCGCGCCGGTACTACACAGACAAAAACCGCCACGGGGGAGTAGCCGTTGTCTGTGCGACGGTAGCCCTTCGGCGAGCAGCCTTCGCGCGCGTGGAGACGTCATTTTGAAGAGCGAGCGTTGAAGGCCGCCGACCCGGGGCGGCGAATAGAGGGCAGCCGCCGTGGCGACGCTATACACGCCCAGCGTACTGTGAGGGCATACGATCGACATTAGCGGCCGTGGTGTCGTCGACAAAAGAAGATTTGCGAAGGACGGCGATGAGCGAAAGCGGAGGAAGGGGCAGCCAGCGATCGAGGCGGCGGAATAAGGGCGCCAGGGCATTCAGTACCTTTATCTGCCAGAGACCGAAGGATTTTCTGCGCAGGAGCTTTCCATTCAGCCACCATGCAACCACACCGATGCGATTAAAACCGAGAAGCGCTTCGACGGAAAACCCGGCGCGCGCGGCAAGTTCTGCCAATTGCTCGCGTGTGTAGCGACGCTGGTGACCCAAGACTTGATCGAGGCTGCTGAACAGCCACGGCCCACATGGGACCAAAATTACGGCCCGGCCCCCGTCCGCGAGCGCGTTATGCATGCTGCGCAAGGCCCGAAGGTCGTCAGCAACATGTTCGACCACATTGAGACCGAGGACCGTATCGAAACGCTGGTCCCGCGGATAGGACTCTTCAATCTCGCCATCCGTATAGGTAACGTGAAAATAGGGGCGATTCTGCGCGAGCTTGTTCAGGTGATCCAGGTAAAGCGGATTTACATCGCTCGCCCAGTACGATGTGCGGGGTAGCAAGTGCCGGGTAAGATTGCCGGTGCCGGCTCCAATTTCAAGAACACTCTCGCCAATGTACGGCTTGACCACGTCCGCCATCCAGCGAGTGAACCGCGGAGCACGATTGAGCCGGCCAAGAATCTGGCTGCCGTGTACGTCGGCCGCATAAATGTAATCGGAAAGGGCGAAGCGGAGGACGGAAAGAATGCAGCGGAGTCCATCTTTCCAGGTTATCTTTTTCCCTTCCTGATAGCTGCGGCCGGCATAACGAATGGGCACTTCAAACACGCGCGCGCCTCGCTTGGCGAGCTTAATCGTGATTTCCGGCTCGATCCCAAACCGGCTGCTCACAAGCGGTATCGTTTTCAGCAAGTCTGTCCGCACCATCTTGTAACAGGTCTCCATATCCGTAAGGTTCAGGTCGGAGACAATATTTACGAGCAGCGTCAAAAACCGATTTCCCAGCTCGTGACGGAAAAAAAGCACACGGCGATAGTCGCTACTGAGAAAACGAGAACCGAAAACTGCATCGGCTTCTTCGGCCAGAAAAACATTGACCAGCTTGAGAAGGTCCTGGGGATGGTATTCGAGATCGGCGTCATGGATTACCGTGAGTTGCGTATCCACATGGGCGAGGGCTGTCCGAATGGCCGCGGCTTTCCCCTGATTCACATCATGGCGCAGAAAAAGCCATTCCAACTTGCTTCGGCCGGAATGCTCGCTGGCGAGGCGAAAGCCATTGAGCGCCTCGGGAGTCCGGTCCGCGGAGCCATCGTCGACGACAATGATTTTGATCCGCTCGAGAAGCGGTGAATCCGCAAGAAACGTGAGACGGGCAAGACTGCTCTCCACCAAATACTGTTCGTTGAAAACCGGAACGATGATCGCCAGGGTCGTGCTGCCATTCATTCGAGCCCTCACTGACCGCGCCTGCCCCCTTGCTCCCGGCAAGCCGAAGCGCAACTCCCAGAGATCGTACCGTTCAAGGCGTTCAAACTCTGGCTTACTGTCGAAGGAGATGTCGCATAGATCATCGGCTACAGTTCCTCAGGCCGGAAGTTCCTTTGCGGTTACGTCGAATACGGCCCCAGTTTACTATCGGGCGGCCCGAATTCGTCTCCAAGCGATTGTAGGAAATTAGAAAACCGCTCGAGCCTCTGCCGCAGAGCATTGCTAGAACTCGAGTATGGTACACCGGGAAAATGCTTTTCTCGGGCGGAAGTTACCGCATAGTGAACACGCCTGCCCGGTACTCACCTTAGCCGCGTCCTTTTGCATTATTTTAAATCTTCGAGGCGTTTGCCTCCATTCGATGATGTGAAGCCTGATGCTCTCGCAGAAAGACAGGGAATGAAAGAATCTCTTCGCATTGGATTGCTGCCGGCCGTGGTGGCGCTGGTTTACGGCAATACGCTGCGGAACGAATTCACGATGGATGATGGAATCTACGTCCTTCGGAATCCGCAGGTGACCAGTGCGTCGGTGCACGCGCTCTTCTCTGCAAATAAGCTCACGAACCTATTTAGGCCGGTTACCTTCGGTACCCTGGCGCTGAATTGGAAGCTCGGCGCGGCGCGACCCTTCGGCTTTCATCTCTTCAATCTGATCGCGCACGCGGCAGTCTGCTTATTGCTGTACTTACTGCTGCGGAAGATGCTGGGGGCTTCGCTTGCAGGCAAGGGCGTGGCGTTCACGGCAGCCCTGGTATTTGCCGTGCATCCCATCCATACCGAAGCTGTTTCCTCCATAGTGGGACGCGCCGAGTTGCTGGCCGCCGGGTTTCTTTTGGCGGCATGGATCCTGCACCTCAACGATCGGCAAATCCCCGCGCTCATCTGTCTTGTCTTGGCGCTGCTCTCGAAGGAATCCGCGGTGATCTTTCTGCCGCTTGTGCTGGTAGGAGACTACGCACGCGGCCAATGGAAGCCCAATTTTCGTTACCTGCTGATAGCAGGAGTTACCCTGCTGTACCTGGGAATCCTTTGGAAGGTCCAGGGAGGCCGCTTGGGCCGGCCCAGCATCGCCCCGCTGGACAATCCGCTGGCCGCTCTTCCTGGGCCATGGAGAATTCTTAATGCCTTACGCGTGGCATGGAAGTACGCCGGGTTGCATTTCTATCCGGCCAAACTCTCCTGCGACTATTCCTTGAAGGCGATTCCCATCTATCTGGATTGGCGCCATACGCTGCCTGCATTGCTGGCGACACTAGCCGTGCTAGGCGCCTGGATTGGGGCGGTTTGGAAGCGGCGAAACGGGCCGATCTTGGCTGGGGGGTTGTATCTGGGCGGTTTTGCGATCACGGCGAATATCCTGATGCCCACGGGAACGATCATGGGCGAGCGGCTGGCATATCTGCCCTCGGCGGGATTTTGCCTGCTGGCAGCGCTCGCATGGAACTGGTTGCGGGAGCGGCAGCGCATCGCCGCGTTGGCCGCTTTGACGGCCGTTGTGGCGGCATTTGGCATGCGGACGATGGTGCGCAACCGGGATTGGCACGACAATCTGAATCTCTATTCCGCCGGTGCGCGCGTCTCGCCAGGCAGCGCAAAGATGCACAATAACCTGGCAGGTGAGTATATGGCTTCGGCGCAGTGGGACCTGGCCGCCGCGGAGTTCCAAACCGCGTTGAAGATCTATCCGGATTATCCCGATGCGCTCGCCTCTTACGGGCTCCTGGAAGCGTGGAGGGGTCATAATGAGGCTGCCGGCCGCATGTTGGAACGCGCGGTATTCATGAGCCGGCGGGATAATCCCAACTACGATTTCATGGCCGTCAACTATGCCGCACTGCTGATGCAGACCGGCCACATGGATGGCGCGCTGGATGTGCTGAATCGCGAGATCGCGGAGTCGCCCGGCTACGCGCGAGCCTGGTCAAACCGCGCGGTGATTCATTACAAGCAGGGCCAGAACGCGCCGGCCCGCGCCGATGCGGAGACGGCTCTGCGTCTGGATCCAGAAAATACGCAGGCACAAAATCTCTTGCGCTCGCTCGGCAGCTCCGGGCAATCCGCCTCTCCCAGATAGCGAATATCGCCCGATCCGCCTCAACTCTTAGGTTTCGTTCCCGAAATCAGGAGTGCGCCTTCCTGGCGGAATGCGCGTAGCTGGGCGGCATCGCGAAACCACCGCCCTTCGTATTTTTCGGGGGCCGGAGTGGGATCGGGTATGCGTTCGTGCTTCACTTCGGAAAATCCCGCGTCGGCGAAAAGCCCGCACCACTCGGCGGCGGAAAAAAGATGCGCCGGGACGCTCAAGATTTTCCCCCACTGATGGGCATGCACGTTTTCGCGGTAATAGTTGATGAGCACCCAGGCCGAGCCGCCTTCGCGCAGGACCCGGTGGATTTCGCGTAAAGCGGCGCGCGGATCAGGCCAATAGTAGGCGGCTTCCACCGAAATGGCGTGAGTGAAGAAATTTGCTTCCCAGGGAATCTCTTCCGCCTCGCCGACAACGAACATGGCGTTCTCGAGGCCGGCGCTGTTGCGGCGGGCCCGGCGAATCATCTCGTCCGCAAGATCCACGCCGACGACGCGCCCTTCGGGCACTTGCTCGGCAATGAGACGCGCGAGCCAGCCCGCGCCGCAACCAACATCCAGAACATTATCTTCGGGAGCCAGGCGCATGCGGTCGAGCACGGGAAGGACAATGGGGAGATGCTCCTGCTCCATGCCCTCCCCGCGACCCGCTTCCGCCCAGCGGTTGAATTCCTGACGAAGCGATTCGGAATGAGTTCGGGAGTCCGTCGTTGCTTTCACCTGCTGACGATGATTCGGTCGTTAGCGTGATTGCGCGGCAGCACGGCTACATATTGCCTTCGTCGGCGGAAGGGCCGTAAATCGAAGGCACGGGAAGATCATTCAGCCGCAGATAGACTCCAAGCTGCGCGCGATGATGGATCATGTGGTTCATGATCATGGCGCGCAGGACGCCCACGCGCGGCATGGTGAAAACCGTTTTCCCTGCATTGAGCAGAGTCCACGGCGTCATCATGGCCTGATCGCTGGCGTTCGCGATCGCCGCTCGCGCTTCGGGCACACTCTTGTCAAAAAAAGCCAGAACCTCGGCTTTGCTTTTTAGCTCGGGCTGGCGTGCTTGCGGTCCGCCCGGAGGGTTCACGTCAAAGTTCGGCGTATCGAGGGTCAGCTTTCCCCAGTGTGGAATCGAAGCAATGTGCGTCGCAAGCGCGCCCATGCTCATCGATTTGGTGTGCGGCTTCCAATTGAATTTTCCGTCCGGCACGCGTTCCAGGCTCTTGCGCGTGTTGGCCATCTCATGATCGAACTCCCCCAATAATCCCTGACTGATTGCCATATGCCTGCGCTCCTCCGTAATTGTTTAGAGTGACCTGTGCCAAAAAGACGAAACTGCGGCGTCCAAATGAGTTGCCTGCGGAGTTCTCTCCTCGAGGTCCTACGCGCCGGCACTTTCCTCAAGGGCCCGTGCGGCCAGCACTTTCGACTTTGGCCAGCAGTTGCACGAACCGCTGTTCCCGTTCCGCCTGGTCCATTCCGCCGACGGCTTCGGCGACCTGGGTAACGTTCATGGAACAGAACTTGGGCCCGCACATGGAGCAGAACTTGGCCTCCTTGTAGAAATCATCGGGCAAAGTCTCGTCATGCATGGAGCGGGCGGTTTCCGGGTCGAGGGAGAGCTCGAACTGCTTGTTCCAGTCGAAAAGAAACCGCGCATAGGAAAGGGCGTCATCGCGATCGCGCGCGCCGGGGCGATGCCGGGCCACGTCGGCGGCGTGCGCCGCGATCTTATAGGCCAGCACGCCTTGCTTCACATCGTCAGCGTTCGGCAGCCCCAGATGCTCTTTGGGCGTGACGTAGCACAGCATGGAAGCGCCGTACCAGCCGATCATGGCCGCGCCGATGGCGCTGGTGATGTGGTCATAACCCGGAGCGATATCGATCACCAAAGGACCCAGCGTATAGAAGGGCGCTTCGTAGCACAGCTCCATCTCTTTCTTCACCTGCAATTCGATCTGATCCATGGGGATGTGTCCCGGACCCTCGATCATCACTTGCACATCGTGCTGCCAGGCTTTTTGCGTCAGCTCGCCCAGGACTTTGAGTTCGGCAAACTGCGCCGCATCGCTGGCGTCACCGATCGAGCCGGGCCGCAGCCCATCGCCGAGAGAGAAGCTGACGTCGTGCTTCTTGAAAATTTTGCAGATATCGTCGAAGCGCTCGTACAGGAAATTCTCTTTCTTGTGCGCGGCCATCCATAGCGCCATCAGCGCTCCGCCGCGGCTCACAATGCCGGTGATGCGGTTGCGCACCAGCGGCAGGAATTCGCGCATGACGCCGGCGTGAATGGTCATGTAGTCCACGCCCTGCTCGGCCTGCTCTTCGATCACTTCCAGCATGATCTCGGCGGTGAGGTCTTCGGTGCGCTTGACGCGGGAGATGGCTTCGTAGATTGGAACGGTGCCTACCGGAACCGGCGAAGCCTCGATAATGGCGCGGCGGATGCGGGGAATATCGCCGCCAGTGGAAAGGTCCATCACGGTGTCCGAGCCGTAATGCACGGAGCGATGCAGCTTTTCGAGTTCCTGAGCGATTTCCGAGGTGACCGCGGAATTGCCGATATTGGCGTTGATTTTGCAGCGGAAGGCTACGCCGATGCCCATGGGTTCGAGCGAGCGGTGGTTAATGTTGGCGGGAATGATGGCCCGGCCGCGGGCCACTTCGCTGCGCACCCGCGCGCCGTTCGCGGCGGCGCTCTGTGTCAATCGCTTTTCGATCCACGAATCTCGGATGGCCATGACTTTCTCCCCTGCCTTTAATACACTCTCTTAGCGTGTCTAATACGAGAAACATTACCACATTTATTGTGCACTGTATTCGTGTGACTGCGTGCATTGGATTCGTGTGAGCTTGTGAGTTATCTGCGTGCCATGTGCGTATCTAACGCGTGAGTGCGTCGGCGGATTCCCATGCTTTTCTCCTCCGGCAAGTGCGAATCTCCAGAATTTCGCGCGTGCAGTAAAGCTTTGGGCTAGGCGCAGCGCAAGGTGAGGAGGGAGATTTCCGGCGGGACGCCCAGGCGCACGGGAGCGCCGATGGTGCCCAAGCCGCGATTCACGTACACCAGCGCCGCCGGGCCGGAAGGCGCGGCATTCCACGCTTCCTTGTCATTCAGCGCGCTGGCGGAGCCGAGCGGGCGCTTATACAAACCGGCTTCGTACGGAGTGAGGAAGCGGGCCGGGCTGAAGCGATGATCCAGAATCTCCACGCGCACCTGGCCGCCATGAGTGTGTCCAGTGAGCAGCGAGCTGGTAATCGACGCCGATCAGGTTGAATCTTCCTCCGCGCCAGCTTACCTCCGCGTTTTCCTCCCGCAAAAGCTTCATCCCGTGGCCGGCGAAAAGCTCGGCGGCCTCTTCCTGTGCGTCCGCATAAATCTCGTGGTTTCCGTTGCAGCCCCAGACGCCCAGCGGCGCGCGCAGCCGGGCCAGTTCAGAGATGCAGGTTGCCAGGGGATCGTTTGGGCCGGTGAGGAAGTCTCCGGTAATAACGGAGAGATCCGGCTTGAGTTCATTGGCCATGCCCACGGCGCGACGCACCTCGGCGGCGGACATGTAACTGCCAATGTGAATATCGCTGAGCTGGGCGATGCGCAAGCCGTCGAGCTCCCGCGGCAATCCGCTGACCCGCAAATCGAGCTGAAGGACGCGATAATCGTGGCGGCCGATGAGAAAGCCGTAGGCGCCTGCTCCGAAGGGAATCGCTCCGGCAAGCGCGGTGGCGGCTTGGACAAATCGCCGGCGGTCGAGACGGACATCGTCTTGCACAGCGCTTAGGGGCAAGTGGTTTGGCGAATTTCCGGCGGCGGGGCTAGCGGCGTCAGGCGCCCGGACCAGCAGAGAGCGAGCGCGCCGGCCGATCAAACGTATGCCGGAGACCAAGCTGATCACGACCCAGGAGAGGAACGCGGTGGTAATCCACAGGCCGACGACGCCCATCATCCCGGAGAAGCGCCAGACCAGATCACGGCGCCCCGAAAAGAACACTGCTAACAGCGCCGCGGCCACCAAGCCGAATCCGAAAACCGTCAGCCCATGCACGATCCGGCGCGGCACGCGCGATTCGATACGGTTGGCGAATCGCCAAAGGCGCAAGAACCAATAGCGCTGCGCCCACAGGAAGAGCAGCAGCATAGGGACAGCGACAATGAGGCGCATGATGCTAAACACGTTCAATGGGCGTTACCTTAACCCTTCAATTTTAACATGCGGCAGGCGCTGGTTTGGGCGGCAGGATCGCCTGGTGATGCTTAAGAAAAAAGCCCATGGCCGGGAAAAACCATGTGCCGCCTGGAAGGCGGCGCTACAAAATGCCGCTACAAAATGTCGCGAGCCTAAACGGCGGCGGCGCCGGTGCCGGTGCCGAGATGCGCGAGAAGTTCGGTGAGTTTCTGCGGATCGGTGACGGGAGGGAAGCACGTGCCGGCCGCGCAGACAAAGGCCTGCGTTTTTTCCGCATGGGCCGCCGGCAGCATTTCCCGCAGAGTGCGCGGCAAGGCTTCGAAGTTCGGTTTCGGAGTCACGCGCAGCACGGCTCTTCCAAAACGATAAAAAAGAGAGGCGGCTCGCTCCAGTTGCCGGGCCGCTTCGTCTTCGCGCGTTCCCGCGATCACAATTTGCAAGGGATGGCGGTCGTGCAGCGCCGTGGCCAGGCCATAGGTGGCGGCAAACATGCCGTAGCGCGACGCGACACCCGAAAAGGCCTCGAGGGCTGTGTGCGCCTGCTCGCGATATTCGTTCTTGCCGGTGTATTCGTAAAGGCGGTCGAGCACGATGATGGCGACGGGATTGCCAGCGGGCGTAGGCGAATCCTGAATCGGCTTGCGGTGCACATCGAAGCCGCCGAGCGCCGGTGCATCCGAGGCGCGGTCGAAAAATCCGCCGTCTTCATTATCGGCGAATTTGTCGAGGACCACGCGGACAGCGCGCTCGGCGAGATCGAAGTAGCGCGTGTCGAGCGTGGCTTCGAAGCCGTCGAGCAAAGCGGCGGCGGCGAAGACCTGATCGTCGAGGGTGCCTTCGAGGCGGTCCGAATTTGATCCCAGGCGATGGGAAAATCCGCGGCGCTCGTCCCAGCCTTCCTCGATCAGGCGATCGAGAGTGCCGAGGGCAAAGATGCGGCAGCTGTAGGCGGCCTCGCCATCGAGGATGTGAGCGGCCTCGAGATAAGCGGAGACGAACATGGCGTTCCAACTGGTGTAGATCGTAGTGTCGACATAGGGCGTGGGGCGCTTATGGCGCGCGGCTAATAGCTCTCTGCGAGCCTCTTCGAGCTTTTGTCTTACGTCTTCCGCCGATGTGCCCAGGGCCTCGGCGATCGTTTCGGGCTCACGGGCGAGCCACAGCACATTTTTTGCGGGGTTATGGTGCATTTCGCCGCGTGGGCCAACGTCGTAGCAAAGCTCGATCACGCGAGACAGGTCAGGGCTGAGGACGGCGCGGAGTTCATCGAGCGTCCAGGTGAAGTAGTCGCCATCATCATCGAGCGAGATATCGGCGTCCTGGCTGGCATAAAAGCCGCCGTGCTCGCGGTCGGAAAGTACGGTATCGACCCAGCGGATGATGCCCATGGCGGTTTCGCGGAAAAGAGGATTGCGTGTGACGGCGTAGCCGTGCAGGTAATTTTTCAGCAATTCGGAATTGTCGTAGGACATCTTTTCGAAATGGGGCACGAGCCAGCGCTCGTCGACGGAATAGCGGTGGAATCCGCCGCCGAGTTGATCGTAGACGCCGCCGCGAGCCATCTTCTCCAGTGTAGTCTGCGCGGCGAGCAGCAATTGCGGATCGCGCGTGGCCTGATAGCGCTCCAGGAGCAGGTCAATCGCGGCGGAGTGAGGGAATTTGGGCCCGCTGCCAAATCCGCCGTGATGCGGATCGAAATGCTGGAGAATGGAGCCGGTCAGTTCGTTGATTAATGCGGGCGTCCAGCTTCCGCGCGCTCCTGCGAGAAGTTCGGCCTGCTGCACGGCGCCGAGCAAAGCGCCGGCGGCCTTTTCCACGTCATCGCGGCGCGTGCGAAAAGCCTCGGCAATGCTCTCGAGCACGCGGCGAAAGCTGGGGCGGCCCATGGAGTCCTGCGGAGGGAAGTAGGTGCCTCCGTAAAAAGGGCGGCCGTCGGAAAGGAGAAAGCCCGTGAGCGGCCAGCCGCCCTGGCCGGAGACGGCGCTGATCGCCGTTTGGTACCGCGCATCCACGTCGGGCCGTTCGTCGCGATCCACCTTTACGGGAACGAAGAACTTGTTGATGAGGGCGGCGAGGCCGGGGTCCTCATAGCTTTCGCGGTCGATGACGTGGCACCAGTGGCACCAAACCGCGCCGATGTCGAGCAGGATGGGCTTATCTTCGGCACGAGCGCGCGCAAAAGCTTCCTCGCCCCACTCATACCACTCCACAGGCTGGTGGGCGGCCGAGCGCAGGTAGGGACTGGCGGAATGCGCGAGACGATTGGTTTGCTCAGCGCTCAAGTTTTTGCCTCACTGCACGGGATCTTTCGGGCCGGCGTCGCCGGGGTTGAGGGGCTTGCGGCCGGCGAAGCCCTCGTTCTGGCGATGCCAGAAGCGGATGCGTTCTTCGCCGAGTTTCCAGCAGAGATACACCTCTTCATGATTAATGATGGCAGGGAAATCGAGCAGGCCGGCATCCAGGTCCTTTATCAGGCAGCCTGTAGACTGAATTTTTTCGAGCGCGGCTTTGAGGGACTCGGCGAGCTTGTCGTGCTCGAAACGAAGCCGCGCCGTTTTCTCGTAGGGAACGATGGAACCTCCAACCCACTGAATGTGCGCGGAAATGGCTCCCAGTTCCTCGACCAGCGGGGCAAGTTTTTTGCGCAGCTCGATGGCCTCGATCAGCACCGGCTCGATCTCGCGCCGGGTGCGTTCGGCCTCGGTGAGCGTGAATAACTTGGGTTCCGGCGCTTCCTGTTCGTTTTCTTCGTCTGCCATCGTATGCCGCTATCGTCCCCTGGAGTGGAAGGGCAAAGAGAAGCCGCGCCGCGCTCGCATTCCGGCTAAGTATTTTCGCCTACGCCGAACTACATTGCCAGCCCCCCTGCCCGATCAATTTCTAGAGCGTCGGATGAATTGAAAGAGTTGGGAGCGGAGAGGACGCGGGCGGCGCGCAAGAGGCCGCAGTTTTTCACAGCCTTTCCTGGCCTTTTTGACAGCCCGTCATACTTTCGATGCGCTCGATCATTTCTTTACTCGCACATTTTCCTCTGGCGCGGTTAATCTAAGTTCCGCGGAGGAGTGTCCTCAATGGCATTGGTGGGCCCAGTCAGTGAAAACATTGATGACGCGCAGAGCGCACCGGTGCGCACTGCCAGTGACGCCGGTCAGGTACTCACTTTCGATGAAATCGGTAACCTGACGGCGGAAAGCGGCAAGCCGGCGGAAACGCTGATGAATGTGGTGGCGCTGATCGCCGGGAGATTTCACACCGACGTCTGCTCGGCATATCTGCTGGAGCCCGACCGCGCCAACCTGGTTTTAGCCGCAACGCTCGGACTCCGGCCGAGCTGTGTGGGGCGGCTTCGCATGGGCTTGAACGAAGGGCTGGCGGGCCTCGTCGCGGAACAGGTGCGCCCGGTGGCTGTCGAACAGGTCAAGAGCCATCCGCGGTTCAAATACTTCAGTGAGGCGGGAGAGGAACCTTATCAGTCTTTTCTAGGCGTTCCGCTGATCGACCGCGGCGTTTTGCAAGGCGTGCTCGTCGTGCAGACCATCGAGACCCGCGCCTTTCGGGAAGATGAGATTCGCATGCTGGTTCAAGCCGCCGCGCAAGTGGCGCCGGTGGTCAGCGAGGCGCGCACGCTTGATCGCTTCATTGCTCCGGCGCAAGAACGGCTTTGGGCGCTGGCACGCAATCTATGGTGGAGCTGGGACCACGACTCCAGCAGCTTATTCCGTGAATTGGACCCTGCGCGCTGGTGGCAGCTCAATCAGAATCCCATCTCGCTTCTGAACGAAATTCCATTTGCGGGAATCGAACGGCGTGCGCGAGAAATGGTCCTGCACAGCCGCATCAACTACGCCTATCGCCGCCAACGAGAGTATCTGGAAGCGGACCGGACCTGGGGCGCGCGGCATGCCGGCGTCTTGCGCACTCGGCCGGTGGCCTATTTTTCGGCCGAGTTCGGATTGCATGAATCGATGCCCATCTATTCGGGTGGGTTGGGCGTGCTGGCCGGCGACCACATCAAAAGCGCATCGGACTTAGGCATTCCCCTGACCGGCATTGGGTTGTTTTATGGCCAGGGCTATTTTCGCCAGCGCCTGGATCGAAATGGCTGGCAGCGGGAAGAGTACCTTCCTGCCGACATCAATCAATTGCCGATGGAGCCGGCCATCGGATGCCAAGGCGAAGCAGCGACGATCAATATCGAGACGCTCAGCGGCGCCATCCGCGTAAAAATCTGGCGCATCAAAGTCGGCCGCTGCGATCTTTTTCTTCTCGATTCCAACGTCGAAGGAAATGCTCCCGAGGACCGCGAGCTGACCTCGCGGCTCTACGGTGGAGACGGGCGTACGCGAATCCGTCAGGAATTGCTGCTGGGCGTGGGGGGATATCGTGCTTTGCGTGCGATGGGGCTCGCTCCCGGAGTCCTGCACCTGAATGAAGGGCATAGCGTCTTTGCGATTTTGGAGGCCGTTCGACATCGCATGCAGGACGAGGGCCTGGATTTTGAGCGCGCCGCCACTCGCGTCGCGCGTGAAGTCGTGTTCACCACGCACACTCCCGTGCCGGCAGGTCACGACCGTTTTCCCGCCGATCTGGTCGAGGAACATCTGGGACCGCTGCGAGAGGCTCTGGGGCTTTCGCAGGAAAGGCTGATGGAACTAGGTCGCGAGAACCCCGAAGACCCGGCCGAGGAGTTTTGCATGACCGTGCTCGGTTTGCGGTTTGCGCGGCGCGCAAATGCCGTGTCGAGTTTGCACGGCGAAGTTTCGCGCACGATGTGGAAAGGACTTTACCCCGGCAAGCAGGAAGACGAGGTCCCCATCGGGCATATCACCAATGGCGTGCACGTGCCCTCGTGGCTCGCGCCGCAGATGTTTCGCCTCTACGACCGCCATTTGGGCAGCGGCTGGCAGGAGCGTGGAGGCAAAGCCAGCCTTTGGGATGCCATCGAGAATATCGACGATGCCGAACTCTGGGAGACGCATCTCAGCCTGAAGTCACGGCTGCTCGAATTCGTTCGGCTGCGCGTGGTGGAGCAGGCGGAGCGGCGAGCCGAGCCGGCCGAGGTTCTGCAGAGACTAAGCCGCGTACTGAGTCCCGACGCGCTGACGATCGGGTTCGCACGCCGGTTTGCCACCTACAAGCGGGCCAACTTGATTCTCGCGGATATCGAACGACTCGCGTCCATGGTCAACGATCCCAAGCGCCCCGTGCAGTTCGTATTCGCCGGCAAAGCGCATCCGCATGATGATCCCGGCAAGCGCCTGCTGCAGCAGATCGCCGAAATGATGCGCGACCCGCAGTTCGCGGACAAGTTTGTCTTCGTGGAGGACTACGACATCAATGTAGGGCGCCATTTCGTCCAGGGCGTCGATGTGTGGCTGAATAACCCGCGGCGGCCCTTCGAGGCGTCCGGCACGAGTGGTCAGAAGATGGTTTTGAACGGCGGACTCAATCTCTCGGTGTTGGACGGTTGGTGGGCGGAGGCGTACGACGGGTTAAATGGATTCGCCATCGGAACCGGCAGAACTCACTCCAACATAAGCCGGCACGACACGCGCGACGGGGAAGATCTCTACCGAGTGCTGCGCGAGGAGGTGATCCCGCTCTATTACCAACGCGACCGCGACGGTTTGCCTCGGGGCTGGATCAAGCGCATGAAGAGAGCGATTCGCACGCTGGGGTGGAGGTTCAACGCCGACCGCATGGTCATGGATTACACGCTGAAGTGTTATGTCCCCGCGGCTGGAGGCACCTCCAGCGACATGCCCATGGTGCTGTGAAATTTCTCGGCGGGCTGGGTCAGGTCAACGTCAGGAGCATAGAGCCCGCCTCTTAGGCTGTGCGTCATGGGGCGCTGTACGGTGGAGGTGTCTGTGAAGCTGCCGATGCTGGGCTGCTTGTGTATTCTCACGGCCATGGCCTTTTTGGGGAGCCAGGCCCAATCGCAATCGCCGGCCAGCGACGGTTCGGATTTTGCCAAACTGGCAGACCGGTATTTCGACCAATACTACTTCCCCTTTAATCCCACTTTGGGAACACTCGACGGATTTCATCAATACGATAGCCAGTTGGAAGATTATTCGCGCTCTGGCGTAAATCGGCAGGTTGCCATGCTGAAGGAGTTTGAGCAGCAGGTTGACCGCATCGATCCTGCCAAACTTTCTCTCGAGCAAGGCACAGACTGGCAGCTCGTGCTGGGGGATATTCGCAGCCGGCTGCTTACGCTCGAAGCGATTCGGCCGTGGGAGAAAAATCCGGACTATTACTCCTCGGCAATTACGCAATCCATTTTCGCGATCATGGAGCGCAATTTCGCCCCAGCCGATCAGCGCCTGAAATCCGTAACGGCGAGAGAGAAGCTCGTTCCCGCTGTGTTTGACGCCGCGCGAAAGAATCTGAAAAATCCGCCGCCGGTTTACGTTGATGTGGCGCTCGAGCAGCTTCCCGGGATGATTCGGTTTTTCCAGAATGATGTTCCGGCGGCTTTCAAGGACGCGAAAGACGCAGGCGTGCTGAGAGATTTTCGTGCCGCCAATCAGAAAGTGATCGATGCGCTCGGCCAATATCAGAATTTTGTCGAGAAAGAATTAAAGCCCAAGGCGCACGGCGAATTCCGCATCGGCGCCGACAATTATCGCAAAAAGCTGCTCTACGATGAGGACCTCGACATCTCGCTCGATCGCCTGTTGGAGATCGGCATGGCCAATCTGCGGCAAAATCAGCAATCCTTCCGGGACGTGGCGAAGCAAATCGATGCGAGCAAGACGCCGCGGCGAATTCTGGAAGAGACAGCAAAGGATCACCCCGCGCCCGCAACTCTCTTGCAAACGTTTCGCGATATGCTGGGCGGCCTGCGCGCCTACGTCGAAGAACACCATATCGTCGGGGTTCCTTCGCAGGTCTTGCCGATCGTCGAGGAGACTCCGCCCTTCATGCGCGCTCTCACTTTTGCTTCGATGGATACGCCGGGCCCTTACGAGATGGTGGCCAAGGAGGCGTATTTCAATGTTACGCTGCCGGAAACTTCCTGGACGCCGCAGCGCATAGAAGAGCACATGGAAGGCTTTAATCGCGGCACTTTGGTCTCCACGGCCGTGCACGAAGTCTACCCCGGCCACTACGTGCAGTTTCTGTGGTTGTTCTCGGCGCCGACGAAGGTGCGCAAGCTCCTCGGCTGCGCTTCTAATGCGGAGGGCTGGGCGCATTATTCCGAACAAATGATGCTGGATGAAGGGTTCGGGCGCACCCCCGGCACTGACGTGGCACACGACATCTCGTTTCTGAAATTGCGGCTCGGCCAGTTACAAGATGCGCTGCTGCGCAACGCCCGCTACATCGTCGGCATGCAGATGCACACTGGCCGGATGACCTTCGATCAAGGAGTACAGTTCTTCGAAAAAGAGGGTTACCAATCGCATGAAAATTCGCTGCGTGAGACCAAGCGAGGAACCTCCGACCCGACCTACTTGTATTACACGCTCGGAAAACTCGAAATCCTGAAGCTACGCGAAGACGACAAGAGAAAAATGGGCTCGAAGTTCTCTCTCGAGGATTTTCACAATAAGTTTTTGCAACAGGGCTTCCCGCCTGTCAAGCTGATCCGGCGCGCCATGCTGGGAGATGATTCGCCGGCACTATGAATGATGCGTTGGCGCGGCGGAAATGGCCGGAGATTCCTTACGCTCGGCCGGAGTGGTGAATGGCAAGGCTCGTCGCACACTGGGTGTTGAGCGCGCTGTGCATACTGTTGGTCGCTCGATTTGTGCCCGGAATCGTGGTGCGGGGATTTGGCGCCGCGCTCCTGGCGGCAGTGGTTATTGGTTTCGTGAACGGCACGATCGGTTTGCTCCTGAAAATCCTGACCTTTCCGCTGATTGTGCTCACGTTTGGAATCTTCTGGATCCTCATCAATGCTCTGATGCTGAAGTTCGCGTCCTTGTTTGTGCCGGGGTTTTACGTCCAGGGATTCGCGCCGGCGTTCTGGGGTGCGATTATTTTGAGCCTTCTGAATATCGCCATCCGGCAGGTGCTCCGCCGGCCTGTGGACTACGAGAGTTGATCGAGGGCCATGGGTAGGTACTGCGGTGCCGGGACCTATTTCTATAGATCGCGTTGCTGAAAATGGTAAATGGCCAACGCCAGGGGGCGCCGCAGTTTTTCCGTTGCCAAGAAACCGATCAAAGACTGCCGGGCAGGGACCGGGCTAGCTTCTTACCGGTCAAACAACTGAAGCCTCCTGGGCAGCTTCGAACGAAAAGCGCTTCAAGTGCCGAAGGTGTTTCGATTCGCAGGAGCCAACGTCCGGGGACCCAATACCTGCTGGATCTTGCGGAGCAATTCCTCGCGCGTAAACGGCTTGGACACCAGGACGGCATGAGGGTCGACGAGCCCTCGGCTCACGAAACCCGTATAGCCGGACATGAACAGCACTTTGGCTTCCGGATGTAAAGAGGCGAGCTTTTCCGCCACTGTCGGTCCATTCATTCCTGGCATAATCATATCCGTCAGCAGGAGATGAATCGGCCGTTTGTATTGCCCCGCTAATGCCAGGGCTGCGTCGCCATCCCCGGCCTCCAGAACTGTGTAGCCGCTGTTCTGCAGCAACGTGCAGGTGAAAGCCCTAAGGGAAACCTCGTCCTCGACAACCAGAACGGTCTCTGACCCTTGGTGAGAATCGCCGATATTGGGAGTGTGGTTCGTTTGGGGTTCTTCGAGCACTCGCGGCAGGTAAAGCTTGAATGTCGCGCCGACTCCGGGCTCGCTGTAGACCCATATGTAGCCTCCGCTTTGCTTCACCACGCCATAAACCGTAGCTAGCCCCAGGCCCGTGCCCTTCCCATGGGCTTTGGTCGTGAAAAAGGGCTCGAAGATGTGCGCTTGCGTTTCGGCATCCATTCCCACGCCCGTGTCTGAGATGGTAAGCAGGATGTAATCACCGGGCACCATGGGCGTACTCCGCTGCAGCTCATCTTCCTCCACCGTGACGTTGCGCGTCTCGATCATCAGCTTGCCGCCCTGGGGCATGGCGTCTCGAGCGTTCACGGCGAGATTCATGATTACCTGCTCGATCTGCCCCTGATCGCCCCGGATCGCGTACAGCTCCGACTCCAGCTTGGTTTGCAGTTCAATATCCTCACCGATCAGCCGATGCAGCATCTGAGCCATGTCGGAGATGATGGCGTTCAGATTGAGCGTCTTGGTATCCAACACCTGCTGCCGGCTGAAGGCCAGGAGCTGACGGGTCAGTGCGGTGGCCCGCTCGCCTGCTTTGCGAATTTGCTCCACTTGCCCGCGTACCGGACTCGCCGGGTCCATTTGGTCTAAAACCAGCTCGCTATAGCCAATGATGACTCCCAGCAGATTGTTGAAATCGTGCGCCACGCCGCCGGCCAAGCGGCCAATCGCTTCCATTTTTTGCGCTTGCCGCAACTGTTCTTCGAGGTTTCGTTGCTTGGAGATGTCCTGCACCATCAGATCAAAATGGTCGATTTCGCCGGCATGATTCTTCACCACATGGCTGCTGAAGCGCACCATGATTGATGATCCGCTCTTGTGCTTCCACTCCACCTCGATATCTTTCAGATACTGCGTAGTTCGAGATTGTTCGATGACGCGCGCGCGATCGGCGGGATTGCGATAGATATCCGTGGCCATATTCAACCTGAGAAGGTTGCCCTCGGAGCTATAACCGAGCATTCTGACCACGGCAGGATTGGCGAGCAGGATGCGCCCGTCCGGCAAGGTTCGCAGAGCACCGTAAGGAGAGTTCTCGATCACCGAGCGGAAATTCGCCTCGGAGCGGCGCAGTGCCGCTTCCATCTCGATCCGCTCCGTAATATCGCGCGCAATGGCGGCGGAGCCGGTAAGCCGCCCCGCCCGGCTGCGAATCGGCGAAACCGTGAGCGAAATGTGGACCGGCTTGCCATCCTGCTTGATGCGCACGGTCTCCTGGTTCATGACCCCGGCTCCTTTCCGGATCTTCGCCAGGATTTCCAGAGGCTCGTGCCTTCGTTCCGGCGGAACGATGATGTCAACCGGCATTCCCGCGGCGTCCGCGCGGGAATAGCCGAACATTTTCTCGGCTCCCGCATTCCAGTCGGTGATCTTGCCGTCCAGATCGGCGGCGATGATGGCGTCTTCGGAGCACTCCACAATTGCCGCCAATCGCAGAAGATCCTCCTCCTTGCGCCTGCGCTCGGTCGCCTCGCTTTCCAGGTGGCGAATCGCGCGCGCCAGTTCCTCGGTGCGCCCGGCCACTTTCTTTTCCAGGTCGTCGTGGAGCTTGCGCGCTTCCCGCTTGGTGCGCTCGCGTTGTTCCACCTCTCGCACCATCGCGCGGGTCATAAATATGCCCGTCGCCGCAGCGGCCAGGAACGCAAACAGGATGAACCAGGTAGTGACGCGCCGGGCGCTGGCATAGTTTGCCTGGCTGTGATCGCGGGCCTGCTGCATCTGCAGCGCCTCGAACTGAGTGAAATAATTCCAGGCGTCATGTACCGCATCGATCCGAGGAATCACCTCGTTCGCCATCACGATTCTTGCTTGATCGAATTTGCCTCGCTTCAGCAGGTCGGTTATGCGCCCGGCTACGTCCAGCGTGGCAGCCCGCGCTTCGTTGAGCTGCCGCAACAGCTCTCTTTCCTTCGTGGATTCGATTCCACCATTCAGCGTCTGGACGATGTCGGTGATGCGCGTGACATTGCGCTCCCGCTGGTCCAGAAGGGATGTGACCTCCTCCTGCCGGCCCGAGAGAATCGCTCCTTCGAGCAGCCGATTGTTCAGGTTTGAGTAGGTGAGGGCCTCTTCGGCCAGTTGAAGCTTGGACCAGCGCCGGTAATTGATGTCGTTGAGGTCGGCGTTGATTCGGGCCATGCGGTTGAGCCCTAACCAACCGACCACAATGAGGATCGAGACCACGAAACTGAAGGCCATGGCTAATCTGATACCGATGGATACCCGGTTCATTCTCTCGTCTGCCTCGGCCTCGCAGTCGTAGAACGCGGGAAAATGCCGCAAACTTGTTTAAGAATTGAGACTTAGCGACTGTTCTGTTTTGGCTAAGATCAATTTTCCTCTGCCGGTGCGTGGGGTCAATCGCCGCCCCAGGTGACGTTCCCGAACGATTAATAACCAGCTGGCTTGGTACTTCGGTCCGAAATGCGGCCTTTGGCACTGCGCCGCATCCGGCACAGCCATGCCCGTCCGCCTTCCGGCAGTGGAAGCCCGGAATCCTGTGCGAAATCGCGGCTTTAGCGCTCGATTTGCTTGCGGAGTCTATTAACCAGCCGCCGTCCCGCGCTATTGAAGCCGGTCAGCAGGCCGCCCCAAACGTGAGAGCCCGTCCAAAGTCTTTCTCCCGTGATTGCATCGTCCACGGTGAGATAGGCATTGGCGGGCCTGTAGCGGAAATGAAACGACAAATCGGGTCCAAAACGTCTATCCGCGGGATTGGCAAGACTCCTGGACTCGTCTTCTGAAGAAAGCACGAACACCAACTCCGCCTGATCGCGGCTGCGGACCACCTGGAATCGGCGCCACTTTTCCAGTTCGCGGACCGCGTCGCCACCGACTGCTGCGAAGCCGGTCTGATTCTCGAAATACACTAATTTGGCCGTCAAAAGCCGCGGCGGCAAATGAAGACGTTTCTGTGCTTGGATTGGGAGAAAGAATCCCGAACCGAGGATGAAAATAGCGGCTAGAACTCCGGCCCGTTTTCGCATCGTTGCCCCGAAGGCTGATTTACACTCTACACCTCAGCCGTAATGCGGCGCATATCATTTCTTCAGCTCGATGACGTTTGGCGGGACATGAAGGTTAACAGCTCAAAGCCGTCCCAAGGGTAACGCCTTGGCGCCAGGGATCTTGCTCGTCCTTGGTAGATAGACTAGTGTACCGCCATGGCTCCGCAAGATGAGATCGATGCATTAAAAACTCAGGTAGCGGCGCTTGGCGCACGACTCGACCGGCTAGAGCAACAAGTCGCCGCGATGACAGCAAGGGACGAGCAGATAACCCTCCCAGACTTGCAAGCGACTGTCCCTCGGCCTGCTGAAAGCATACCCCGCTCGCAGGGCGTTGCTGAGCTTGCGGCCAGTGAAGAGTCTTTTGCGCAAAGATATTCAAGAATGCGCAGAGGCTCAGCTGAGGAGGTCGTCAGTCTTGAAAGAAAGATAGGACAGGATTGGTTGAACCGAATCGGTATTATCGCCATCCTGATCGGGGTGTCTTATTTCCTGAAGTATGCATTTGAGAACAACTGGATTGGTCCAAGCGGACGAGTGACGATCGGCTTGTTAGCGGGAATTGCGCTCGTGATCTGGAGCGAGAAACTGCGCAGCCTCGGTCATAAGGCGTTCTCCTTTTCATTGAAGGCGGTCGGCATCGGCACGCTTTATCTATCCCTATGGGGCGCCTTCCAAATCTATCGTCTGATTCCGGCGACAGCTGCGTTTCTGGCCATGATTATGGTGACGGGCGCCACAATCGCACTCGCTCTTGCTGAGGACGCGGAATTATTGGCCAGCTTTGCTCTCATCGGGGGTTTTGCCACTCCTGTACTTCTGTCGACCGGAGAGAATCACGAAGCCGTGCTTTTCTCTTACGCCTGTCTTTTGGATTTGGCCATTCTGGTAATGGCAATTGCCAAGCCCTGGCGCCGTTTATTGTGGGGGAGTTTTGCCGGCACCGTCATTCTATACGTTGGATGGTATGTTCAATATTACTCGGCGAGCCAGAGGCCTCTCACGGTACTCTTTGCGGGCTTGATGGCCGCGATCTTCGCTGCCGTCCCCGTGGCCACGCGACACGATCATTCGGCCAGGTTCGCAGGACCTTCGATTACGCTGACCCTGCTTCCCTTGTTGACTGCCGCCAGTTTATTTCTAGCCCTGTACCAGATGTATCAGCGGCAGACGGTCAGGCTCACCTGGTACGCGCTCTTCCTGGCCGGGGCGTATCTCGGGATCAACAGTCTGTTCAGGCGTCGCTTACTGAATCGGGACACGCGGTTGATCGGTTTATTGCACGTGGCGATTTCCGTCGCCTTCATTACGATCGCAATCCCCTTGAGGCTGAATGCCCAGTGGATAACCATCGGGTGGTTGATCGAATCCGCGGTACTGCTGTGGATCAGTGTCAGAATGGGGATCAATTTTCTGCGTTATCTGGCGATTTCATCCCTGGCGTTGGCAATCTTCCGTCTACTCGCTTATGACCGATTCCAAACGGAAACGCTTTTTTTCAACGCAAGGTTCGGCACGTATCTAGTGGCAATTGCCGTTCTGGGAGGTATCGTCCGATACGGCGAGCGGTACGTTTCAGAGAATGAGCGGCCGATGATTCACCTAGCCTTGATCCTTCTGAATTTCTTGGCGCTGACCGCACTGACCTGGGAAGCCTCGGACTATTTCGATCGCCAGTTGATTGCTTCTCGGCAGGCAGGCCTTGGCAGCATCAGCTACGCGCAGTTGCGGCTCGCTCGCGATTTCAGTTACTCGGCGATTTGGCTAGTCTATGGCAGTGGACTCATGGCTCTGGGCTTTTGGAAGAGGTCTGCATTTGTTCGTTGGCAGGCGCTGGTATTGATGGCATTAACGATTGCGAAGGTATTTCTCTACGACGTCTCCGCGCTCGAGAAGGGCTATCGCATTCTGAGTTTTGTGATCCTCGGGGCCGTTTTGCTGGGAGTTTCTTTTATTTACCAGCGCGATTGGCTAAAGCTTTCCCCACCCCCTCCGGAGCAACGAGAAGAGGGGACGTCATGAAGATGACAGCAGGATTATTGGCCGCGCTTCTCCTATCAGGGCCTTCCATTTCCTTCTTTAAATACCTACGAACCATCCAGCCTGCCAGTTCCAGCGGTCTGTGTTATGTGGTGGTCGGCGAAGCACTGTGGCAGCGCGCCCTTCCCAGCCTGGGCGACCTCAGATTGTATTCCGGGGCAAGGGAGATTCCGTATGCATTGGATATCGAACGAGGCAGCTCCGAAACCGAGCGCAAACCAGTGCGCGTGCTGCAGCCCGCAATCATGAGAGGGAGAACACAATTTCTTCTCGATATGTCTGGCATACCTGAGTATGACCGCATCGACTTGACACTGAGTACAAAGAACTTTGTCGCGCATGGACGCGTGAGCGGCCAGAATGATCCTCAGGGCAGCCGCTGGGCCCTCCTGGGCACCACCACTCTCTATGATTTATCTGAGGAAAAGCTGGGACATAACAGCACCCTGCAAATTCCTGTGACCACATACAGATATCTGCGAGTGACGATTGATGATGCAGTGAAAGCTTCCGATGTTCTAGGCGCCAGCGCTGCGATTACTCACGCACAAAAGCCTGTATGGCGGACCATCATCAGCAGCAGTCAGGAAGTGCAACAGGGAAAGGACACGGTTGTGACGTTTTCTATTCCGAAAAATGTACCCGTGGAGCGGTTGGCCTTTGACACGGATCCGGCACAGCCGAATTTCCGGCGCGAGATAGAAGTTCGTGGAGACAATGGGCAACAGTTTGGATTAGGCGAGCTCAGCCGCATCCACATGCTGCGGAATGGACAGAAAGTCGATGTCGAGCAAACTTCGCTGGACGTTCGAGGAACAAGTCAGGGGACGGTGCGAGCCATTATCCATAATGGAGATGACCTGCCGCTTCACATCACCGGCCAACGCGTGCAGCAATACGAGCGCCGAATCTATTTCGACGCCGTCGGCGGAGTACAGTACAAGCTCTATTATGGAGACGATAAGCTCGGAACGCCTGTTTATGATTTCTCTAAGCTATTCCAAAAGGATCCTAGCGCCACTGACCTGCAAGCAGACGCGGAGGAGGCGAACCCTGAGTACATCGGGCGCCCCGACGAAAGACCCTGGTCGGATCGCCATCCGTCGGTGTTGTGGGTGGCAATTATTTCGGCGGTGCTGATGTTGGCGGGCATCGCGTGGCGATCGATGCGCTTTGCCAGGGCCTAAGCCTCCTTTGAGCACTTCCGGTCGCACAATTCCGAAGACCCTATAGGCTCCCCTACACTTCAACTTTGCGGCTCGCAGCGAACGTATGGAGGCAGTCCGGCAATTGTACGGCTTGGCCGCATGTGGCAACATGAAGGAGCTGCCAGCAGAGGAGGGACCATGGCCAAAGCGACATTCGGCGCGGGGTGTTTTTGGGGTGTGGAGAGCGCTTTCCGGCAAGTAGAGGGCGTGACCGATGCGGCCGTCGGTTATATGGGCGGCACGCTTGCCAATCCCAGCTACGATGACGTCTGCACCGACCGCACCGGGCATGCTGAGGTTGTGCAAATCGACTATGATCCCGCGCGGATTTCCTACGAGGAACTGCTGCGGGTTTTCTTCGATATACATGACCCCACCACTCTGAACCGCCAGGGGCCCGATTATGGCAAGCAATATCGCTCGGTGATCTTCTTTCATGATGCCGAGCAGGAACGGGCGGCGCGAAATATGAAAGACGAACTCGAGCGGGCGGGCCGCTTCCCTCGTAAGATCGTGACGCAGATCGTTCCGGCGGCCGGCTTCTGGCGCGCCGAGGAATACCACCAGCGCTATTTCGAGAAACACGGCATTGCGGCGTGCCGGACGCATTGATCCGGCGCGCCTTGCTTCGTGAAGGTCGGACCCATTCCATTCGTGCTGCTGCCAAAGGCGCTAAACGGCCGGAAGCCGTTCCAGAATCCATGTTCATGCTAGCGCTGCGGGATGGAGGCTTGGCTTGCCGGCTTGGCTGACGGGCTTGCTGCCAACCGAGGGCCTCAAGATCATCCTGGTGTTATTTCTTTCCTTCCTGGTTGGTCTCGAACGCGAAGAACATCATGCCGAAGCCAAGGGCCCGGAGGGATATGCTTTCGGCGGCGTCCGGACTTTTCCTCTGCTCGGCCTCGTCGGCTACGCCTTGGGTTTGGTTTCCGGCGACAATTTGATCCCGCCCACCGTGGGGTTCGCAGTAATTGGTGCGTTTTTGTGGCTCTCCTACCAGCACAAGCTCGCGACCTACGAACATGCCGGAGTCACGACGGAGATGTCCGGGCTGGCGACCTATCTGGTCGGTGTGCTCATTTCTCACGGCCAATTCTGGATTGCCACCACGATCGCCGTCACCAGCGTCCTTTTGCTCGAGTGGAAGACGGCCCTCGAAAAGTTGTCGAGTCGTTTGCCCGCGGAAGAGATCCTGGCGTTTACGAAGTTTCTCCTTCTGACGGCTGTCATTCTGCCCATAGTTCCCGACCGCACGTTTGGCTCGTTTGGCTTTAATCCGTTCAAGGCTGGGTTGATCGTCGTGGCTGCGAGCGGCATTTCTTATGGGAGTTATCTGCTGCAGAAGGCCAGTCAAGGACGCGAGAGCGTATTTTTATCCGGGGTGTTGGGCGGCGCCTATTCCTCTACGGTGACCACCGTGATTTTGGCCAAGCGCGCGCGGGAAGTGCATTCGCCGCGCCTTTTCGCGGGCAGCATGCTCATGTCCTCGGGAACAATGTACCTGCGCTTGCTGATCTTACTTGTGCTATTCAATCGCGGGTTGGCAGCCGAGCTCTTCTGGCCGTTTCTCGTTGCGGGAGCAGCGGGCTTGGTTCTTGGGTGGTCTTGGGCGCGCCTACCCGCTTCCGGTGGCAAGCGCAATCGGGAGAACTTGGAGATCAAGAACCCGCTGGAGCTATCGGCCGCGTTTCTATTTGCGCTCCTGTTTGTGGCCCTGCTGGCGGCTTCGCATTATGCGATCGCTCGCTTCGGCCGAGAGGGGATTTATGGCCTTGCCGCGATCGCCGGCACGGTAGACGTCGATCCTTTTGTTCTGGGAATGACGCAATCGGGCCAGCCTTCGATGTTGGCAGCTCACGCCATCGTCATCGCTGCATCGAGTAATAACCTGATGAAAGGACTCTACGCATTTGGGTTCGGTGATCGGCGAACTGGGTCACAGGCGCTGGGCTTACTCGCGGCACTGGCGCTCGTGGGCCTGGCGGCGCTCTTCTTTTAGCCGGTTCCTTGTGACAGTTTTGGGCGGTTTCCTGCGATCCGCGCTAGGCTCGCAGAAAGTCAGCTTGCCAATTCTTGACGCGCCGCTTGATTGTCTTGCGATCGTTAAGCCTTTCGTCCAGCACTTGCCGCGCTAGGCCGGGCAGTTCGTCGTCTCCCGCAAAACGCAGAGAGATCAGCTGCGGAACGGTGAACTCCGGGATTCTCGAGCGCAGGTCCGGCGCGAGCAAGCGCTCGAGCCGCAGACGCATTTCCAGACGAATCAAACGATCCTGAACGGTAAGCGAGAAAAGCCGCGCATACAGAAAGGCAACCACGAACGCCGCGCCGAGCAGCAAGTTCATGATGGAGGCAAAGTTAATTCCGTCCTTCAACTGAACGAGGCGCCATACGAAATTGATAAGGAAAACCGGCAACGCAAACATGTGGTAGGGGGGAACGAAACGGGTGTGATTCTCAAAGTTCTGCACTTTTACCTGTGCCACGTGTGACCTTCCTTTCCGCCGGATGGCGATTTAGCGAATAGGTTTCGGGGCCATTTGGACAGCATGGCAGGCGCATTCTATCAGAGTTTGCTTTGAGGCGCGGCAGAAGACCTGTACTCACGGACGGCTATGAGAAAAGGCAATCGGAACCTTTTTTCGGCGTAAGGGTTCGATGTGCCCCTTTTTCATCGTTGCTGAAATTCAGGAGCTCCCAGCACCAGGCCGGTGATCGTGCCGAGATTCACTTGGGTTGTCGCGCCCGATTTGATTTGCACAATCTGCGGGTCGGCAGATTGCCTCTCCAGAGTCGAACGCGTGTTAACAGAGATTTGGCCCGACAGGAAGACATTGATGGCGCGTTCGAGCGCCTGGTAGGGATCTGCCTCCGCTTCACTGCCGAGCAGAGATGCGATCTGCACCTGGCTGCCTGCGACGCGATTGCCTGCCATCGCGAGCGCAAAGTTCAGGCGATTCAGCAGGGCTCCGGCATTCACCCACGCCGAAGCTTTATCGGAATAACCCGTCGGCGGCAAGCACTGGTAAAGCGGCTCCCCAATGCGCGTCACCCAATTGACCAGGGGCAGCGCGCTATCAACGTCAGCGCCCAGAGCGCGCGCCGCCGAAACCACCAATTCGAACGGCGTCTTGATCTTCGCCCGGTAAGCAGCCCTGGACCAGAATTCCGGCGAATAGACCATCGCGCGCATCACCTCGCGCAGATCGCCTCCCGATTTGCGAAACGCCGCGGCCATATGATCGACCACAGGGCCGGGCGGATTATCCGCGACGAAATGTTGGGCAAGTTCGAGCGCGATGTGATGCGCGGTGTGTGGGTCGCGGGCGAGCAGGTCAAGCACCTGTTCGCCATCCCTGATTCCGCCAGCATGAATTTTCTTGCCCAGCACGCGCTTGGGCTGAGGATCATGTACGCGGTCGTCAAAGGAAAATTCTGGCTTCGTTCGAGCGTTGCGGATGGTCCAGCCGGTAAAACAGCGGGCCACTTCGATCACGTCTTGCTGCGTATAGCCGCCGTCCACTCCCAGCGTGTGCAGCTCCATCAGTTCGCGCCCGTAGTTCTCGTTGAGCCCGCGGTTACCCACACCAGGCAGACTCGCATATCGGCGGCCTCGCAGTTTTTCGGGATGCGACTTGAGCCGTTTGGCCGCTTGCGCATCAGCGCTGAGGTAATTATCCAGATAAAAGAGCATGGCCGGGCTTTTGGCGGTAGCGTCCAGCAGATCACGAAATCGGCTCAGGACACCAGGCCGGATGACATCGTGTTCATAAGAGGCGAGCAGCCAGAGATCCAGATCCTTATTGGCGAAGACGTTAAAGTGATTGAACCAAAAATCGGTCAACTGCTCTTGCAACTGGCGCTCGCTATAAATAGCGCGCAACGTCTTGGCCTGCTGGAGCTGACTGAGCGCCTCCTGCGGCAGTTTGCTCGGTTTAGGACGCACTCCCTGGGGAGGATGCGCCTGCGCATCCATCTGCTTTCGATATTCCTCAACGCTGATTCCCAGGCGCTTGGCGGCCACGTCAGGTTGTGGATATGCAGCGAGCAGCGCTTGTGAATTCAGGTTTGCTCCAGGCAGTGCCGCCAGGCGGGCTTGCGATCCGGACTCGTCAATTTTTTCAGGATGAAGCTGGCCCTCGATCCAATTTTCAAGCCCCAGGCGTTTTACGCGCTCCAAATCTCCCGGACGCGGGCCGTAGCCCAGCCGATTCAGTGCGTGCAGGATGGCTTCGTTTTCAGTTAACTCGGAAATCGGCAGCTTACCTTTGAAGGCAGGATCGACCGCTTGGGGCGCGGCAGCCTGAGGCTGATTTAGGGAATCGCCGGCGACCCCAGGAGCCTGGTAATCAGCGTGCACGAGCGGCTCGCCTATAAACGCCTGCGGCAAGCCCGTAGACAGCAAAACGATGGCCGAGAATACGGCGCGCGTTCGGGCAAAAAAGGAGCGATGCTGAGTCACGAATTTGCAGCCCGAAGAATACGGTTCACCCGGACTATAAACCTGCCCCCTTACGTGAAAACCGGCTTTCGGCGCAAAGTTGCTGTACGGGTTAGAGCGCTCGCATCCCGGGCGCCAATCCTCGTCTGTGGATCCTCGGCTCCGCCTGCGGCGGCTCGCTGTCCGCGCGCCTAGGCTCGGGGCACGCTAGAGCTTTGCGGCTGCCGGATGCGCCAGGCGGCTTACATAATCGATCATGTGATTGCCGAAGGCTTTCTCGAGCCTCTGGGTGATGGGGCCAGGTGCGCCGGCAAATTTATGGCCTTCGACTTCGGAGACGCCGAGCAGGCTGCGATTGGTGGAGGTAATGAACACTTCGTCGGCGCCGTATAAGTCTTCGGGCCGCAGCGTTTTCTCTTCCACCGGAATACCTGTTGGCGGAGCAATGTCCAGCAGGATGCCCCGCGTGACGCCTTCTAGGCATCCAGAAGAGAGTGGAGGCGTGCATACCCGCCCGCCGCGTGCGCAGAAGATATTGGCAGCCGTGCATTCGGCTATTTCGCCGCGCTCGTTGAGGAGCAGGGCTTCGTCGAAGCCGCGTTGCTGTGCGCCTTGTAGAGTCCAGACGTTAAAGATCCACGAGGTCACTTTCGCTCCGGCGAGAGGCGACGCAGCGTGACGGCTATTTTCGCAGAGACTCAGGCGAACGGGTTCGCGATACGACGGAAGCCCTGCCGTACAGAGCAGCAGGTCAACATCGGGCAAATCCTCGCCGCTTTGCCAGAATCCCACTTTATTGTAGATGGCATAGATTCTCGCTGTGCCTTCACGCACGTCGTTTTGCTGAATCAGTTCGCGCAAACTGGAACGCACCTCGGCGGGATCGAAGGAAAATGGCAGGCGCGTGCGCGCCGCGTCTTTTTGCAGTCTCTTCCAATGCCGCTCAAACGCGAAGGGTTCTCCGCGAAAAACACGCAAGGTGGTGAAAAGCCCCCAGCCGTTGAGCAGACCGGTCTGGCCGGGCGAAAGGCGCGCCTGCTCGACGGGCACGATGTGCCCGTTGTGGAATATGTAGCGATGAATCACGATAGTCTCTGGGCTACGGCGCGGTACAAAATCCCAGCACTTATTGTACCCCAGCGCAGCGCGGCCATTGCCAATGCGCGGACCTGAAAGCTAACATTTCTGTCCTGAACCAGCGCTGGCGCGGCGTTCTCCCAGCGCCGCCGCGAA